>Ga0209060_10002925_pt1 | contig 15062 bp, 17 predicted proteins | sample Coa_R1_8_FD_187155 | JGI IMG/M metagenome (GOLD analysis project Ga0209060, IMG submission 187155) | Surface soil microbial communities from Centralia Pennsylvania, which are recovering from an underground coalmine fire - Coalmine... | ecosystem: Environmental > Terrestrial > Soil >...
CGGGCTGGGTCTACGACTTCGAAAAGGCCGGCGCTGGCGCGAACTATGGGCTGAGTAGCACGGTCACCCACTCGCCCGGTCTCAGCCTGAGCATCAACACCGTCACGGGCGCCTCCGACGGTGCCGAGGTGGCGAGCGCACCTATACCCGTCGTCCCGCCGTTCAATCAGACCGATGAGAGTGGCGTGAGCGGCGTGACTGCCGGCGAGACCTATCAGGTCCAGGGTTGGTATAAGGCGAACTCGGCGACGACCGCCGGCGTGCGCCTGCGCGTCTTCTTCAGCGACCACGACAATTTCGCGGCCACTGACGTGGGCGTCGTCTTCACCGACATCATCACCAGCCGCCCGGCAACCACGAGCTGGCAGAACGTGCGCGGCACGGTGACTGTGCCCGGCGATGCGACGCACGTCTATCGCTACATGCGCGTGGCCGTGGCCTTCTGGACCCAGGGCACGAACAACAACGTCCTCCACTGGGACGACATGAGTTGTCAGCTCATCGACCCTGATACCGGTGTGGCCGATGGCGTCGAGCTGCTTCAGAACCCGTCCTTCAACGTGATGGGGCCAAGCGGTGCCCGGCTCGGCGCCCCGGTCGGCAACGCGAATCCGGCAGCTATCTTCTATGACGTGCTGACGGGTTCTGCGAATAAGCGTCCGGTGCCGGTCTCGCAGATCGACATGGCGCAGCTCGCGGTGTGGGAGACCTTCTGCGCCACGAACAATTACCTCTTCAACGGCGTCATCGATACCCAGGGCACGCTGTACGACACCCTCAAGCTGGTCTGTACGGCGGGCCGCGCGGCGTTCCACATGAAGGACGGGCTCTACTCCGTCATCATCGACCAGGCGCAGAGCGTTCCGGTCCAGCACTTCACGCCGCGGAACAGCTGGGGCTTTAAAGGAACGCGGACCTGCATAGACCTGCCGCAGGCGCTGCGCGTCAAGTACATCGAACCGAACAACGACTGGAAGCAGGTCGAGGTCGTTGCTTATGCTGACGGCTTCAGCGCAGTTGGCCCGCACACCATAACACAGCTCGACATCATCCTCGGCGACGGAAGCAGCTCGACCTACGGCTACGACTTCACGAACTTCGACCCGGGCTCGTCGAACTATCCGGTCGATCCGAACTCGTTGCTTATCCAGGTCGTCGATCCCTCCGGCACTGTGGTCGACTCCGCGACGGATGACGGCGCCGGCGGGATCTCGAACGGCAGCGGAAGCATCCGCGGCAATATCGACTACCGGTTCGCCGACGGCACGCTCGTCTTCTCGAGCACGCTGCCGGCGAACTATCGCGTGCTCGCCACCTTCTCCGTGGCCGCGGGCACCGTCGCTGCGACGCTGTATGAGACCCTGGACGAGACGAAGTTCTGCGCCGACCGGCATCAGGCGGTTCGCGACGGACGGTTCCACTTGGCGCAGGGCATCTACCGCCCAGACACCTACGAGCTGCAGGTCGACCCCGAGAACCTGGTAGCCCAGCGCGGGGATCTCGTGGTCGTCAATCACGATGTACCTCAGTGGGGCCTCGGCGCCGGCCGCGTTGTCTCCGTGACGACTGACGGCAGTGGCAACGCGACAGGCGTGGTCATCGACGAGCTGCTCACCATGGATGGCGCAATCACCGACTACATCGTGCGCTTTCGCAAGTCCGACGGCTCGAGCGTGCTGCGCTCGGTCACGACTTCGGCCGGGCGGACGAACACTCTGACCTTCAACACGCCGTTCGCGGCGGGCGACGCAACCATCCCCGTCGCCGGCGACCTCTGCATGTTTGGCCGCTCGCAGTACGAGACGGCACAGATGCTCGTGATGAATATCGAGATGGGGAAGAACCTGAGCGCGACGCTGACCCTCGTCGACTACGCGCCCTGCGTCTACACCTACGAGAACGAGGCGGTCACGAACACCGAGGGCGATTGGGACTCGGTTCCGGACGTGGACACATTAGCATGAGGAAAGAGGATCGGAGGAAACAGCTATGGAAGACATAAGCAGCCTGCTTCGGCAATTTATACCTCTCATGATGGCGTTCGTGAAACTCTTCCGCGAGCAGGCGGACGGCGTTGAGAAGCTTGCTCAACTGCTCTCCGATGATTCGGTTCTGGAGGCGCTCGCGGCGAAGAGGCCGCCGACTCCACAAGCAGAGAAGGAATTGCTGGAAAAGGGAGTGGCTCTGGCAGCGGCGCTCAAGCGCATGGTCGACTCCGCCGAGCAGTTTAAAGCTTTGAGAAACTTTGTTGATGGGTTCGGCACGACGATAGAAGGCCTCGACACGGCACTGCGGGAGCGCTTCCCGTCCTGGTACGAACCGACCAACTAGTGGCTTAACAACTGTACTACAACAGAATCGTTATAGTTGGATTTCTGTTGTACCAATTAAGTATCCAACTCACTATTCCTGTTCATTGTGAAATCGTTGTACGATTATTTAGCCGATCATTCCGAAAACCACACGGCCCGTTGAGTTTCCGTGCTCATCGGCGGCTCGGAAAATGGCGCCGTGTGAGTAATCAAAACTCCAGTTAACTTGCCCGAACGTGCCGCTTGATTTGCTATTAAGAAACGCCTAAAAACGAAGCTGCGGCAGGCGCCGCCAATTAATGAATGTGGAGGCACAGAACAGGTTTATGGAACAGAGCATGGCAGACCAAGGCAGGACGGAACGTAGGCGTAACGCGCGGCTGGCACGACAGGTGCGAATAGCCCACGGGATCGGCCGGTTCCTGGCAACGGCAACGCGTGTGCGGCCGGGCTGCCGACCAAACGCGGTCTTTGAGATGGCGGAATACAGCGACCCGGCGTTGCCGGGGCTTCGCCTTCGTATCGAGACGCCCAGGCCGGAACAGGTACCGACATGCCTTCCACTCGAGGTTCGGTGCGCGAAGCTGATTCCGCGCTTTCGCTGGTTCTGGAAGCGAGCCGGCTTACCAACCATGGCACTTTGCGCTCACGAGGAGACAGCGGCGGCAGCTCGCGAAGACATCCAACGACTGCGGACTGGCGACGAAAGCGCCATCGTCTGTGCCTATCTTGAGAACGACGGCGGCCGGCAGCGCTTTTATTACCACGACGGTGACCTGCTGCAGGAACTGGGATTGCGGGGCGTACGGGAGCTGATCGCCCAGAAGCGGTCATTTCTGAGGGCTTGCGAACGTGAGCGCCGGGCCACCGGGCGACGGACCGACCTGGTCACCGCGATCTCAGTTTACCGTCGCGAGCTTGCAGAACTGGAGAAGATGGTGGCGCGCTGTGTTGCCTGGACCGAGCGTAACGGGCTTCGCATCAAGGTTGCGCCGAAAGCGGCAGAGTTGCGCCGAGCTGCGTGAACGAGTAACTCCAGTAACGAGGCGGCTGCGGCGACAAGTGCCGCAGCCGCTTAGGTCTGCTCGGATGCCTCGATGGCGTTACAGAAGGTAACCGTGCTGAGCTACGCCGGCACGCCGACCTTTGGTTCTTGAAGAAGTTCTGAAACCCATTAAACAGATGCCCAGTCAACCGTGACATGCGACACATCCGAATCGTAAGCAAGGCGCAGGCGCCGAGGTTCCGGGGTATGCGTTTCAGCCGCCGCTACAAGATCGGCTTTAACCTGTGTGGCGCGCCTCAAAGCGCCGCTGACATTTTGCCGAGCTGGATCGCGCAGTCACGGGACGTATGCACGAGCTGCCTCGCACACATGGGTCGAGTCGCTCCGTCCGACGTCGCCGACCAGAGCTTGCAGGCCGAGCATATCCAATCGATCAAACGGGAGACTTGAGAGCGCTCTCTCGCCGACACTGCGCGCACTGGTCAGGAAACTCCCCATGGTGATGGTCCCGATGCTGCGACGTCAGATCTCTGGATCTCTCGGGTGGCGCTGCGACGGGTTGTCCGACCAACAGGCGCACCTTTGCAACGGCGCGCTTTTCTGCACGTTCGCGGGCCTCTGCCTGCGCCGCTTGCAGCCGATCCTGCTTGCTCATCATTCGTGATGTTTGACTCGTAGCCATTTTCAGCTGCGTCGGGGGCCCAGGCGGGATTTGGGCTTCCGTGTCGCGCACCAATCCACAGGTGCAGCGCGTGATGTAATCGCGATGACGGCGACCGCAAACACAGTGCCACCGGGGCATCCGCATTCTCTTCTCGACCCCGCATTGGCACTGGGTCACATAGCCGCGATGGCGCCGGCCGCAGACGCACTGCCAACGGCCCGAAGCGAGATGGACGGGCCGGTGCTGAAACCGTTCACCTGGTTCCTTGCTTTTCACGTTGAGCCCCGCTGTAGCTGCTCCATGAGATCGGCGAGCATGAATTTGGCCTCCGGATCCCCGTAGCACCACTTTTTCGTCCAGCGCAGTGCGTCGGGAGACTTCAGCAGTGAGAGCGCGGCAGCGCATTCCTTGCCCGTCAAATCGCGCCGCTCCTTCGCCGGCCAGCGGACAAGGCCGTCACCATCATCCCCTGTTTCAGCGAATCGGAGCGCAGCGACCCGGTCTAACTCACGGAGCAGCGCCGGTCCTGGCTCGCCCTGTCGACCACTGGGGCGGCGCGCATTGGCGAGCATGCGAAACAACTGCCGTTGCCGATGGGTGAGCTTCATACAGCCCGATCCTCAATCCGCGATTCTACACTCTGCAAGCTTTCGCAGCCGGCTTCTTCCACAAGCTTTCGCTGATCAGAACGGGCGCCATTGAGGATCGGACTTTCTGAAGTCGGGCCGCGAGCGAGGTCGCTTTTCGATTCTGCTATTTTTCAATCCGGATTCGCGGCAGCGTCGTGACTCGGTTCTGGGTTGCCGGGTCTGGACTTTTCGAATCGAAATTTCGCGCGCGGTCAGCCGCCCATTTCCGCCGATCTCGAACCAGACTTTGACCCCCCATACCCCCCGGCCACCGTCATCGCGGCCGGCGCGCCTCGAGCTAGCCGCTTAGTCGCCGCGATGCCAGCACAGAGCGCCACGACGACACTGTGCGACCGAGCCAGGGAGTCAAGTTCGTGGCGCGGTTGCTTGGTGGCGTGGTGCCGTGGTTGCTGGATGGCTGGATGGCTGGGCCGGAAATAGCGGGCTTAGTGGAACCTCAGTGGAACCTCAAGCAATATTCCACAGTCCGAAATGGTGATTTCAGCTACGCTGCGTGTGAGAATCTCACAATCTCATCAGAAGTCAGGTTGTCTTCCGACGCTGGCTTTATTACGGGTTTTCCGGTATGATTGTGGGGTGAAAAAGTTGAACAAAAGTTGTACGGCGCGTATGGTAATTGTGACAGAAGGAGTTCGAGGGCCGGCAACTCATCGACTGCTGGAACCTCAGTGGAACCTCAGGAGCGAACTCGTATGATCGGCAGGGTGGGAGAGCGGCATAAGCTGACCAAAACGTTCATCGAGAGCCGCGCGCGGGAAGAAATGATGCGTGGCCAGCGCCAGAGGGACTTCTGGGACGAGGATGAACGTGGGCTGGTACTGCGGGTTTCGCAGGGCGGCGACGAGACCTTCACATGGTACGTCGTTTATCGGAACAGCCGTGGTCAAAAGCGTCGCTGGAAGCTGGGCCGCTGGCCTGATCTTGAGCCCAGGGATGCGCGAAACCTGGCGGCACAGGTCAAGGGTGAGATTGCGAAGGGAACCGACCCCGTTGAGCGCAGGCGCCAAGAGGTCGAAGAGCGGCGCCAACAACAGACGGTCGCCGACCTCGCAAAGTTCTACATGGAAGAGCACTGCGAGCTTCGTAAGCGTCCCAGCTCCGTACGGACGGACAGGCTGATGCTCGAGAACGTTGTCCTGCCAGAATTAGGCCACAAACGCGCCAGAGACATCACGCGCGACGACATCGCCTGGTTGCTCAAACAGGTCGAGAATCGTGGAGACAAGAGGCGTCGTGGCAACCGCGTGCGTGCCAATCGGGTACGCTCGGTGATATCCAGCATGTTCAACTTCGCCGTCGAGGAGCGGATGCTTTCCACCAACCCCGCGCAAGCCTTGGGCAGGCGGCATCGGGAATACTCGCGCGACCGGCGTCTCGGTGACGATGAAATCAGGAAGCTCTGGGAAGTGCTCGGGGAGGGCGACGTTGCCGATCAGTATCGGCTCATGCTGCTCACCGCGCAGCGGCCGGGCGAGGTCGCACAAATGGAGTGGCACGAAGTCGACCTGCGCGGCGGGTGGTGGACAATCCCGGCCGACAAGGCAAAAAACCACCAGGACCATCGCGTCGCTCTCGGATCGCAGGCGCTCGCAATCCTGCAGCGCCGGAACCCACAGCGCACGGGCTTCGTGTTCCCCAACGCAGCCAAGCATCGGAGTATTCCTAGCTGGCGGCAGGCCAAGATCGAACAGGCGTGTGATTTCGTAAAGCCCTGGCAGCCGCGGGATCTCCGGAGATCGGCCGCTTCGCTTATAGCCTCGAAAAAGGGCCGTAGCGTCGTGGCGAAGGTCCTAAACCATACTGATAGGTCCGCCCCAACAGTTTCGGGCGTGTACGATCGCCATGACTATGACGACGAAAAGCGGGCGGCTATGAACTGGCTTGATTCCAAAATCCGCAGCATCGTTGCCGGTGAGCAGCTCGCGAGCAATGTGATCGAGTTTCCCGGTGGCGTAGCCGCTGGATCGGCTGAGTAGGCCGAGCGGCCCGCTGAATCCGCCGCCGGCGCAACTTAGTCGTTGGTTCGCCGGGCGCAAGATGATCGCGAAGCCACCCAGACACCCAGTAATTGACTCATGCAGTTTCTCGGTCGGCCGGCCTACGTTTCATCTGGACCGGCGCCCAGGCGTCGGCGAGCAGGTCTGATTACAACCGGGCTCGTTACCGGTTCTGGGGCCAGTATTGGCCGCCAATGTCCGGAGGCGCTCACACAGCTCGCACAAATCTCACACAGCTTGTGTGAGAAATAATGCTTATCTATCAAGGGAAATTTATCGTTTCACACCACACACAAGATTTATAAAGAATTCTTTTTTAGAAAATACACAATGTGTACACTCCCGCGCCCGTGTACACATTGCGCATTCCGCCACCGAAGAAGTTCGGCGCGATCTGTGTGTGAGAGCTTTTTAGGCCGGATTATCCTTTTAGATATTGAGTTTTTTGCTCACACAGCTTGTGTGAGTTCGGTGTGAGCTGTGTGAGCGGCCCAAGGCGGGCCCTGCCGCCGGCCCACAGCGCCACTAGGAAACCGCGACATCAAGAGACCCGCGCTGGGGACGCTGCGTCACTGGCGTCACTCCGTGCCCGGCTTCCCGTCACTTATGCCCGGGGCGATTGTCTGCTCCGCTCCTCAGTTGCCTGGTGACCCGGCGATCCGGCGACCCAGCGACCTAGCTCTCGTAGCTCCCTATGCGCGCCGGCTGCAGTCGTAAGCCACGCGCGTGGCGGTCCTGCGAAAACCTGTCGCGACTGTCTTTTCTCTTCAATTCGAAAGTTGTGAAACAGTTGTACTAGGAACAAGACGTCTCTCTGTGCGTTTTACCGTACGATATCCAGCCCACAAAACTCAATTCGAAATCGAATAAGTCTTGGAATTATTGGCGAATATATCGTTGGCCGTCTTACTCGACTAGTCAAAAGTTGTGAAACAGTTGTACTAGTATTGTACTCACTTCCGGCCGAGCGTCGCTACCCGCAAAGCGTCAACTCCGGCGCGTCAGTGAACAACTTCGGCGTTTCAGCGAAACTCGTTAGTATGGATTCGACGGTAGCACTCCAGGAGGGGATTCTTTTCTATGGAAGCTAGGAACGAGAACACTGCACTTGATTTGGCCGGGGAGTGTGAGTCTGTCGAACTTACAGTCGCACTACGCATTGCAGGCTTTAGCAAGCCTACAGGTTGGCGCCTCATCAAAAACCCGGCTTCAGGGTTCCCCAAACCTTTCCGCCTTGATCCTAGCAACCCGAGAAGCCGCTTGAGGATTCGCCTGGCGGAGTTGTTCCGATGGATCGAGCGCCAGCAGCAGGCGACCGCTGAGGCCGCGCGTGACGGTGTCTACACCAACGCCGTGGCTGCCCGCTAACTGGAGTAACCACGTGACCCAGAACGCAGAAGCGCCGTCATGAGTGACATCACGACGGCGCTGGAAACGGACGAAGGAACCAATGTTCGACATAAATCATAGCACAGACCAGGCGCAACACAATAGCAACGGCGCTAGGTACAGCTCGGTAGATGGTCGTCGGGCTGACGGGTCGTTCATTATTGATCCTAAGATCCTCGAAGATCTGAAGAAGTCAGGCTTAACCCCGGCAGATATTCAGATCCGGTCAGAGACCCGCAAGAGCTTGACTGAAAAGTTCGGCCGGCGCACAGCCAATCGGCTTCGTGTTGGCCCTGCCTACGCCATTCTCTATCCGGGCACAAATTACGAGCGGACCAAGTTCCTCGATGGTTGTCCGGTAGACGAAACTGCGCCCGCTGATGAGCAACCTGCCGGCGATCAGTCGCGCAAGAAGAAGCGGCTGCCGAAGTACAAGGGGCTGATCGGTTGGAGTCCCTCGCCGGTATATTTCCCCGCTGCGATCGACCGGAAGAAGGTGCTTGCGGACCCGAGAGAACGGATCTACATCGTCGAGTCCGAGAAGGCTGCATGCTTACTTGCAAAGCACGGTCTCCCTGCCGTCGCTATCGGCGGTGTTACTGGCTACACGGCACACAAGCAGGGCTTCCACGTACTCACGCCGGACTTGCTCGGGATCGTAACTGCTGGCCGCCCGATTGTGGTTGCGTTCGATTCAGATAAAGCGACCAAGCCGCAAGTGCTCGCGGCCGAAGCTAATCTATTGCGCACGATCGATGCCCGCGGCGCGGTCGCGTACGCGGTGGATATTCCCGCGCCGCTCGATGGCCGCGATAAAAACGGCCCGGATGATTTCATCGTCGAACGCGATATTGCTGCCTTCCGCGCGCTCGAACCTAAGCGGCCGAGTGAGTTGGTTGAGATTCACGCGTTAGCGGACACGTACGGCTACGTTGAACTTCAGGACAAGATGATCCGGCTCTCGGACGTTCAGTTATTCTCAGAGCAGCATTTCCATCGGCTCGAGGCGCAGCGGAAGGTTCGTATAGCCAGTGCCAGGGGCTCACGTGAGGCCCAAGCCTCTGAAGTGTTTATGACCAGCCATCTGCGTCCGAACTTCAAGAATATTACCTACTGGCCGGGCCGGCCTCGCATTTTACCGGATGGCTGTGTCAATCGCTGGTCGCGTACGTATCCCGAGATCAAAGGGAACGTCGGACCCTACCTGAGGCTTCGTGATTTCATCTTCAAGGATTCGGAGCCCTGGCTGGCCCACGCGGTAGAGTGCCTTTTCGCGTACAAGTACCAGAACTCGGGCGAGAAGCTGCCTTTATCATTCTTTCTCTTTAGCGATACCCAGGGAAGTGGAAAGTCGGCTTACATTCTTGCCGCATGTGCTGCTTGGGGTTCAGGCATGCTGCCGGAGGATCCCCGTAACAACTTTCGCAAGGTATCGCCCAGAGAACTCGACTCAACCTTCAACGGCCACTGGGCGGGCGCGTGCGAGATGGTCCTGGGAGATGAACTGACTACCCGTGACAACTTCGTCCTTGATAACGAGCGTTTGAAAGACATGGTTTCGCGCCGGCAGATGACCATTGAAGACAAGCACATCAAGGCGTACGGCGGCTTCGACTTCATGCTCTACTCGCTTACAAGTAACTCTCCCCGCAGCATTCGGATCAACTTTCGGGATCGGCGGATGCTCTGTGTGCATGCGCCGGAGGAGAAACCTTCGCAAGGTCTGCTGCAGGATGTGTATGCGTGGATCTTCAAGGATCCAACCAGTGGCCCGGCCATGGCGTACTACTGGGCCACTTTTGACTACGGCAACTTCAACCCGTTCGATGAGCAGGGCGCGCCTATGACTCGCGCCAAGGAAGAGGTCATTCGGGCGAACGCGCACGCAGTGGACGAAGAGCTCGAGTTGCTATTAAGCACTCTGCGCCTGCCGGAAGATAAAATCAAACAGGCGAAGTGCCTGCCGGGTTTGCACTCGAAGATCGCCTGTTGCGACTTGTTTAGTGTCCAGGACTTCGAAGAGCACTTCTCTGCCAGGACTGCCCCCGGCGGTTCTTTGTATAAGTCGCAGGTCAGCTCCAATTACATCCGCGAAGTCTTGAAGCGTTATGGGGCAAGGGAGCTGTCGGGCACTTTGCAGCCGCCTGGTAGGTCTACAGTGCGCGTGCTTGCGATTCGCAATCAGGCGAAGTGGTTAGCCGTTCGCGAGGGTAGTGAGGGTCATCGGGCCTGCGTCGAGGAATATCTCGTCGGCCATCCCGAGCGCCAGGACAGCAAGTTTTCCGGTGGAAACTGACATGACTCCTTGCATACTTGATAAGGACTCCTGGTCGACGCGCCTCGAGATGGCGCAGGTCGATGGCTATCTCACAATTGATAAGACCGCTCGCCAGAATAAGCTCCGGCATTATGAAGACTGGCTGCGCCGTACGTATATGAGTATCTGCCGCGAGCGCAAGCTTCCGTTCGTACTCGTCGGCTGCCGCGCGAACTCCTGCGAGATAACGCTCGACTTCGACTCCGTAGATCGTCGTGGTCCGCACGGGGAACTCCTGCCGTTACCGCCCGCAGCGAATGCGGAGGTCGACGCTCTGCTCAGTGGGCCGGGGTATAGGCGACTCTGTTGGGGTTCGGCGGTAATCAAAAAGGTTGGCGGCGTTCCCCATCATAGGACACACGAACTTGCACAACGAGTTTTCCGGCTCGCGTTGGCAGCGGCGCGGACGCCGGTGGCACCGGGAGAGTGGGAATGATGCACCGTGCGCGAAAACCGGGAGCGATACCGGCCAACCGGCCGGCCGGCGTTCGGCCTTTCTCCGTCGCCCAGCTGCTCGCGAATCGTTGCTCTGCCTGTTCGAAACCCGGCGCGTCGTACTGCGATGAGTGCCGCTGGCGTTGCTGTATCGATGACGCGCGCTGCCACAGAAGCCACTATCCGCGCGAGTTCGCAGTATCGCCGGATGGCGGCGCGCTACGGAGGAGTCGGTGACGATAAAAACAACTGCGCAACTGAGTAAGCTCGAAACCTTGTACGCGGCCATTCGCAATTTCGAGCCGACGAACGAGATCGAGCATGACGCGCGTCGCGTGCTGCTGGATCTGCTGCGGGCGCGGCGAACTAAGCTGAGAAAAGAAGCCGTAAAGATTTGGATTCGGCGTAACGGCCGAGCCGCATAGGAGGAACGGGAAGTGAGTACGGAAGCATTTTTTCGGGGTCTGCTTGAGGACCAGAGCCTCGGCTTGGGTGGTATCGAGCGCGCGCTCGCGTTGCGCGGGCTCGAAGAGGCAGAGCTTGAGTCAGTCGGTCGCAAGATGCTCGCGGATGGCTGGTCACTGGCGACCGAGCGCCGAGCGGCACTGAAACAGCTCGTTGACGGGTTAGCGGCCCGCCGGGAGCGTTCTCAGCGTGGATTGCGAGCCCGGATCGCTCGGCTCCAACGCATGGTCTTCGGAGTGCCGGTGCAGAAGTGACCGCGAACATCAAAGAGTTACCGGCCCGTGACATCGCGGCGCTTGATTTCGACTTGCTCGATGATGAAGACCGGGCCGCGCTGCACGAGAGGATCGAACAGGCCAGTGCCGCCGACATGCGCCACTTCGTTCGGTGGATGATCAGAGAGGTCAAGTTTCTACGGCAGCGACTACTGCCGAACTGAGGAGAAGGTCTCAAATGATGGAGGTAAACGAAATGGGGTTGTTCCAACGCACTCCGGCCAGTTCGGCCGAAGCCGCAGCGGCTGACGCGAAGCGGGTCAAGCAGCAGAAGGCCGCGGCTCTTGAGCAGCGCCGGGCCGAGCATGCCCGCCGCGTGGAAGCTGCGGCTGCGGCAGTGCAGGAGGTCGACAATCTGCAAGCGGAACTCACAGCCGCCAAGACTACGGAGACGGTGAAGGCGATTTTGGTCGGGCAGGCACCTCCGGACCTCGCGCCGATTAAGAATCGCCTGGATCAGGCCGAAGCAGTCAGGGACGCATGCCAGAAGCTGGTAGAGCAGTCGGCCGACGCTGTGGAGGATGCCGAGGATGCACTGAAGGAAGCGACCGAGGTACACGAGCGCGCGGTCTGCGCGGCTGTCTCGGCGCGGATGGTTCCTACCATCGAAAGTCTCGTTCCGCTGGACGAAGAGCTGAAGCAGAACGGGGGGCGCGGCTTCGGGTTTGCGTCTTTGCTCGAGGATGTTCGCAATGCCGCCGAGCGACACGCCCGGCCTGTGGATCCTGCCGATGTGGACGTCGACCTGTACTGCTTCTCGGCGAATGGGAACAACATGTCGCATCGCAAGGCTTCGCTTTCCGCGGCGATCAGTGATGTCGCGGCCGGCAGCTGGAGCTTCGTCCATCGGCGTGATGCGAGAAAGTATGCGGCGCAGGTTGAGGAGTGCCGGGCGCGGCAGGCCGATCGGAAGATCGGCTAAGGGCATAGGGTCGCCGGCCGTCATTGAAACGCTGCCGTCGTTAACCTCGAGCGACGCAGACCTTGGCGCCGGCGACCCGTGGGAACGAAACAAACAATCCCGGTGGAGGAGAGAGAAGATGGGCACGGTAAGCGTAACTTTCAAGAAGGACTATCGGCCGAACACCGGCGCCGCGTATATGGCCGGCGAAGGCGCGGCGTTCCCGTTGGCGCAGGCGATCAAACTTGTTGGTCAGGGCTATGCGGACTTCACGAATCCGGACGACGCGGCGGCCAACCAGGCCGCAGTGATTGCCGCGACTCCGACGCCGATGGTCGGCGTCGATGCGTTCCTGCAACTGACCTCGGACGGTAGCGACCCGGCGCTCGTAATGCGTCGCCGCGGCGGGAACTAGGGACATGCGGCGCAAGGGAACGATGTCGCGCCGCGCGGCGACGCGCCAGGCGGCTGCTGGCGGCAAGCGCAGGTATCGGCAACAGACGCTTTGCGCGTGTGGAGCTACCTTTCCTTACCAGCCTGACGGCATGACGCCGGCTTTCTGCCCCGCGTGCATAAAGCGCCGGGCAGACCGTGCGACCGTTTATGACCGCGATCGCGGCATTGGCAAGCTTCCTTTCAACCTAGTCGAGCGGTATGGGCTTGAGGTCGCGGATGCCTAAGCCAACCCCGAGCTTCGCTACTGCGATTCATGAAAGCGGTCACGCTTTGATGGCGATAGCTTTCCGCTGGCCGGTGGAACGGGTTTCCATTCGCACAACCGCCAAACACGCGGGGATCTGCGAGTTCAAGATGCGTCCGGGCGCGCCGGCTACCGAGATCGTATCGGTTTATCTGGCCGGCCTTATTGCTGAAAGGTTCGTCGTGCCTGACGCGAGCGTCGAGACGGCGGATACGGACATGAGACAGGTGCTGCCGCATCTTCCAGCCCTCAACGTCGGGCTCGAAGACCTCGTGAGAAAGATTCGCTACCAGCTCGCGAGTAGATGGCCCGAGGTCGATCGTTTGGCCGAAGCGCTCGACAGGTGCGGCGAGCTGGACGGGGGCGAGGTACTTCGGGCAATCCGGACGCCGATCGCTTGGATCCAAGTGTGAAATGAAAATGGAAGGACGGAACACTATGCTGCCCGAGATCGTGCAAGCGCCGCGGGTTCTCTCACCAGATGAAATTCTGCCGCCCAAAAAGCTGGTCCATGCAACAGCCCGGCTTTCGCCCTTCACGGATGAGAACATCAAACTCACCATGCCGCCCGGTGGCTCCGTGGCTGACATTCTTCGCGCGATGAATCTTCCTGCCGCCGCGACCGCCCGCATCTTCGTAAACGGCGATCTGGTCACCCGCGAACAACGCGAGGCCGTAATCCCGAAGGAAGGCGACGTAGTAGCAATCCGGCTCATACCTGCCAGCGGCAGCAGCTTTAAGCAGGTTCTCGTCATGATCGCGGCGCTAGCTGTCGCGGTGGCGCTGCCGGCGCTGGGCGTGGCGGCCTTACCGACCGCCCTTGCTGCCGGCGCAGTAGGCCTCGTCGGCAAACTCCTGATTGGCTCGCTCGTCTCACCGCCCTCCGAAGGCCTGCGCCCGAGGTCGGCGCAGACCTATACGCTCTCCGGCAACAGCAACCAGCTTCAGCCGTACGCCGCGATGCCGCGCGTATATGGCACGGCTCGGGTGCGCCCCTTGCTCGCGGCCCAGCCTTACACCTTCACGCAGAAAGACCCTGTCACGCTGGTCGAGACCGATGAGTACCTGGTGCTCGTCTACAACGTCGGCTATGGGCCGCTCTACATCTCCGACCTGAAGATCAAAGACACGCCGATTGAGAACTTCAACGCCGCGGTCTGGCAAGTGCGTTACGGCTATCCTGACGACTCGCCGAACACGATTCTCGGCCGCCCCGTCCACGTTAACGATCTGAACAACATCCTGCTCGACACCTCGAGCAAGAACACGATCGGCACCGGGTGGAACCAGCAGGTCACTGCGCCGAACGCGACCACGCTCGGCGTGACTTTTAGCTTTCCGAAGGGCCTCTACACTATCAACGACGTCGGCAACCAGCGCGCGCTGACGGTGCAGATCGCAATCCGGTACGCCATCTGGAATCCGTCCACGGGCACGACGGGGCCGTGGGTTGACCGGCCGACGAAGTCCGTGACGAGCGCCTCGCGCTTCGGAGGCTCATCGACGGCGCCTCTGTGGGCCTCGGACCAGTGGGATGTCAGCCAAGGCCAGTACGTCGTCCAGTGCTCGGTCGTCGGAATTTCGTGGCTGCCGGACAGCGACAAGCACGACACTTTCGAAGGCACGACCATCTGGTCCGAGCTGCGGTCATTCGCCTCGCCGGCGATCCCGCTTTTCACCAAGCCGGGGTTCGCCCAGATCGCGCTTAGGATCAAGGCTAACTTCCTGCTGAACGGCGAAGTCAGCGACGTCAACTGCATCGCCACGTCCATCCTGCCGCCGATCGACAAGAGCAACGCGCAAGCTGCGGGCTGGGTCTACGACCTCGAAAAGGCCGGCGCTGGCGCGAACTATGGGCTGAGTAGCACGGTCACCCACTCGCCCGGTCTCAGCCTGAGCATCAACACCGTCACGGGCGCCTCCGACGGTGCCGAGGTGGCGAGCGCACCTA
>Ga0209060_10002935_pt1 | contig 15023 bp, 12 predicted proteins | sample Coa_R1_8_FD_187155 | JGI IMG/M metagenome (GOLD analysis project Ga0209060, IMG submission 187155) | Surface soil microbial communities from Centralia Pennsylvania, which are recovering from an underground coalmine fire - Coalmine... | ecosystem: Environmental > Terrestrial > Soil >...
GATGAAGCGCTTGGCCTCCTGGGTCGCGTTCCTGGCGATCTGGCTGACGGCGGCCGCAGCCACCGCGCGCGACGGACATGGCGGTCCAGCGAACTGTTGCACCATCGACGCCGGCGCGCAGGTCGTCGTCGCGCTGGCCCAGCCCCTCAGCACCAAGCTGCAACGGACCGGCGACAAATTCGGCCTTCGCCTCGCTGCGCCTGTCGTGGTCAGCGGCTGGGTGGTCATCCCGGCCGGAACGCCGGGAACCGGCGAGGTGGTCGAAGCGACGAAGCCAGGCCCTGGCGGCCGGCCAGCCAAGCTCGTGCTCGCCGCGCGCTACCTGACCTTCGGCGGCCGTCAGCTGGCGCTCGAGGGCATGCAGCTCGCGCTGGCGGGCAAGAACAACGGCATGGCGGCCCAGGCCGCGGGCGCCGGCGGCATGGCGTTCTTCCCGCTCGGCTTCGTGGGGCTGGCGGTCGAGGGGGGCGATGTGGAGGTTCAGGCCGGTGCGCAAGCCAGAGCGGCAATCCGCGATGACGTTGTGCTTCCCCCGCTCAGGCGGGCGACGCCGGACGAGTCGTACAACTCGGTCGCGCTCGAGAGCGGCGCCGATGTGCCTGACTCCGGCGGCGCCATAGACATCCCGCCGCCCCCTCCGGGGATGGGTCAGATCGTCTTCTTCCGGCCCTACACAGTGCTCGGCATCGGCCAGTGGTTCAGCGTGCGAGAGCACGGCGATCGTATCGGCAAGCTCTTCAACGGCGCCTATTTCGTCAGGGCGGTGCAACCCGGCGTACACAGCTATACCGCTGCGTTCGAGCCCGAGCTCGGCGACCGCCTGACGTTGGAGGTGGCCGCCGGCGAGACCTACTTCGTCCAAGGCGTGCTGACCAAGGGCGTCGTCCTGAGCGCGGCGAACCTCTTGCCGTCGGGCCGCGGCGCCTTCGACAGGGCTTCGCGCAAGCTGAAGCGCAGCAACGCGCCCGCGTGGAGGGGAGACTCCGAAATCGGCGCCGAGCGGCCACGCGGCGCAGACGCAGATCGCTAGGCCGGCTGAACCGCGCCGCCGCGCGCCGCAATCGCCCTCAGCGTCTCGACAAACAGCGCGCCTTCGATCGCCACGACGCGTTCGGCAAGGGTCTGGGGCGTGTCGGTCGCCAGCACGCGCACCTTTTTCTGCGCGATGACCGGGCCGTGGTCGTAGACGGCGTCGACGATGTGCACGGAGGCGCCGCTCTCGGACGCGCCGGCGGCCAGGACCGCCTCGTGGACGAAGCGCCCGTACATGCCCTTGCCGCCGAAGTCGGGCAGCAGAGCGGGGTGCACGTTCAGGACGCGGCCGCGGTAGTGCGCGAGCGTGCGCGGTCCGACCATGCGCAGGTAGCCCGAGAGAATGACAAGCTCGACGCCCGCGGCGCCGAGCGCTGCGTCGATCGCCTCATCGGCCGCTTCGTCGGAACCGGCGGTCTTCCTGCTGATGTGGGCGGCCGCCAGGCCATGTTCGCGGGCGAAGACGAGCGCTGCGGAGTCCGCGTTGTTGCTGATGGCGATGCGCGCCTCGGCTTCGAGCTCGCCCGAGTGGATCGCGGCCACGATGGCGCGCATGCTGGTCCCGGCGTGACTGGCCAGGAAGCCGAGGCGGAGCATCCGCCGGCCCGCGCCCTAACCGACGATGTCAGCGTCGGTGAAGAACTGCGCGATCTCGGCCTTGGCGTTGTCAGGGCTGTCGGAGCCGTGCACGGAGTTGCCCGTGAAGCTCTCGGCATAGAGCGCGCGGATGGTCCCCGCCGCGGCGTTGGCGGGGTTCGTGGCTCCCATCACCTCGCGGTATCGCGCGACGGCGTCGGCGCCTTCCAGCACCTGGACCACGACGGGCCCTGACGTCATGAGCTCGACCAGGTCGTCGAAAAACGGCTTGTCCTTGTGCACGCCGTAAAAGGCCCTCGCCTCCTCCGGCGTCATCCGGATCCGCCTCTGGGCGACGATGCGCAAGCCGGCATCCTCGATCACGGCGTTGATCTTGCCGGTCAGGTTCCGGCGCGTGGCGTCCGGCTTGATGATCGACAGGGTGCGCTCGGTCATGGAGGCCGTTCTTCTTGTTGGGCTGGGGGATTGGAAAGACGGAGGGTCGCGGCTTATAACCTCGCGCGTCCGCCGAAGCCAAGGCGGGCAAAGGAAGCGAACGTAAGCGCGATGCGGACGGCAGGAACGCGACAAACCCGGTAGGGGCCGCTCCGCGGGCGAGAGCCCGCTAGCGGCGCTGCGGCCTCTGCGCTCGCGGCGCTGTCGCCGATCCCGCACGCCTCAATTCCGGTCGCTCCCATGCTCCGCATCACCGATCTTGTCTTCGACGCCTACGGGCGACGGTTCTTCGACACCGCAAGCGTCTTTCTGCCCAACGGCCACAAGGTGGGGCTCGTCGGCCGCAACGGCGCCGGCAAGTCGACGCTGTTTCGCCTGATCAAGGGCGAGCTGGAGCCCGGCGGCGGCGAGATCGTGCTGCCCAAGGCGGCTCGCATCGGTTCCGTCGACCAGGAACATCCGGCCAGTCCTGCGCCGCTGCTCGAGACGGTGCTGGCGGCGGACGTCGAGCGCGACCGCTTGATGATGCAGCTGGAGACGGCGCCCCCCGAGCGGCTGGGCGAGGTTTACGCGCTCCTCGCCGAAATCGACGCCGACCGCGCACCCGCGCGCGCCGCCGAGATTTTGCACGGGCTGGGTTTCAGCAACGCCGACCTCGATCGGCCCATGGAGGAATTCTCCGGCGGCTGGCGGATGCGGGTAGCCCTGGCGGCGGCTCTGTTCTCCGAGCCGGACCTGCTGCTGCTTGACGAGCCGACCAACTACCTCGACCTCGAAGGCGCGCTCTGGCTCGAGGCGAGGCTGAGGAAGTATCCGAAGACCGCAATCGTCATCAGCCACGACCGCGAGCTGTTGAACCGGTCGGTCGGCCACATCCTGCACCTGAACGAGCAGAAGCTCGATCTGTATGCGGGTGGCTACGACGCGTTCGAGCGCGAGCGGGCCGAGAAGCTCCGCCTGCAGGAGGCGACGCGCGCAAAGACCGAAGCGCGCCGTGCGCACATGCAGTCGTTCGTCGACCGGTTCCGCTACAAGGCGACCAAGGCGCGCCAGGCCCAGTCCAGGCTGAAGATGATCGCGCGGCTTCCCGTGATCCCGCCGGTGGTGGCCGAGCACACGGCGCCGTTTCAGATCCCCTCCCCCGCTCGCCCGCTCGCGCCGCCGCTCATGCGGCTGGAGAATGCGTCGGTCGGCTACGGCGGACCGCCCGTGCTGTCCGGGCTGAACCTGCGGTTCGACGTCGACGACCGGATCGGGCTGCTCGGCGTCAACGGCGCGGGAAAGTCGACCTTCGCCAAGCTTCTGGCGGACGCCCTGCCGCTGGCGGCCGGCGCGGTCCGGAGGGCCGCTCGGATGAAGGTCGCCTGGTTCCACCAGCACCAGATCGAGGCGCTCGATCCCTCGGACACGCCGCTCGCCATCATCCGCCGCGCTCTGCCCGACCTAACCGAAGCGCAGCAACGCTCGAGGATCGCCCAGTTCGGGATGGGCCGCGACAAGGCCGAGACCACGGTGGCCGATCTGTCCGGCGGTGAGCGGGCAAGGCTGTTGCTCAACCTCGTAGCACGCGAGGCGCCGCATCTTTTGATCCTCGACGAACCGACCAACCACCTCGACATCGATAGCCGCCGGGCGTTGTTGGAGGCCTTGAACGACTACGACGGCGCTGTCCTCCTGATCACGCACGATCGCGCGCTGATGGAGCTGGTGGCCGATCGCCTCTGGCTCACGGCCGGCGGCACGATCCGCCCCTTCGACGGCGACCTCGAGGACTACGCGCGCCTGGTGCTCGAGCAGGCGCGGGCGGCCGCCCGCGAGGCGACCCCGCAGACGGCGCCGCCTGCACCGCCTCCGGTCAGCCTCTCCACACTGCGCCGTCGACTGGAGGAGGCGGAGGCGGCGTTGGCGCGCGAGACACGGGCGGCGGAAGCGGTCGATCTCGCGCTCGCCGAGCCGGGTATCTTCCGCCGCGATCCGAACCGGGCCGCCGACCTGGGGCGCCAGCGCTCGCGTGCGAAGGAATCGCTGGCGAAGGCGGAGGCTGCCTGGTTGGCGGCCGCGGAGGCCTACGAGGAAGCCGCGGCTACCCGCACTTCACCGCGGTGATGACGCCGCTGTCAGCGTCGAAGACGATGTCGGTGCGGCCGGGCACGTAGTCCTGCGTCACCAGGCAGGTCGAGCAGTAGACACGCCTGAGGCCAGGGTTGACGGGTACGGGAATCTCCGACCTCGGCTTGCCGACCAGCCACGCGAGGCTCTTCGCCTCGCAGGCGTCGCCGGCCCACAGCGCCGTGGGCTCAGGCGACGGCGGCGGGTCCGGAGCGCGTAGCGGCTGCGCCGCCGCGGGCGCAACGGCCGGCGGCGCCGGCTCGGACAGCGGCTGCGCCAGTGCGCTCGCCGCAACAAGCGCGAAGGCCGCGGCGGCCATCGTCGCAGCCCGTCCGGTCCTCATGCCTGCTTCTCCCAGCCGCGCTCGGCGCCCTGTCGCCAGTAAGACACCGGGTGGCCCGCTTCGCGGAACGCCCGCCAACGGTCCCGCGCCACGGCGGTCGCCTGCGGATCGCGCCCGTCGAACAACAGGACGCAGCGTTCGTAGCCGTCCAGCGGTCCAGCCTCGGCTCCATCGACGAGGAAGAGCGCCTTGGCGTCGTTCGGATTGTCGGCCGAGGTCGTCAGCAGGATCGGCTGCCGCTCCGCAATCGGCTCGCGCGCCAGGCCGTGAGCCAGGAAACTATCGTCGCGGTAGCTCCACAGCCACCCGTCCAGGTGATCGAGCCGCTCCTCGGCGGTCGTTCGTACGATCGCCCGCCAGCCGCGCGCCAAAGTCTTCTCCAAAAGCTCGGGTAGCGCCTGGTCAAGGGCGGTGCGTTCGAGGTGGTAGAACCAGACTTCGCAACCGCTGTTCATGACTCCGCTTCCATGCCGCAGGCGAGGCGCGCAATGGCGGTCGCCACCATATCAGGCTCGGTCAGCATCGCGAGGTGGTGCAAGTCCAGGCGCTCGACCGGCCAGTGGCGACCGGCCGCTGCGGCTTCCGTCGCGTATCCGTCGCTGAGTTGCAGGTAGGCGCATGCGCGGGGCGGCCAGTTCGGTTCGGACTGGGCCGGCTCGACCAGATAGCCGAGCGGGATGGGCTGGCATTCTGTTTCGAAATCGGCCCGCAACGCCGGATCGGGCAGCAAGCGCGCGAGCGCGCCGGAGGGGAGCCATCGCGGCCACGGCGGCGCGACGCCTTCACTCGCAGCGCCGGCAACGGCTGTCCGCAACGCCGGCGGCGTCGTGTCGAGCCAGCTCTGCCCCGGGTGCGGCAGGATGGCGTCGACGAAGACCGCTCCCCTCACCTTGCCGCCGAGCGCGGCTGCGACCGCGGGGGCCGCGCCGCCGGCCGCCGAGTGGACGACCAGCACCCAATCGCCGGGCGAAGCCGGAAGCTGGGCGACTATCCGGTCGGCAAGACTGGGCAGGTAGGGCGCACGCAGCTCCCATGCGCTCGCCGCTGGCGACGCCACGACGAACCGGCCGAGGCGCTCGGCCACCACGCGCCACGTCGTCGCCCCAACCAGCGGGCTGTGGATCAGCGCCAGCCCCGGCGGTTCCAGGGCTCAACGCTCGTGGTTGTCGGCGACGAACCGGTCGAGCAGACGCACGCCAAAGCCGCTTGCCCCTTCAGGCGTCGTCGCGACGGCCTGCGGCTTTCGCCACGCGAGGCCGGCGATGTCGAGGTGCGCCCACGGCGTGTCGCGCACGAACTTCTTGATGAAGAGGGCCGCCGTGATCGACCCGCCGGGGCGGCCGCCGACGTTCTTGAAGTCGGCCGCCAGGCTCTCCAGCTGCTTCTCGTAGGCCTCCGGCATCGGCATCCGCCAAAGCTCGTCGCGTGAGGCCTTGCCGGCCGCGAGGAGCTGCTCTGCAAGGTCATCGTCGTTGGCGAACAGCCCGGCGACATCATGGCCGAGCGAGACGATGATCGCGCCTGTCAGCGTCGCGAGATCGACGATCAACCGCGGCTTGAAGCGTTGTTGCGCGTACCAGATGGCGTCCGCCAGCACGAGCCGGCCCTCGGCGTCCGTGTTGATCACCTCGACCGTCTGTCCCGACATCGAGGTCCAGATGTCTCCAGGCCGCTGGGCGTTGCCGTCCGGCATGTTTTCGACGAGGCCGAGAACGCCAACCGCGTTCACCTTCGCCTTGCGCGAGGCGAGCACGTGCATGAGGCCGGCGACGGCGCCGGCGCCGCCCATGTCCCACTTCATATCCTCCATGTTCTCTGCCGGCTTAATGCTGATGCCGCCGGTGTCGAAGCAGACCCCTTTGCCCACGAACGCGAGTGGCGGCGCATCGCCGCCGTTCTTCCATTGGATAACGGCGAGCTGGCTCTCGCGGGCGCTGCCGCGGCCGACGCTGAGCAGCAGGTTCATGCCCAACTTGGCCATCTCGTCCTCGCCGAGGATCTCGATCTCCAGCCCCAGGGGCTCCAACGCCTTGACCCGGCGAGCGAATTCCTCCGGGTAGAGCACATTGGCCGGCTCGGAGACGAGATCGCGCGTGAAGATGACGCCGTCGGCGAGCGCGGCCAGCGGCTGGAAGGCCGCTTCCGCCGCTGTAGGGTCGTCGGCGACAATTCGCACGCGCGCGATGCTGGGCTTCGCCTCCGCCTTCTCCTGCGTGCGGTAGCGGTCGAACCTGTAGGCTGCGAGGCGCACGCCGAGCGCCGCGCGGGCGGAGAGCGCCGCCGACGCCTCGGCGAGCGAAAGCGTCAGAAGCTCCGCGCCGGAGGTCTTCAGCGCCTGGTAGGCTTCCGCCCCCGCGAGCTCGGCGCGCGTCTCGTCGAAATCGCGCTCGGCGCCGGCGCCGACCATGAGGGCCACGGAAACCCCGATCCCCGCCGGCGCCACGACGCTCAGCGACTTGCCCTTCGCCCCGTTGAACGGCCCTGACGAGAGCGCGCGCCCGAGCGCGCCGCCGGCCGCCGCGTCGAGCCGCGCGGCCCCTGCAGACAGGCCGCCCCCCTCGAACACCGCTCCCGCCCAAACGCCGGTGTCGAAAGACGCTGCGTCCGGGCTCACGAACTCAATCTGCATCGGGAGGCGCTCCTGGCTGGCGTTGGCGCAAGCCTTAGGCGAAGTGTAGAAGGCGCGCCATACCAGGCCCCCTCTCGCCCAACCTACGCGCGAAAGCAGTCAATGGGACTACTCGATCGGTACCTTCTGCGGCAACTGCTGGGCCCGACCGTCTTCGCCACCGTCTCGCTCGGTCTTCTGGGCGTCCTCAGTCAGAGCCTGACCGCTTTGGACTTGATCGTGAAGCAGGGCCAGAGCGCCCTGAAGCTGGCCGAGATTACGGCGCTGGCGACGCCGCAGCTGATGGCGACCATCTTGCCGATCGCTCTGTTCGTCTCCGCGCTCGCGGCGTTCAATCGACTTCACACCGAGCAGGAGATCGTCGTCTGCTTCGCGAGCGGCATGAGTCGGTGGAAGGTGATCGCCCCGGCGATGCGGCTGGCCGCGGTCGTCGCGCTGGTGATGCTGGCGGTCAACCTCTGGGCCGCGCCGTATTGCGAGCGGGTGATGCGGGTCGAGCTGTTCAAGATCAGAACCGACCTCGCCGCGACCCTGGTCGACCCTGGCCAGTTCACCGAGCCTTCGCCCGGGCTGACCGTCTACGCCCAGGACGTGCGGGACGGGACGCTGAAGAACCTCTTCGTGCTGCAGGAGAAGCCCGGCGGCGGCGACACCACGTTCCTTGCGGCCAGCGGGACGATCAGCAAGCAACACGGCGCGCCGGTGCTGACCATGCACGATGCGTCGCGACAGGAGTTCTCCAAGACGGGCGTGCTCACCTATCTCACCTTTGATGACTACACGTTCGACCTTTCCGACTTGCTCTCGGTGAAAGATGTGATCCACTACAAGGTGCCGGATCGCTACCTGCACGAGCTTGTCTTCCCCGACCTCAGGCAGCAGTGGGAACGCGCCAACCAGAACAAGCTGTTGTCCGAGGCGAACGCGCGGCTCGCCACTCCGCTCTACGCCATCGCGTTCATGGCGCTCGCGATGGCGGCCGTGATCGGCGGTCCGTTCAGCCGCCTCGGCTACATGGGACGCATCGTCACCGCCGGCGCGGTGGCCACCGCAGCGCGCATATCGGGCGTCGGGGTGCAGGCGCTTGCGGACAGCCAGCCCTGGGCCAACGCGCTGCAGTACGCCATCCCGCTCACGGTTGGCGCCTGGGCGTTCGCCCAGCTGTTCCGCCAACCCGTCGCACGGTTCGTGCCCATTCATCCGTTCCGAGGCTCGACCCTGATGCCGAGCCCGGCGGAATGAGGCTAAGGCTCACCCGCATCGAGCGCTACGTGCTGGGCAACTCCCTGCTTGCCGTCGCTGGCGCGATGGCGATCCTGACGGCGGTCATCGCGCTGGTCGACTTCGTGGAGATTTCGCGGACGGTCCCCACGCGCGCGGACGTCAGTTATGCCGAGATGCTGAAGCTGACCGGGCTGAACGTCCCGTCCGTCGTGCTGACGCTCTTCCCCTTCGCATTCCTCTTCGGCGTCCTCGGCGCATTCGTCGACCTCAATCGCAAGAGCGAGCTGATCGCGATGCGCGCGGCGGGCGTATCGGCGTGGCGGTTCATCTTCCCCGCCGCCGGCGCAGCGTTCGCCGTCGGCGTCCTGACGGTCACGGTGCTGAACCCGCTCGCGTCGGTGATGAACGGCCAGTTCGAGCGTGAGCGCGCCTCGCTGATCGAGGGCGTGCAGACGAACGGGCTGACGGACATCTGGCTACGCCAGAGCGATGCGCACAACCAACTCATCGTTCGGGCGCGCTCCGGCGACGAAGATCATGGTTTGCTGCACCTGCGCGGCGTGTCGCTGTTCTTCTTCGACCTCGGCGACGCCGGCTCGGCGCAGTTCTCCCGCCGCGTCGAAGCCGGGCAGGCGTGGCTGTTGCCCGGCCGATGGCTGCTGGCCGGTGCGCGCGAAGCGACCCCCGGCGCCGAGGCGATCCGCTACGACACCCTGACCATCCCCTCCTCGCTCGATCCTCGCACCGCGCTGCAGAGCTACGCCTCGCCCAAAGCGGTGCCGTTCTGGGGCCTGTGGGGGGCCATCGCGCGCAACGAGCAGGCGGGCTTTTCAGCCCAAGGGTATCGCGTGCAACTGCAACAACTGCTCGCGACGCCTCTGTTCTTCGCCGCGATGGCGGTGCTTGCGGCGGCGTTTTCGCTGCGCCTCGTGCGATTGGGCGGCATCGCCATGTTCGCTGGTGCGGCGCTGGCCCTGGGCTTTGGGTTGTTCTTCTTCAACCAGCTCTGCGGCGCCCTGGGCGAGGCCAACGCCGTGCCGCCGTTCGCGGCCGCGTGGACGCCGCCGATCTTGGCGCTCCTGTCAGGCTTCACCGTGCTCTGCTATACCGAGGACGGCTAGCCGGATAAGAACGAAAGAGCCGGCCGCGTCGCCGCGAAGTCTGTTGGGGGATGCTTTCGTTCGATGCGCGTCGATCGATCGGGACGCATCAGACTGTTCGGATCGATCCTGTTCGCCACCGCTTCGGCGACCGTCTGGCTGGTCGCCAGCGCGGCGGCCGCGCAGAGCATCGGCCAGCTTCCGGTTCGCATTCCGGGCCAGGCGGCGCCAGGGCTGCCCATCGACCTGCAAGGGCCGCCGACGCCTGCACCCGTGCCGAAGCAGCTCACCGACGACGGCCTGCACGATCGGGGTTTCTACCTCGAAGCCGACACGCTGATCCGCAACGACAAGACAAATCGCTGGACCGCGCGAGGCGGGGTGGAGGCGCGCTACCAGGGCCGGACGCTACGCGCCGACTCCGTGGTCTATGACGTCGCGACGGGCGTGGTAACCGCCGACGGCGACGTGCAGATCATCAACGCCGACGACACCGCCGAATACGCCAAGCACGTCGTGCTGGACGACAAGATGCGCGCCGGATTCGCCGAGGCCTTCTCGGCCCGTCTTCCGCTGAACGGCAAGATCGCCGCCGCGGTCGCGGTCCGGCGCAGCGCGACGGTCGAGGAGCTGGATCGAGCGGTCTTCACGCCGTGCGACATCTGCGCCGATGACGGCAGGCAGGAGCAGCCGACCTGGTCGATTCAGGCGTCGACGGTCATCGAGGACCAGCAAAGGCACCTCGTCTACTACCGGAACGCCATCATCCGCATCAAAGGGCTGCCGGTCTTCTTTGCCCCCGTGCTGTTCCATCCGGACCCGACCGCGCCGCGGGCCTCGGGCCTGCTCGTTCCGCGCGTGTCCTTCTACACCAAGGAGCGGGGAACGTCGTACGAGCAGCCGATTCTGTGGGTCATCAACCCTTCGACGGAGCTGCTCTTCAGCCCCCAGATCAACAGCAAGGTGAACCCGTTTCTCAATCTGGATTGGCGCGAGCGGTTCTACTCCGGGGCATTGGATGTGCGCGCCGGCTACACCTACGAGGCCGACTTCGACTCCAACGGGCGCAAGTTCGGCCCTGAACAGTCGCGCGCCTACATCCTGGCCAACGGCCAGTTCGATCTCAGCGCCAACTGGTCCTGGGGGTTCACCGCCGACCGCACGTCCGACCCGCTGTTGTTCCAGAAGTACGACGTGCCGAGCGCCTACGCCGACCACGGCCTCTTTCTGTCGGACAGCCAGCGGCTGCTCTCGCAGATCTACGTGACCCGCCAGGACCAGGACAGCTACCTGCAGCTGGCCGCCCTGGACGTGCAGGGCCTGCGAGTGACCGACAACAACCGAACGTTTCCGCTGGTCGCTCCGTTCGTCGAAGGCCGCTGGGACGCGCCTTTCAACGTGTTGGGCGGCCGGCTGCAGCTCGTCGGCAACGCGGTGATGCTCAACTTTGACGAGTCGCCGGTGGCTCCCACGCTCTCGGGCGCATACGACCGCGCCTCGGGCGAATTGAACTGGCTTTCGACCTATACGACGGCCAACGGAATCCGTGCGCAGCCCTTCCTCGACCTGCGCGCCGACGTCTTCGACGTCCGCAACCTCACGCTCCCGACTCGCTCAGCGACCGTGACGCAGGGATTGGCGACCGGCGGCGTCACGGTCAGCTGGCCGTTCATCCGCCAGGCGGGAGGAACGACGATCGTGCTCGAGCCGATCGCCCAGATTGCCCTCTCGCCGGACTACAACGCCAACCGGAACATCCCCAACGAGGACGACGTCATCTTCGAGTACGACGAGTCCGACCTGTTCTCGCCCGAGAAATTCAACGGCTTTGACCTCTACGAGGGCGGCCAGCGGCTGAATCTGGGAGGCGAGGCCACGTTCGAATGGGGCGACGGGTTGAGCGCGAATCTGGTGTTCGGCCGCACGTTCCGGGCCCAGCGCACCAACGTCTTTCCGCAGCGGACGGGCCTGGACGGAACGGCGTCGGACTGGGTCATCGCCGCCGAAGCCACGCCGATCGATGGAGTCTCGGCGTTTGGCCGCGCGCTGATCAACGACGCCCTCAGCATCGAGCGGGTCGAGGTCGGCGTGAACTACGCCACCGCGCGAATCGACGGTTACTTTCGCTATCTTGACGACAACACGCAGATCACCGGCCCAGTGCGCAACCTCGAGACAGGCAACGAGATCCTGGTGACCAGGCACTGGGGCTTCGACCTCGACGCCATCCGCGACATCGAGATCAATCGCTGGACCCTGGTGGACTTTGGTATCCTCTACAAGGACGACTGCGTCAAAGTGGCCGTCGTGTACCGCCACCAATCGACCGTGGTCGGCCGCCTCGGCGAGTCGGACTCGGTGTTCTTGCGCCTAACGCTCGCCACATTGGGCGGCCAAGCGTACGATGAAGGGCTGAACAATGGACCGCGTGGAGCGGTGGCGCAGTAGCCGCAGCAATTCAAAGGGATCGACCGACAAGATGAGCCAAGCGATTACGGCGGTGAGCGCGGTCGCCACGATCCTTGCCCTGGCCGGAGCGGCGCAGTTTGCGCAGGCGCAGGGCCTGCCGGCGCCGGCGCTGCGCGAAGGCGTCGTCGCGGTCGTGAACGACAACATCATATCCAGCTACGACGTCGCGCAGCGGATCCGCTTCATCATCGCCACCAGCGGCATCCAGGTCACCGAGCAGAACAAGCCGCAGCTGGAACAGGAGGCGCTGAACGAGCTGATCGACGAGCGGCTCGAATTGCAGGAGGTGCGGCGGGCGGAGAGGGACCAGTCAAAGCAAGGCTCGCCTGCGCAGATCGTGGCCACCGACGCCGAAGTGGACGAGCGGCTGGGCGACATCGCCCAGGAAAGCTTCCACATGAACGAGCAGCAGTTTCTTTCCGCCCTTGGCAGCGCCGGGATCGATCCCCGAACGATCCGCGACCAGATTCGCGCCCAGATCAGCTGGGAACGCTGGATTGGCGGCCGCTACGGCGGCTCGCGCATGAAGATCAGTCAGGGGCAGGTCTCGGCCGCCATCGCCGCACGCGAGGCGGCGGCGGCCGAGCCGCAGTACCTGCTGGGGCTCATCTACCTCGACGCCAGCCAGGCCGGCGGTATGCAAAACGCCATGTCGGGCGCTTCGCAACTGGTGACCCAGATGCAGCAGGGGGCGCCGTTCGCGCAGGTCGCAAGGCAGTTCTCGAACGATTCCACCGCCGCAACCGGCGGCGACGCCGGTTGGCTGACGGAGAGCCAGCTCCCCGTCGAGGTTCGCTCGGTGGTCGAGCAGCTCCGCCCGGGCGAGCTGTCCAAGCCCATTCCCGCGTCGAACGGGGTCTACGTCGTGCTTCTGCGCGACAAGCATGCGGGCGCGACCTCCGAGCTCGTCACGCTGAAGCAAGCGGCGATCAGCCTGACCGCCGATGCGCCCGCCGCCGACGTGGCGGCTGCGACGGCGAAGCTCGACGCGCTGAGGACCGAGCTTAAGGGTTGCGATGGGCTCGAAGCGCGGGCCGGGCGCGTGCCCGGAGTGGTCGCCGGCGATCTTGGCGAAGCGGACGTCAAGGACCTGAAGCCCGAGTTTCGTCAGGCGGTGCTCAATCTCGCCGTCGGCCAGGTCAGCGAGCCCATCCGCACCGACGCCGGCCTGCATCTGCTGGCCGTCTGCAACCGCCGTCAGGCCGGTGTCGACATTCCCTCGCGCGATGAGGTCGAGACCCGCCTGCGCGAGGACCAGCTCAGCTTGATCTCCAAGCGACAGCTGCGCGATTTGCGGAACTCGGCGACCATCGAGTTCCCGTGAGCACGCTCGCCCTCAGCCTGGGCGACCCGGCTGGGATCGGTCCCGAGATCGTGGTCAAGGCGTGGCGGGCGCTCAGCGACAGCGGGCCTTCGTTCATGGCGATCGGCGACCATGAGTTGCTGAAGGCGGCCGCAGTCGGTGGCGAGGCGCCGGTCAAACGGGTCGCCGCGGCAAGCGAGGCGGAAGCCGTCTTCCGGGAAGCGCTGCCGGTGCTGGACCTGCCACTCCAAGCCGACGTGGTCGCCGGCCACGCCGACCCGGCGCATGCACCGGCCGTGATCCGTTGGATCGAGACGGCGGTCGGACTGGCTCTCTCTGGCGAGGTCGCCGGACTGGTGACGGCGCCTATCGCCAAGGCGCCGCTCTACGCCGCGGGCTTCGGCTTTCCCGGCCACACCGAGTTCCTCGCCGAGCTGACCGCCGCTGCTCGTTACGACGGCGCGCGGGGCCCAGTGATGATGCTGATCGCCGCCGACTTGCGCGTCAGTCTGACAACCATCCACCTCGCCGTCCGCGACGCGCCCGCCGCGCTCAGCATCGAGGGCATCGTCAATGCTGGCCTCGTCACGGCGCAGGCGCTTCGCCGGGACTTCGGCATCGCCCATCCGCGCGTTGCGCTGGCCGCGCTAAATCCCCACGCGGGCGAGGGCGGCGCACTGGGCCGCGAGGAGATCGAGATCATCCGGCCGGCGGCGCGGGCGCTCCGCGACCTCGGCGTCGAGTGCACCGATCCAAAGCCGGCCGACACACTCTTCCACGCCGAGGCGCGCCGGAGCTACGACGCCGCGCTCTGCATGTATCACGACCAAGCGCTGATCCCCGTGAAAATGCTCGACTTCTGGGGCGGCGTGAACGTCACGCTCGGCCTTCCGGTGGTCCGCGCCTCGCCCGATCACGGCGCGGCGTTCGACATCGCCGGCCGCGGCGTCGCTCGCGCCGACAGCCTGATCGCCGCGCTCAAGCTGGCCGACGCGATCGCAACGCGCCGCCGGAGCCTAAGCGCAGCCGCGTGAAGTTGGACTCGCTGCCGCCGCTGCGTGACGGCCTGGCCGCACACGGACTCGCGGCGAAGCGCGCCCTCGGCCAGCACTTCCTACTCGACCTGAACCTCACCGCGAAGATCGCCCGCTTGGCCGGGCCGCTGGAGAACACGTTCGTCATCGAGGTCGGCCCCGGACCCGGCGGCCTGACCCGCGCCCTGCTCGCCGCCGGCGCGAGGGTCATCGCGATCGAACGCGACCGCCGCTTCTTGCCTTTGCTGGCCGAACTGGCCGACGCCGCCGAGGGTCGGCTTCAGATCGTCGCGGCGGACGCCCTCGCCGTCGACGAGCGCGCACTGCTGCCTGCTGGGGCGCCAGCCAGTGTCGTGGCCAACCTTCCCTACAACATCTCGGCCCCACTGCTCGCCAAGTGGTTGACCGCTGCGTTCCGACCCGCATCGATGACGCTGATGTTCCAGAAGGAAGTTGCCGAGCGGATCGTTGCCCCTGCCGGCGCGCCCGCGTACGGCCGGATCTCCGTGTTGGCGCAGGCGCTCGCCTCGCCCGAGATTGCGATGACTTTGCCCGCCAGAGCGTTCACGCCGCCCCCGAAGGTCGATTCCGCCGTTGTGCGCTTTGCGCCAAAGGGCGAGCGCCTTTCCGATCGGGTCGTCGCAAGGCTCGAGGACGTCACACGCGCGGCCTTTGGGCAGCGCCGCAAGATGCTGCGGTCGAGCCTGCGGCGCCTTGGCGGCGAGGCGCTGAGCACGCGGGCCGGAAT
>Ga0209060_10002937_pt1 | contig 15011 bp, 9 predicted proteins | sample Coa_R1_8_FD_187155 | JGI IMG/M metagenome (GOLD analysis project Ga0209060, IMG submission 187155) | Surface soil microbial communities from Centralia Pennsylvania, which are recovering from an underground coalmine fire - Coalmine... | ecosystem: Environmental > Terrestrial > Soil > Unclassified...
ACGAGACCGCTCACCCGGTGCCACTTGGCCTCCGACGAGCTGATGAACTGATCGATGATCACCTGGGCGGCGTTCACGAAGTCGCCGAACTGCGCCTCCCAGATGGTCAGCCCCTCGGGCATGTCGAGGCTGTAGCCGTAGTCGAACCCCAGCACGCCCGCCTCGGTGAGCGGGCTGTCGCGCACCTCGAACACCCCCTGCTTGGCCGAGACGTGCTCGAGCGGCGTGTACGGGTGGCCGTCCTCGTAGTCGTACATGACGGCGTGGCGGTGGCTGAACGTCCCGCGGCAGGAGTCCTGCCCCGACAGGCGCACGCGCGTCCCCTGCGCCAGCAAGGTGCCGAACCCCAGCGCCTCGCCCATCCCCCAGTCGGCCGGCTTCTCGCCCGCGCCCATCTGCGCGCGCGCTTCGACGATCAGCTTCTGCAGCTTGGGGTGGACGTGGAAGTCGGGCGGCGTGGTGGTGAGCGCCCGCGTGACCTCCTTGATCAGCGCCGCGCTGACCGCCGTCGGCACCTCGGGGACCCGGCTGTCGGGACCGCCTTTGATCTTGGCCCAGGCGCCGGCGAAGGTGCTGGGGCGGACCGGGGTCTCCAGCTTGGTCGCCACCTCCAGCTCACCCTCCAGCTCCTTGCGCTTGGCGGCGGCGATGGCGTCGGTCTCCTCGACGGTGATCGGGGGCCCGCCGTCGGGCGCAGGGTTGGCGCCGTCGTAGGCCAGGTAGGCCATCCGGATCGACGGCTTGGCCGCGATCGCCCGGTACATCACCGGCTGGGTGTACGTCGGCTCGTCGCCCTCGTTGTGCCCCAGCTTGCGGTAGCACCACAGCTCGATGATCGCGTCGCGGTGGAAGCGCTGGCGGAAGTCGACCGCCAGATCGACCACCTGGCAGACCGCCTCCGGGTCCTCGCCGTTGACGTGGAAGATCGGGATCTGCAGCATGCGCGCCACGTCGGTGGCGTAGGTGGTCGACTTGCCGCTCGACGGCGAGGTGGTGAACCCCACCTGGTTGTTGACGATGATGTGGACGGTCCCGCCGACGGTGTAGCCCGGCAGCTCCGACATGTTGAGCGACTCGGCGATGATCCCCTGCCCGGCGAACGCCGCGTCGCCGTGGATCAGGATCGGCAGCGCGCGCGAGCGCGTCGTGTCGCCCAGGCGGTCCTGCTTGGCGCGGATGCGCCCCTGCACGACCGTGTTCACCCACTCGAGGTGGCTGGGGTTGAAGGTCAGCGACAGGTGGACGCGGTGCTCGTCGCTCCCCTCGCCGAACACGCGGTCGATCGAGAAGCCCAGGTGGTACTTGACGTCGCCGCCGCCGTCGCTGAGATCGGCCTTCTCGTCCAGCTTGTCCTGGAACTCGGCGAAGATCTGCGAGGCCGGCTTCTTCAGCACGTTGGCCAGCACGTTGAGCCGCCCGCGGTGCGCCATCCCGATCACGATCTCGCCCACGCTCGAGCGCGCCGCGCGCTCGACCAGCCGCTCGAGCAGCGGGATCAGGCTCTCGGCCCCCTCCAGCGAGAAGCGCTTCGACCCGAGGAACTTGTTCTGCAGGAACTGCTCGAACACCTCGGCGCCGATCACCTGCTGGAAGACGCGGATCCGGTCGGCGCGCGTCATCGGCAGGCGGTTGCGCGCGCTCTCCATCCGCGTCTGCAGCCAGGCCCGCAGCTCGAGGTCGTGCAGGTGCGAGGTCTGCACGCCGATCGTGCGGCAATAGGTCTCGCGCAGCTGGCTGATGAGATCGCGCAGCGTCTTGCGGGTCGGGCCCGCCACGTTCTCGCTGCTGAACACCAGGTCGAGGTCCTCGTCGGTGAGGCCGTAGTCCTCGAGCGAGATCTGCGGGCTCCTGCGGGCGGTGAGCCCGAGCGGATCGAGATCGGCGAACAGGTGCCCCATCTCGCGGTACGCCTCGATGAGCCGCTGGACGCGCTCGGAGAGGAGGCGCATCGAGATGCGGCTCTGGATCGCGCCCGGCGGCGAGGCGGGCGGGCCGTCGACGGTCGCCGCGTTCGTGGCGCCGCGCCCGGCGAAGATGCTGCGGGGAAACGCCGCCGGCGGAACGAGGCCCCCCGGCCCGGCGCCGTTGCGTCCCGCGCCGCTGTCGAGCGCGGCGAAGGTCCGCCGCCACTCCGGATCGACGCTGGCCGGATCGCGCAGGTACTGAAAGTAGAGCTCCTCGGCGAAGGCGAGGTTCTCGAGCGCCAGCCCGTCGAGCTCGGGGTTCCCGGATGGGGTGGGCTCGACCATGTCGGCAGCGGCGCGTGGAGCGCCGGCACCGTTGACTTCTAACTCCAACATATTCGGCATCGGGACTTGAACCGCCTTTGCACCGTCGGAAACAAAGGGCGGATAAGTGTACGTTATTGTTGGGGGGCGGGAAGAGTGAAAAAGAACGTAGTCCCTCCCGGGCGATCCAGCCCGTCGGCCTTTTCCGACTTTCCTGCTCCCCCGTCCGGGCCGCCTGCCGGGGCCGCTTGCGCCGGCCCGTTCGGCCCCCCCTGACCCTCGGGCGGCGCGGCCGCCGCCCCGACCTCCGGGGAACCGGTCGGGCTCTCGACCCAGATTCGCCCGCCGTGCGCCTCGACGATGCCGCGCGCGATCGAGAGGCCGAGGCCGATGCCGTCGCGGTTCCGCCGGCGGCTCTGGTAGTACCGGTCGAACACGTAGGGGAGCTCCTCGGTCGAGATCCCGGGGCCGTCGTCGGCCACCGCGAACCGGACCATCGAACCGTCAGCCTCGGCGCGCAGGACGACCGTCCCCCCCTCGGGCGTGAACTTCACCGCGTTCCCCACCACGTTGGAGAACAGCTGGATGACGCGGTCGTGATCGCAGGAGATGGAGAGCTCGGCGGCGGGCGGGGCCACGACCACCTTGATCGACTTGGCCGCCGCCAGCGGCTCCAGCGCCTCCTGGACCTCGCGCAGGAGAGCCCCCACCTCGCGCGGGTGGGAGCTGACCGACAGCCGCCCCGCCTGGATCGCCGCGAAGTCGAGCAGGTCGCGGATGAGCCGATTCATCCGGTTGGCGGCCCGCTCGATCGCCTCGACCTGGCGGCGCGCCCGCCCCTCCTTGCCGGGCGCGTCGGGCGGCAGCGAGCTCTTCAGCAAGAGCGCGCTCGAGGCCAGCACCACGCCCAGCGGGTTGCGCAGGTCGTGCGACACGATGGCCAGGAGATCCTCGCGGGCGCGCACCGAATCCTGCGCCTCGGCCAGGAGCCGCACGTTGTCGATGGCGATCGAGGCACGCCGGGCCAGCTCCTGCGCCGCGCCCAGGTCCGAGGCACCGTAGCGGCGCCCTTCGCCCAGCCCCGCCAGCACGATGGCGCCCACCGACTCGCCGCGCAGCTCGAGGGGCACCGCCATCAGCGAGCTGGCGGCCGAACCCCCGTTCTCCAGGATGGGTTGCCGCCCCGCCATGGCCGCCTGCGCGGCCCGCAAGCAGTCCCTCCGGCCACGCTCGACCATCTCGCGATCGGAGGCGTCCGCGCTCACCGCGCCGGCGTAGGCCATGAGGCGCGGCTCGCCGCTCCCCTTGCGCAGCACCACCGCGCAGCGATCGGCGACGGTGCGGGCGGCCAGCGCCGCCAGCTCCTCGAGCGCCGTCGGCAGATCCATCGACGAGGCGAGCGCCGTGCTGGCGTCGCCCAGGAAACGCTGCCACTCGCGATCGCGCCGCTCGTCGGTGACGTCGCGCATGACGATCACGATGCGCTGGTCGCCGGCGCGCGCCGGGGCGACCGCCGCCGCCTTCAGCGAGACCCAGCGATCGCCGCCGGGCTGCCCGATCGGCCGGTAGCGCAGGATGCGCTCCTCACCGGGGGCGGCCGGACCGGCGCGCGAGATCTCGTCGGGCGACAGCGGCTGGCCGTTCTCGTCCCACATCTGGAAGCGGCCGAGCAGCTCGGCGGGGGAGGCGCGCAGGTTGGGGAGGCCGACCGCGCGGGCGATCGCCTCGTTGGCGTAGACGAGGCGGCCGGCGCCGTCGCGCACCGTGATCCCGTCGGGGAGCGCGCGCAGGACCGTCTCCACCTCCTCGCGCGCGCGGTCCAGCGCCTCGAGCGCGTGGGCCTGCGCCTCCATCCGGTGCAGGACCAGGCAGATCTGGTGGCCCACCGCGGTCATGAGCTGGAGCGTCCCCTCGTCGATCGGGCTCGGCTCGCGCGCGTAGAGCTCGATCACCGCCGGCACGGCCTCGCGCTGGCGCACCGGGAACGCCGCCACGGCGCGCAACCCGGCGGCGGCCGCCAGGCGCAGGCGGGGGCTCGGCTCGTCGCCGGTCAGCCGTTCGATCCAGATCGATTCGCGCCCGGCCAGGGCAGCGCCGGGCGGCTCCTCGTTGAGCGCCAGCACCGCGGCGCGCGAGGCCTCGACCACGGCCGATCGCACGATCGCCTCGTCGGCCCAAATCGCCCGGCAGTGCAGCGCGGCGCGGCCCGAGCGGGGGTCCGGAACGGCCGCCCAGTAGATCGCCAGCGACCAGCCGAGCTCGGTGGCCAGCGCCTGGAGGATCTCGGCCATCGCCTCGTCGAGCGAGGCGGCCTCGAGCAGGACGCGGGATGCCGCCTGCTGCACCTTCAACCGGCGCGCGTCGTCGGCCACTGGACGCCTACTCATCGGCGCCATATTAACGACGAAATTTGCGGGTGTTTCCCCGCGACTAGGAATTCTGCGCAGGGGCGCAGCCGGGTGGCACGGAGGCGCAGCCGGGTGGCACAGAGGCGCAGCCGGGTGGCAAACGAACGCTCACCCCGGGTGCGGCCCGGCCGGCCAGCGGGCAGGCGTGACTTCCCCCACCCGCGGCGGCGGCGCGGACTAGACCGCGTCCTTGGCGGCCTTGACCGGGCGCGCGCGGACGATCTTGCGGGCCGGCTTGGCCTTGAAAACAGTCGGCTCCTTGGTGAAGGGGTTGATGCCCTTGCGCTCCTTGGTGGCCGGCTTCTTGATGACCACGAACTTCGCGAAACCAGGAACCAGGAACGTCCCCGTCTTCTTCAGCTCTTTGTAGCCGATGGTGGCGAGCGACTCGAGGACGCCCTTGACGTCCTTGCGGGAGAGCTTCCCGTCGTTCTCTTCGGCCAGCTTGGAAATGAGGTCGGACTTCGACAGCGGCTTGCCCATTCGATCGATCTCCTCTCGTGCGTTGAACCGGCCGGGGCCGGGAAAAGTTCCGGCATTCTGGGTGAAACCCGACGAAGTTGGAAGCGAAAAGCTCTACCGGCCGCCCGGATGAAGCCATTTCCGGGGGACCTTCACGGTCCCTCGATCTTGACCGGATACCCGAGCAACCCCCGCGCAGCCTCGGCGTCGTAGAGCCGCAGCGCCAGCGTCTCGTCCCGCTCGGTGAAGGCCCGCGTGTGCAGCGGCAGATACCCCGGCGCGACGACGAGCAGGTCCAGCGGGCCCGAGGCGCGGGGCCGGCGGATCTCCAGCGGCGCCACGCCCAGGTCCTTGCGGCCCCAGAAGACGTGCGCCTTCTTGGCCGCCTCGGCGACCAGCTTGATCGTCACCTCGGGACCGCCGGTGGCCGGCGCCGTCCGTTCGGGCGCCTCGTCGTCGAGAGGGAGGTCGGGCGCGCGCGCGGCGGGCTCGGGCGGCGCTTCGGGCGGACGGCTGGCAGGCGCCCGCGGCGCGCCCCCGCACCCGGCCAGCGCGGCGGCGAGCGCGATCGTCGCCAGCGCCCGACGGGTCACAGCGCGTCCCCCCCGGCGCGGCTTTCGGGCGAGGTCGACACGGTCGGGATCCTCGACGACGCGTACTTCACGCCCGGCTTGCGGACGTACCCGGCGATCGGCTTCTGCAGCGTCCCCTTGACCGTCCCCTCGAGCACGTTGACCGGCAGCGGCGGATCGAGCTCGTAGTAATAGCCGCGGCTCGGCAGCCGCATCTCGAACACCTCGCCTTGCGTGGACGGAGCCGGGCCACGCCCTGCGGAGTCCTTCGCCGGAGGGTTCGGGAACCCTTTGAGGGTTCCCGCGCTTGCGACATAGAAGATCCGCCGGAAGCCGAGGGGGACCGAGCCCGTGACCCGCATGTGCCGGTGCGAGAGCACGAAGCTGAAGAGGCGCATCGCCTGCTGGTTGTAGAGGCGATGGCAGCCATGCGAGAAGCGGCCGCGGAGCGACATGTAATCGAATGAGCCGTGGGTGCGGATCCCGTTGTCGAAGAAGGTCGGCCCGTTGGGGCCGCGGCGCATCTCCTCGTGGATGGCGGCGGCCAGGCCGTACGCCGAGAGAAACCCCGGGCCCGTCTCGTCGTAGTTGGTGACGCGCTGGTAGATGCCGTTCACCCGCTTCTCTTTCACGAACGACGACAGCGGCGACGAGGCGGGCGGGATCCAGACCGGCGCGGCGACGATGTGGTGCCAGACCCGCGGCCCGACGTCCGACCCCTTGAAGCGGTAGTACTCCTGCCCGTCGGAGGCGAGCTCGGCGCGCCACCCCCCGACGGTGGTCCGCCAGCGCACGAGCGGCACCTTCTCACCGCGCCACTTCACGAACAGCGTGAAGGTCGGGAAGCGCTCGCGCGGCTGCGGCAGGCGCTGCCCCTTGGCGTCGAACGGGAAGTCGTACCAGACGTCGCCGCGATCGATCTCCACCGACAGGTCCATCGCCGGGCCGTAGTACTCGGGCGCGGCCGGGAGGCGGGCCGCCACCTTGAGCCAGGCGAAGTCGACCCGCGCGTGCCGCCGGAAGAAGGCCACCGCGTCCTCGGGCGTCTCGATCCCCAGCGCCAGCAGCACGGCGTCCAGCGACGGCGTGGCGAGGTCGGGGACCAGGTGGCGCGCGCCGTCGGCGCCGAGGTAGCTCGGCCCCCCCAGCGCGCCGCCCGGGCGATCGTCGTCGGAGACGCTGCCGTCCTCGAGGTATCCGGCCGCGTGCATGGCCCGCTCGGTGAGCACCCGGCGCAGGGCGAGCATGTCGTTCTCCAGCGGCAGCCGCGCCAGCGTCTCCAGCGTGGGCCGCTTGATGTCGGCCTGATCCATCACCGCGTGCTTCTGCTGAAAGGCGAGCATCGCGCTCCGCATCGCCGTGTCGTACGAGCCGCCCTTGTGCCTGGCCGGCTCGAGCAGCCCCTCGCACACCAGCCGCTTCTCGGCCTCGGCGAACGCCGCCCGCTCGGCCAGGAACCGCTCGTGTTCCCGCACGTCCCGCTCCAGCTTCGGGTTGGCCGCGGCCAGCGCGTCGAGCGTCGCCGCGCCCGCCGCCGCGCGCGCCGCCTCCAGCCGCGCGCCCCGCGCCGCCTGCTTCCCCAGCTCCTTGGACTCTGTCGACGCGCCCCAGGTGCGCACCTCGTCGACCGCCAGCAGCTTGTCCGGATCGAACGCCTCCGCGCAGTCGCGCCGCGCGTCCTCGAGGAAGCGACGGCGCATCACCGACAGCGCGGGCGGGATGCCGTAGAGCTCGAGGTAGTTCCGCTCGCCGGCCGCCAGCGGCTGCCCGTCGCCGTCGGTGCGATCGGCCGCCAGCCCCGTGTAGATCGCGTGGTACGGATTGACCAGCGTCGTGGGCGCCGCTCCCTTTTGCGGACCGGGGTGATCGTCGAGCACGGAGGGCACCCAGGCGTCCGACAGATCGACCACCGTCAGCCCGCGCGCGCGCGCCGCCTCCGCGTCGACCGTCCGCTCGGCGCCGCCCACCACCTGGATCGCCCGGCGTTCGGAGGCGAGATCCGTCGCGGCGGGCAGCGTGTCCGCGGCGGCCAGCGTGCGACGGGCGCGCGGCGCATCCGACGTCGCTGTGTGCTTGAGGGGCACAGCAGGTGCCGAGGGCGCCGAGGGTGCCGGCGGTACCGACGGTGTCGGACGACATGCGACCGCGAAGACCGCGAGGAGCTCCAGGAGCACGAAGATGGCACGCGTCGAGCGGCGCTCTTGCGTGGCCCACTCAGTGGAACGACGGATACTTCTCGAACCTTGGCTCATGCGAACGAACTGTCGGTCGGGGACGGTTCGTGCCTACTATACGCGGCATGAAAAGGACACTCCTCACCACGTTCGCGGCCGCGCTTGTGCTGGCCATCGTCGGGCAATCTGCCCAGGCGACCGAGGTCGGTTACTCGCGCAAGTTCGGCCTCGGCATCGTGATCGGCGACCCGACCGGACTGTCGGCGAAGCTGTGGGTCGCACCGACCAACGCGATCGACTTCGGCCTCGGGTTCTGGAGCGGCGTCAACGGCGACTGCTTCGTCGACAACGCGGGGCACACGGTCTGCGACAACGCTGGCGTCCACAACGGCTCGTTCAACGCCGACTACCTCTGGCAGTCGAACATCATCCGCGGCTCGGCTCAGCTGGACTGGCACATCGGCGGCGGCGGCCGGATGATCTGGTGGGGCGGTTGCCAGAGCAACTGCGTGGCGTTCGCGGCGCGCGCGCCGATCGGCCTCGACCTCATGTTCCAGAACCCCGGCTTTCTCGAGGTCTTCTTCGAGCTGGCGCCCTCGTTCTGGATCGTCCCCGACGTCGGCTTCGGCATCGAAGGCGGTCTGGGCGTCCGCTTCTATTTCTAGGCCACGCGCCCCTGGTCGCACCTCGACTCCGCTCCGCAGCTCCTGATCCCGATCAGGCGCTCCGGCCAGGTTGATCGAAGGCGGGCTTTGCCCGCCGGAGACTTCCTTGCCTAGAAGGCTCCGGGCCGGCTCTCGTCGCGTCGGGGAGAGCCCGCGAGAGAGGACCGCTTCGGTCCCCTTTCGCGAAGCGAGCGCTCAGTCGTCGTAGGTCTCGAGCTCGGCGAGGTCGATCTCGCCGGTGCGCTCGGAGGCGACGGGCTGAGGGATGCTGCCGACCTCGTCGACGACGACCGGCGTGGCCCCGGAAGCGGGCGCTGCCTCCGCTTCCGCCTCGGCCTCCATCTCGATGGCGGCTGCCGGCGGGTCGACGACGCCGCCTTGGGACTTGGCCTTCCAGCGGGCGAGCGCGCGATCCAGCTCTTCGTACGGAATCATGAAGCTCAGTGTACCAGCTTCTTGTAGCGGATCCGATGCGGCTGATCGGCCGCCGCGCCCAGCCGTCGCCTCCGATCGGCCTCGTAGTCCTGGTAATTCCCCTCGAACCAGATGACCTGGCTGTCCCCTTCGAAGGCGAGGATGTGGGTCGCGATGCGGTCGAGGAACCAGCGGTCGTGGCTGGTCACCACCACGCAGCCGGCGAAGCTCAGCAGCGCCTCTTCCAGCGCCCGCAGCGTGTCGACGTCGAGGTCGTTGGTCGGCTCGTCGAGCATGAGGACGTTCCCGCCCGACCGGAGCACCTTGGCCAGGTGGACGCGGTTGCGCTCGCCGCCGGACAGATCCTTGACCCGCTTCTGCTGGTCGGTCCCCTTGAAGTTGAACCCGGCGACGTAGGCGCGGGCCGGCACCTTCCGCTTGCCGATCTCCAGAAACTCCGCCCCCTGGGCGATCTCGTCGAAGGCGGTCTTGGCGCCGTCGAGCGTGTCGCGGCTCTGGTCGACGTAGGCCAGCTTGACCGTCTCGCCGATCCGCAAGCTGCCCCCATCCGGCTTCTCCTGCCCGGTGATCATCCGGAACAGCGTGGTCTTGCCGGCCCCGTTGGGGCCGATGACGCCGACGATCCCGCCGCGCGGCAGGTTGAAGTTGAGGTCCTCGATGAGGACGTTGTCCCCGAAGGCCTTGCGCAGATGCTCGGCCTTGACCACCACGTCGCCCAGGCGCGGCCCGGGCGGGATGGCGATCTCGATCGTCTCTTCCCGCTTCTGCTGCTCCTCGGCGAGCAGATCTTCGTAGGCCGCCAGGCGGGCCTTCGACTTGGCCTGGCGCGCGCGCGGCGAGGCGCGCACCCACTCGAGCTCGCGGGCCAGCGTCCGCTGCCGCGCCGACTCGGTCTTCTCCTCGGCCTCCAGCCGCTTGCGCTTCTGGTCGAGCCACGACGAGTAGTTCCCCTCCCAGGGGATGCCGGCGCCGCGGTCCAGCTCGAGGATCCAGCCGGCCACGTTGTCGAGGAAGTAGCGATCGTGCGTGACGGCGACGATCGTCCCCGGGAACTCGTGCAGGTGGTGCTCCAGCCAGGCGACGCTCTCGGCGTCGAGGTGGTTGGTCGGCTCGTCGAGCAGCAGCATGTCCGGCCGCTCGAGCAGCACGCGGCAGAGCGCGACGCGACGCCGCTCGCCGCCCGACAGCTTGTCCACCGCCGCGTCGGGCGGCGGCAGGCGGAGCGCGTCCATCGCGATCTCCAGCGTGCGGTCGAGGTCCCAGCCGTTGGCGGCCTCGATGGCGTCCTGCAGCTTCCCCTGCTCCTCGAGCAGCTTCTCCATCGCCTCGGGCGACATGTCCTCGCCCAGCTTGGCGTTCACCTCGTCGAAGCGGACCAGCAGCTTCTTGGTGTTGGCCACCGCCTGCTCGACGTTCCCCAGCACGGTCTTGGTGGCGTCGAGCTGCGGCTCCTGCGGCAGGTAGCCGATCCGGATCCCATCGGCCGGTTTGGCGTCGCCAAAAAAGTCCTTGTCGACGCCGGCCATGATCCGCAACAGCGTCGACTTCCCCGACCCGTTCGAGCCGAGCACGCCGATCTTCGCGCCCGGGTAGAACGACAGAAAGATCCCCTTCAGCACCTCCTTGTTCGGCGGATGGACCCGACGGAGGTTCTGCATCGTGTAGATGTACTGGTGCGCCATGGCGGCGCGCAGTTTAGCAGGGAACCCGCCCAGCTCCGGCGACTCCGAACACACCAGAGGCGGGATCTCGTCACGATTTCCGCCGTCTCGTCGCTTGACGGCCCCGCCAGCGGACCCAAGTATCGGCGCATGCGAAACGCTCTCCGGTGCGGCGCGGTCCTGTTCGCGCTCGTCGGTTGCGGCTCCGCCGGGGGCGGCGGCACCGGGGGAACACCCGGCGCCGGCGGGGGAACCAGCGGCGCCGGCGGAACCACGGGCGGCGGCTCCGGCGGCGCGGGAACGGGCGGTCAGGCGGGAACCGCCGGCGCGACGGGTGGCGGGGGCGCGGCCGGCGCGAACGGCGCCGCCGGGACGGGCGGCGTCGCGGCGCTCGCCGCGGGGACCTACGCCGGAACCGCGAGCGCCGCCAACTGCGTCGGCTTTCCCGACCTCACCGCGGGCTGCACGATGCAGATCACCGTCAGCGGCGGCGGTCCGACCCATCAGGTCACCGGCTTCATGCTACCGGGCGGGATCTCGGGCTCCGGCATCATGGTCACTCAGACGGGCGACGACGTGGCCGTCGATCTCCTGACGGACAGCACCGACGACTTCTGCCCCGCCACGGAGTACATGGGGAGCGGAACCGTCGGTGTCGGCGGCACCTCGATGTCCATCACCCTGACCGGGCCTCCCTGCGGCAGCTCGGACACGGTCTTCCTGGGTCTCACGCTGACCAGGCAGTGATCGGCCCGCGCGCCGATCACTTCACGCAGCGGGGCGACGCGGGCGGCGTTCCCGGCACGTAATCGTCGGTGAGCGCCTGCAGGAAGCAGAGGAGATCGCCGATCTGCTGCTCGTTGAGCGGATCCTTGGCGCCTCGGGCACGTCCGTCGAGCGGGAGCTGCTTGTCGAGGTTCTTCTGGTACGCCGCCGGCAGATCGTCGTACTTCTCGACCCTGCCGCCGACGTACTGGGCGGTCACGAGACCGTAGCGCGGGAAGTCGGCGTCTGGCTTCGCCTTGGCTCGACCACCGACGGTGGGGTACCAGAGCTCGGGTCTCGTGTCGCGGGTTGCGTAGAAGCGGACCGCCTGTTCGAGCGAGTGCATCGCGCCGTTGTGAAAGAAGGCGCCGCGGACGGCCACGTTGCGCAGGGTCGGCGTCTTGAACAGGCCGCATTGCTCGGTGAACTTCGTGTGATCGTCGCGCAGCGGACCACAGACCCCCAGATCGCGGTACTTGCGGTCGCGGTTGGCGGGGATCTCCGGGTTGCGCGGCACGCCGATCGCCTCGAACGAGAAGTCGGTGAGCTGCGCCGGAGCGCCGTCGTCCATGCTGGCGTCGGCCAGGTGGCACCCCTGACAGTTGCCGGTCTCCTTGTCCTTGAACACCGCCAGGCCCCGCTGTTCCGCGGGCGTCAGCTCGGCCCCGGGCTTCTTGTAGAGCCAGAGGTCGTACTTGCTGTTGTACGGGTGAAAGCTGGGCTCCTCGATCTGGAACGACTGCAGCGCGAGCTGCACCTTGGAAAAGGCCAGGTCGGCGTTCGCCAGCGTCTCGGCGCCGAACGCACCGATGAACGCGGGCGCCGACGGGGAGGCGCGCAGGCGAGAGACCAGCTCGGCCTCGTTGGCGTTCGCCATCTCGAACGGCGAGAGCAGGGGCGCCTTCGCCTGCTCGGCCAGCGAGTTGGCGCGGCCGTCCCAGGCGAGGCCGCCGCCGGGCGCGGGAAGGCTGAAGCCGTCGGGGTTGTCGAGCAGATCTTGATACCCGGGCGTGAACTCCTTGTAGCGGATGGAGGGGGTCGCGCGCAGGCCGGGCGAGGTCCCCTTCGGACCGCCAAGCTGCACCGCCAGGCCGTTGGGCGGGCCGTAGGCATGCGCCGGATCGTGGCAGGTCGCGCAGGACATCTGGCCGGAGGCCGAGAGCGTCTTGTCGAAGAACAGCAGCTTGCCGACCGCGGCGGCGGGCGTCAGCGCGCGAGGGGGTGGGGCCGCCGGTCCCGGCGTGGGCGCGGGGCTGGGCGGCGCGGGCGCGAGCTTGGTGACCGCGCCGTCGGCGCGCGAACAGGCCGCCAGGGCGAAGACGCACAGCAGGCCAACCACGCTCCGGTTCTTCCGCGAATCGATCATGCGTCCCTCCCGAAACGAAAACGACCGGCGCCGCCCCTTCCGTCGGAGGGCGGCGCCGGTCGGACTGAGAACGGCTACTGGTTGAAGTCGAACGCGTCCCAGAGATCCGTGAGCGCCGGCGAGTTGATCGGCGCGTACGGGTCGTCCGCGGTGGTCTGCGGGTTCGGGAAGTTGTCACGGCTGCGGCCGGTGATGGGCTGGAGCTGCCAGTTGCGCTCGATGAACTTCAGGATCGAGACGTGGTCCGCGTACCCGTGGTTCACCTTCCCGCCCGTGGTGTAGGGCGAGACGATGATGAGCGGGATCCGCGTCCCGTCGCCGAAGAAGTCCAGCGGCTGGATGTAGCCCGAGTCGTAGTAGCCGCCGCCCTCGTCGACGGTGACCATCACCGCGGTCGAGGCTGCCAGGGCCGGGTTGGCCTGCAGCTTGACCAGGATGTTCTTCACGTACGACTCGTAGAGGTCGAACTTCGACGACGACGGGTGGCCGTCCATCACCCCGTCCGGATGGGCGTAGGAGACCGACGGCAGCGTGCCGTTGGCGATGTCGGTGAACATGTCGGTGGTGTCCTTCATGTGCGCCGCCACCGAGGCCGGGTCGCCCATGACCTGCTGCTGGTACTCGAACGGGTTGCAGATCTGGCAGTAGCCGTTGCCGCTGTTGAACCCGCCGCCGTAGAACCTCCAGGAGATCCCCTTCTCGTTGAGCGAGTCGGCGATCGAGCGCTGGGTGGTCGGCGGCACCACGTTGCCCGACTGCACCTTGCCGTGCGGGTCGAAGGTCGGGTTGGTGTTGTTCAGGTAGTAGTAGGTGTTGGGCGCGCAGCGCGGATCGGGGTGGTTGGGCAGCGAAGCGAGATAGCTCAGGATCGGCCCCACGCCCGGCTGGGTCGGGTCCGAGCAGTTGCTGAACGCGCCGTCGAGCGTGTAGTTGTTGTTGGTGTTCGCCTTGGGGTTCGGGTTGGCGATCAGGCTGGCCGGCGGCGTGGCCGGGGCGCCGGTCTTCCCGTCGGTCCAGCTGACGGCGTCGGCGAAGCCGGCCATCGAGTGGTCGGCGCCGGTGCCGCCCATGAACGACTGGTGCATGTTGTCCGACAGCGTGTAGCTCTGGGCCAGCATGGTGAAGAACGGCATGTCGCCCTGCTGCACGTTGGTGAAGGCCATGCTGCTCCCCACGCCGTTGTCCGAGGTCGAGAACGAGATGCCGACGAAGGGGAACAGGTCGTTGAGGCAGCCGCTCGGGTTGGTCGGCGTGACGTTGGCGGCCGAGCAGTCGGCCTGCTGCCACATCTGGTAGAAGCGGTGGATGATGTCGCCGGTGTACGAGTCGTAGGGCATCGTCGGGCCGGTCAGCTGGAACGATCCGTTCGGCAGGTTGGCGGCGTTGGTGACGCGCGTGTCGACGGTGCGCGCCGGCAGCCCGGTGGCGCCGGTCGTCACCAGGTTGATGTCGGCCGGGAAGATGTCGGTCTCGAACGACGCCTGGGCGATGTTCTGGAACGGCGGCGCGGTCGGCCGCTGCGCGCTGGGCGCGCCCGAGGTGCTGGGCGGCGGCAGCGTCGCGTAGGGCATCTTGCTGTCGGGCGAGATCCAGAACGCGGTCTGCGCGGCGGCCTGGCTCTGCGCCGAGAGCGCGAAGTTCGGGCCCGGGGTCCCGTCGGCGTTGACGATCCCCTTGGAGAGCAGGTTGGAGATCGTCTGTCCCGACTTCGGCGTGTAGGTGCCGAAGGCGTGGTCGAACGAGCGGTTCTCGCCGATGAGCACGATGACGTGCTTGATGGGCGAGATCGGCTGCGGCTCGGTGCAGAGGACGTCGATCGACTGCTGAGAGGCGCAGGCCGGGTCGCCGTCCGAGGCGGCCAGGGTGATCGTCACCATGCCGGTCTGCGTGCAGGTGAAGTTGGCGGTCGCGGCGGTGGGGGTGTCGATCGTCCCCGAGGTGGCCGACCAGGTGTAGGTGAGCGGCGAGGGGCCGTGGTCGACGTCGACCACCGTGGTGGTGAGCGCCATGGTGCCGTTCACCGCGGCGCTGGCCGGGCTGGCGCCGACCGCGTCGATGCGCGGGCAGGCGTCGACCACGCCGTTGACGTCGATGCTGCCGGTCTGCGGCTGCAGGTTGCAGGTCACGTTCACCGGGACGGAGACGGTCGCGGTGCTGGTGACGTCGAACGTCGCCGACCCCATGCAGACGCCGCGGCCGTCGGTGGTGGTTCCCTTGATCGAGATCTGGTAGCCGGTGCCGAACGGCAGCCCGCCGATGATCGCCGAGATCGTGG
>Ga0209060_10002939_pt1 | contig 15004 bp, 14 predicted proteins | sample Coa_R1_8_FD_187155 | JGI IMG/M metagenome (GOLD analysis project Ga0209060, IMG submission 187155) | Surface soil microbial communities from Centralia Pennsylvania, which are recovering from an underground coalmine fire - Coalmine... | ecosystem: Environmental > Terrestrial > Soil >...
GGCGTACTTCGCGGCCTGCGCGCCGCCGGCCTACGCGACGTCCGGACAGTGCAAGATCACCCTCTGCTCGCCGATCCCCCAGACGGCGTCCGCCGCCTGCTACTCGGCGACGGCGAGCTGGTACGACTGCCGCAAGGGGGAGGCCGATCTCTGCGCCGCCGCCGGGTGTACGGATCAGGCCGCGGCCGCCCAGTCGGCCTGTCCGTAGCGGAAGGCGCGCCGTCAAGCCGCGGGCACGGCCGGCTCCAGGGGAGCTTGGCGCTCCAGCCGGCGGCTCTGGGGACGAAGCCCCCACGACGCCAGCGTGATCGCCCCGATCGTGAGGGTGACGGCCAGGCTCCAGGTCGGGTCGTGGTGCGCGACGTGGGAGACGAACGCGCCCATCATGTTGAAGAAGATCCCGGCGTAGGCCCACTCCTTGAGGCGCGGCAGGCCGGGCCAGAGAATGGCGAGGATCGCCAGGACCTTGCCGAGCCCGAGGGCCGGGATGATGTAGGGCGGGTAGCCGAGTCGGGTGATCCCGTCGACGGTCATCCTCGCCCCCAAGAGCTCGAAGATTCCGCCCGTCATGCAGAACACCAGGACCCCGGTGGTCATCCAGTAGCCGATCGTCTTCCCTCGCGCGGCGCCGTTCCGTTTCATCGTCGAACCTCCTTCGAGGACCTGCTCCGTTGCAGGTCTGATCCGACGACGCCGGGCTAGGCCCGATTGGACAAAATTTTGTTCAGGCGCCGCTCGAGCAGCTCTTTTTCGGCGTTGGTCGGGGCGGCCGAGAGGGCGCGCTCGGTGTGCGCGGCGGCGCGCGCGAGATCCCCGCACCTGCGATGCAGCTCGCCGAGCGTCGCCTCCCACAGGTAATAGCCGTGGAGCCAGCTCGGCACCTCGGTCGCCTCCAGTGCGGCCAGCCCGGCGGCGGGGCCCTGCCACTGACCGAGCGCGATCGCGCGGTTCAAGAGGTTGAGCGGAGAGGGCGCGACGCGCTCGAGCACCTCGTAGAGCTGAACGATCTGCGCCCAGTTCGTCTCCGCGAACGAAGGGGCCAGGCAGTGCTCCGCCGCGATGCCCGCCTCGGCGTGGTAGCGCGAGACCGTCTCGCCGCGCGCCGAGCGGGCGAGGTGGAAGAGCCCGCGCTGGATGAGGTCGCCGTCCCACCGCGAGCGATCCTGCTCTTCCAGCAGCAGGAGGCCGCCCATCCCGTCGAGGCGGGCGTCGAACCGCGCCGCGTGAAAGCACATGAGCGCGATCAGCGTGTCCGTCTCGGGGAGCGCCCCCGCCGGATCGTCCCTCAGCATGAGCGCCAGGCGCAGCGCCTCGTCGCACAGCTCGCGGCGGATCACGCGCTCGGCCTGCGCCGAGCTGTAACCTTCGTTGAACAGCAGGTAGAGCATGTGGAGGGCGCCGGCCACGCGCTCGGGGGCCAGGCTCTGAACCTCGGCGTGCTCGCGGAGCCGCGCGCGCGCACGCTGCAACCGCTTGTGGATCGACTCCTCGCTCTGAAACAGCCGCAGCGCGATCTCCCGGGTGCTGAAGCCACACAGGGTCTTGAGCGCGAGGACCAGCTGCGACTCGGGCGGGATGGCCGGATCGGCGCAAACGAACAGCAATCGAAGCACGTCGTCGTTGACCTCCTGCTGGGCGTAGTCGACCCGGACCTCGGCCAGGTAGCGCAGGTCTCGCTTCTCGCGGCGGAGCTCGTCCAGCACGTGGTTGTGCGCGACGCGGTAGAGCCAGGCGCCCGGATCATCGGGCGCCTTCGACGCCCACGACTGCGTCGCCTGCAGCAACGCGGTCTGCGCGGCGTCCTCGCACAGCTCCAGCCGATGGACGCCGAACCGGCGCGACAGGATGGACACCAGGCGCCCGAGCTCCCGCCTGAACCAATGCTCCGGAAACTCGGGCGCGCCCATGGTCGAGACGTTCAAAAGGTCAGAACGTCGTGATCTCGCGGATCTCGACGCTGGTGAACATCGGGACCTCCCTGGCGATCTCGACCGCCTGGGCCAGCGATTCGGTCTCGATGAACGACCAGCCACCGACGATCTCCTTGCCCTCGACGTACGGTCCATCGGTGACCGCGCCGGCCTTGCAAACGGCTGCCGCTCCCCCGGGCTTGGGCCCCGAGCGGGCAGGGGGCTGGGCCAGGATCTGCCTGGCGTATTTCGTCATCCAGGCCTGCCATTTGGTGTAGCCCGCTTGCATGTCGGCGGCCGACGGCTGCTGGCGCGGATCAGCTGAGTTTCGGTAGAGAAAGAGGAATTGCATCGCTTCGGACCTCCTGCAACGACCCGCTCCATTGCGAGTCTGATCGGACGACGCTGGCGAGCCGCCGGTTGGACATCCTGGTCACATTTTTCTGAAAAAGCACCGCCGACCTCCCGGCCAGCCCCCGAACCCGACCGCGACCGCCGTTGCCTTTAGGCTCACCGGCGGGCGTTGCCGAGGGCGTCGAGGGCGACGTCGACGGCCGGGTTCACGGGGCCGCTCGCGCGCCAGACCGCGCGGACCGGAAAGCGTCCCCGTCCAGGCGCGAATCGACGCACGACCACCCCGCGGCGGCGGAGCAACGACTCCTCGATCGACGGCACCAGCGACCAGCCGATGCCCGCGCCGACGAGGCCCAGGATCGCCTCGGTCGTGCTGGCCGAGACCACCCGGGCCGGCGCGGCGCCGCTCCGGGCCAGGGCCAGGCGCTGCAGCTCGTGGTGGATCGTGCCCGGGTTGTAGGTCACGAGGGTGCGGCTCGCCAGCTCGCGTAGCCCGACCTTCGGCCGCTGGGCCAGCGCGCTGCCCGCCGGCAAGACCAGGAACGCGCTCAGGGTCGCGACCTGCCGGCTCGCCAGCCCCGCCGGGAGCGCGCCGGGAAAATAGGCGACGGCCAGGTCGACCTCGCCGCCGCGCACCACCTCCGGATCGGGCGCCGCGAGCTCGCGCACGTCGACACGCAGCTCGGGCTCCTGGCGCTGCAGCTGGCGGATCCAGCCCGGCAGCACCTGCTGCAGGATCAGCGGCTCGGCAGCCAGACACAGCTCGCGCGCCGGCGTCGCTCCCTTGAGCGCGCGCTCGACGGCCGGCAGCCGCTCGAAGAACGGGCCGACGTGCTCGTAGAGCTGCCGGCCGGCGGCGGTCAGCCGGACCTCGGCCTTGCCGACGCGTTCGAACAGCCGAACCCCCAGCTCGTCTTCCAGCTTCCGCACCTGCTGGAACACCGCGGGCTGGCTGAGCGGGTAGGGGAACGCGCGCGCCGCGGCGGCATAGCCGCCCGTGCGCGCCACCCAGTAGAAGCCTTCCAGCCGGGCGACCTGCATCGATAAGCCCAGGTTATCACAGTGCGACCAACTAATTACTGAGAGAACGCGGGCCGAGGCTCCAGACTCAGCGGTTCTCCCCGACCTTCGACAGGCCCATTCCCCCCGAGCAACGCTTCGCTCTGACGATCCGCCCGTAGCGCCTACCGCGGGCGGCGCGCGCTGAACAGCGCCACTGCGCCCCGCACGGTGAGCGACACCTCCGCGAAGCTGGCGTCCAGCACCGCCTGCAGGCCGGCCGCCGAGTCGCTGCGGTTGTTGAAGATCCCCTTGCGGTTGTAGAGGTCGATGAGCGCGGCGCCGAGGCGGTTGTGGCGTACGCCGGCCGAGAGGATCGTCGACCCGAAGAGCACGCCCGTCGGGCTCAGGACCGCCGCCAGGTGGGCGAGCGCGCGCGCCTTGTACGGCAGGTCGCCGGGCAGGCAGTGGAGCAGGAACCCCAGCCCGATCGAGTCGAAGCGCTCGTGCAGCGGCAGCGGCTGGAGCACGTCGGCGCGGCAGGTGCGCGGCGCGAGGCGCGCGATCCGGCGCGCCGCGAAGGCCAGGCTGGCCTCGTTGAGGTCGAGCAGCACGACCTCGGGCCGCGCCACCGGGAACCGGCAGCGGTCGAGGAAGAAGCCGCTGCCGACGCCGACGTCGAGGTGGCCGCCCGACACGTGCGCGTCGTAGTGCGCCAGCAGCGCGCCCGCCGGGCAGCGCCAGGCCAGCCGGCAGGAGAGGCCGAGGACGTAGAGATCGTAGAGCTGCAGCGTCCAGCGCGAGTACACCGCCTGGCCCGCGCGGCTGTCGAACGCGTCGGTGGCTTCCGAGGTCACGGGCCGGCAGGGTACTACGGCGTGGCACAATCTGCGTGTGAGCCGCCTACCCCTGCTCGGCTTCAGCACCGCCGGCGTCGAGACCGCGATCGAGGTCCCCAGCCTGGGACTGGTGCTGGATCTCGGCCGCTGCTCGCGGACGGCGGTCAATCAGCCGCTCGTGCTGGTCAGCCACGGACACCTCGACCACGTGGGCGCGGTCGTCCAGCACGCCGCCCGCCGGGCGATGATGAACATGGGCGAGAGCGTCTACGTGGTGCCGGCCGCCATCGCCGCCGACGTCGAGCGCATGTTCGCCGCGGCGGAGGCGCTCGACGGAGGGCGCATCCCGCGGCGCGTGGTGCCGCTCGGCCGCGGCGAGGAGCTCGACCTCGGCAAGCGGCGCCGCCTGCGCGCGTTCGAGACGTTCCACCGCGTCCCCAGCCAGGGCTACACGGTGTGGGAGCGCCGCCACCGGCTGCGGCCCGAGCTTCGCCACCTCCCCGGCGCCCGCCTGGGAGAGCTGCGCCGCGCCGGCCAGGAGATCGACGAGGCCCACGACGTCCCGATCCTCTGCTTCTCGGGCGACACGCGCGTCGAGGTGCTGGAGCGGAACCCCGAGCTGCAGCAGGCGGAGACCCTCCTGCTCGAGGCCACCTTCCTCGACGACCGCGTCTCCGTCGAGGACGCGCGCGAGATGGGCCACATTCACCTCGACGAATTGCTGGCCCGGGCCGACCTCCTCGCCGCGAAGGACGTCGTGCTGCATCACTTCTCCGCGCGCTACACCGCCGCCGACGCGTCGCAGATCTGCGAGCGACGCATCCCGGACGCGCTCAGAGCGCGCGTTCGGGTCCTCGGGGCGGATCCTCCGGACTAGGGCCGGCCGCCGCACGCCGCGCGCAGCCGGGCGGCCGAGCGGTGCTCGGGGTGGAGGCGCGCCAGCTCCGTCAGCAGGGCCTGCGCGGCCGGGCACCCGCCGCGCACCATGGCCAGCGCGGTCTCGGACGCCAGCGCGTCGGCGTCGTGAGCCGACGTCGGGAAGCGGCGGCGGAAGTCGGCCAGGCATCGCTCGGCCTGCGAGGCGGCCCGCTTCGCCAGCACCCGGCAGCGGAGATACTCCGTGGGCTCTTCCAGGGACGGCGTGTCGATGGCGGCCAGGTCGCGCAGCGCCGCGTCCTCGTGACCGGTCGTTCCTTCCATCAGCGCCAGCTCGTAGCGCGCGGCCGCCGTGGCCGATTCGCGCGGGAAGCGTTCGATGAGGGTCCGCAGGGTTCGCAGGGCGAGCGCCGTGTCTCCCGCCGCGCGCGCGGCATCGGCCTCACGGAACAGGCTCTGCGCGGTGACGGCGGCGGACGCAGCGAACGCCGGGGGCTCGGTCGGGTCGGCGCCCGGTTCCGTGAGCGGCGGCGGCCAGTCGGCCGGCGGTGTGGCGCGCGCCCGCGGCTCGGACCTCGGCCGAGGTCGCTGGTGCGCTGGCTCCGCCGCCGGCTCGGTCGGCGGCGAGGATGGTTCCGACGCCGCGCTCCGTGGCGGCGCCGACAGGCGGACGGCCACGTGCGACTCGACGAGGACCCACGCCGGCGCGGAGGCGATTCGCCGCTTCCCGACCCAGACGCCGGTCCCGGCGGGCGCCTCGGCGACGGACAAGGGCACCGCGGCGCCGCGGGGTGCCGGCGTCCGCTCGTGCTCGGCCAGCGCGTCGACGAGCGCGGGCTCGATGTCGTCCGGCTCCGGCAGCGTCGTCAGCCAGCTCTGGCCGGCCGTCACCTCGCGGGGCGCGCGCGCCGCTCCGCCCGGGGATTCTGGCGTGGCGCTCACCTGCACGCGTCCGTGCGCGACGGCCACGCGGCTGGCGGCGCCGACGACCTCGACGGAGAACAGCGTTCCGACGACGTCCGTGACGGCGCCCGGGGACACGATCTGCAGCCGGCGCCCGGCGCCGCCTTCCAGCGACGCCAGCAGACGCCCTCGTTCCAGGTGGATCACCGTTCGTCTGCCGGCGGCGCTCTCGGCCGCGGGCTCGGACCAGGCGCGCGCCGGCCCCTTCAGCGTGATCGCGATGGCGTCGCCCAGCGACGCGCGCACCAGCCACCCCGCCGGCACGTCGAGGCGCGAGGTCGGTCGCACCAAGGCCTCCGGCACGGTCGCGGTGCCCACGCCCGTCGTCGGAGCGACCACGTAGGGTTCGAACCGGGGTTCGTCGCGCAGCGACGACGCCCCCGAGACCGCGGGACGCGGCCGGCCAGCCGTCCCGACGGCGCGCGACGCCAGCACGGCCCCCATCGCGGCCCCCACCGCCAGCAGCGCGACCGCTCGCCCGAGCCCGCGCCGGGTGCCCCAGGCCGGCTGCCGCTCGAGCTCGGCGCCGAGGCGTGTCTCGGCCCGCGACCGTGTGATCTCGTCGAACGGCGCCTCGAGGCGCCGGAGCCCGTCGCACAGCCGCTCCAGCTCGTCGCTCTCGGCGGCGCCGGCCTCCGGGTCTCGCCGCCGGCTCACGACGTCCCCTCCGCCGGCGGCATCTCTCGTTTCGCGGCGGCCAGGCGCGCCAGCAGATAGCGGCGCGCGTCCAGCGCCCGCTGCTTGACCGTGTCCTCGCGCGCGCCGATCAGCGCCGCGGCCTCGGCCAGCGAGCAGCCCTCGACGGCGACCAGCACGAAGGCGATCCGCTTCTTCGGCGACAGCTGGTCCAAGAGCGCGAGCAGCCGGGCCAGGTCGGCCCGCGCGGCGACCTGATCCTCGAGGGCGGGGCTGAGCTGCTCGACCAGCGCCTCCGCGTCGGGGGGGCCCTCGTTCTCCGCCGAGCGGTAGCGGCCGCGCAGGTGATCGAAGGCCGTGTTGACGGCAATGCGGTGCAGGTAGGTCGAGAGCCTCGCCTCGCCGCGCCAGGCGGGCAACCCGCGGTGGAACGCGATGAAGACCTTCTGGACCAGGTCGTCGCGTTCGGCGACCGGGCCGACCAGGCGCGTGATGCGCGTCCGCACCGTGTCCGCGTGACGGCGGAACAGGCGCGCGAAGGCGGCGCCGTCGCCCAGGCGGGCCGCGGCTATCAACGCGGTGTCGTCGGGCTCCGAGCCGCGACGCAGGCTCACGGCTCGGGACGGCGCCAGGCGGTCACGGATCTTCACGGCTCCAGCACCGCGTCGACGACGACGCCGACATACGGCGCCACCTGGGGGCTCGAGTAGGCCGTGTCGAAGTTGCCCGTCGACAGCTGCGTGCGCCGGGCGAAGTAGTCGAAGCCCCCCACCAGCAAGCCTCGAAACCGGCCGCCGATCGGGAACTTGGCCGCCAGGAAAGGGCCCACCAGGGGCGTGAGCTCCGTGTAGGGTTGCAGCTGGCTGGTGAGGCGGTACCAGGCGCCGCCGGCGCGGATGCCGCCCATCACGACGTTGTTCTGAGCCGCCACCACCAGCCGCAGCGGCACGGCGTCGTAGTTGACCGTGGTCATGCCGTCCGGGTGGCGCACGATGGCGTGATCCCACCCGACCTCCAGCCCGAGCCGCAGCCAATCGCGGGTCCAGGCGGCGCCGATGGTGCTGGAGACGAACCACGGATCGGGTCCCTGGGCGCCGCGCGATCCCGCGACGGCGGCGTGCAGGCTCCAGTCGGTGTTGCCGGTGTCGGTCGTCTGGTCGGCGGGACGGCTGGTGACGTCCGCCTCCGGGACCAGCCCCGCGGGATCCGTCGTCGGGCTCGCCGTCGCGACGTCCGGCACCTCGGGCCCCGGCTGCAGAAGATCGAGCACGTGCAAGGCCACCGTCCGGGCGGCCGAGTAGTCCCAGCCGGCGATCGCGATCCGGCGCGACAGCGAGCCGACCCGAACGACGGCCGCGCCGGCCTCCAGGGTGACGTCGATCGGGACCGCTGGCTGCGCGCGTCCCGCCAGCACGTCCTCGATCGCGGCGCGAACGTCGGCGGCGACCTGCGGCGCCAGCTCGACGTCCGGCGCCGGATGGACGTTCAGCGTGGTCGGTTGGGAGGCGACGGGCGCGGTGCCGCCGAGGGACGGCGCCACCTCCGGTTCGGCCGCCCTGGCAACCGAGAGCATCACCGTCAGGCTACCGAACAAGCCGAGGGTGATGTTGCGGATCGACGTTTTGACCATGGTGGGTCGCTTCGGTACGTTGGACGAGCGGACGGGCGCGCAGGGAAAAACGAAAAACCGGACCTCCATGTTTTCCCCGATCGGCGCCGCCGCCGTCTCACCAGGGGCGAGCATCTCACCACTGGAGCCACCATGATCCGCATTCGCCCGTCGTTGCTGCTGCCGTTGCTGGCCGTGGCCGCCTGCCAGACCCAGCGGAAGCCGCTCACTGGCTTCGCGACGCAGCCGCCGGGCATCCTGCTCGACAACACCAGGGGAACCACGCTGGTGATTTGGCCCCTCTTCGACCTTCCGGCCTCGCCGGAGCAGACATTCCTGCCCAGGCTCAATGGGCAGAACCTGGTCGAGGTCACCTCCGACGAGGGTTTCTACGCCTATACCATGCTCGATCTCGAGGGCTGGACAGGGGGGGGGAGTGATTGGGTCCTCGGGGTCCCGCCCGGGACCTACACCGTCGAGCTCGATGACGACTCCGGCCAGAGCTGGGGCCAGTCGGCGCCGCTGCCCATCCCGGTCCAACCGAGCCCCCCGAGCGCCACGGAACAGTCCCCGGCCGCGATCTTTGCGCATTTCGACAACCAGGTCGGCTCGTGGACCATCGATCCCACCACGCAGGACTCGGACCCCGCGACCGACGAGATCACGGTGACCAACCTGCTGTCGGAGGACGTGAACGTGCAGCGGTGTCTGCTCACGACGGCCGGCCCGACCTCCTGCGCGTCCATCGGCACCGTCGCGGCGGGCGCCGACTTCTCGACCGTCGAGACGCTGGTGAGCGCGACCAGCGCCAACCCGTACACCCTCCTCGTCCAGCTGGCGAGCGACCCCACCCAATCGTACGAGCGCGACCTCCTCCAGGGGTCCGCCAGCATCAACTTCGGAGAGAGCTGCCAGATCGAGCGGATCATCGTCCACGGGACGCGTCAGCTCCCGCAGGGCCCCCTGGGCGGTCAGGTCGGGTTCGCCATGTCCTCCTGCTACGGGTACCAGAGCGGTCCAGCCCCGAACCCGTGACGGGCAACTCCGCGGGCGGTCGTGGGCCGGGGACTAGCCGGGCGGGGAGGCGCGGCCCTGCACGGTGACGCCGTCGCTTTGCAGAAGCACCTCGGGAGAAGGACGAGACTTCGTGTAGTAGAAGCGAAGGTGCGTGCCGCCGCCGGGCAGGGCGCGGACCCAGACGGCGCGCAGACCCCTGACGGGCGGGTTGTAGGTCCCGACGGCCATGGTGGCCCGCGCCTTCGGGAGGTTGAACGCGACGCCGTCGGGATCGCGCAGCAGGTACCGCTCTGCCCCCGCCAGCGAACCGACCAGCCCCACCTCGAAAGAGGCCGGCTCGGCGGGCGGCGCAGGTGGGGCTGGCAGGATGGGCTCGATGGTCGGCGCCGGGGTGGCCGCTGGCCCTGCAGCCGCCGAGGCAGGCGCGCCGGGCGTCGGGGAGGGGTGGGCAGCGCGAGGGGACGAGGTCGGACGCAGCGCGATGGCCGCCGTGACCCCGGCCAGCGCGAGGGCCAACATCGCGAGTGTGCTCGCGCGGGCCCGGGTTCGGCGCGGCGAGAGATCCCGGATTCGAACGTTCTGCGTCCGGTCTGGATCCCAGGGACCTGGAACGTCCGCTGACGGCCGGGCGAAGGTCGTGGAGCGCGCCACCGCGGTGACGTCGGCCGGTGCGGTCGGGGCGTCGAGGGGGGCTGGCGACGGGGCGCCTTCGGCCGCGCGAATGTCGATGACGAGGTGGGGGATGTCGTCCGGCCCGCCCGCGAGCGTCACCGCCGAGACCCATCCTTTCGTTCCGACCCCGCCGTCGGGCGACGACGTGATGTCGACCTCCGTCTCCGGACGTAGGAAGGGCAACGCCGTGACGAACTGAAACCCGTCGGGGGTCGGCACGGCGCGCGTGCAGAGGATCTCGCTCGTTCCCGCGAAGCGCAGCGTGACGGGCTGAGTCTTCTCCTCGCTCTCGTCGATCACCTTGCCCAGCTCGGCGGCCACCCAGGGAGAGAGATCGACGAACGTGATTCCCATTCCGACCTTCGCCGGCGACAGGACGCGCCGGTGCGCCACGCGACCGCGAAGCCGGAGCGCGCCGAGCGGGAGCGCGACGTCGCAAAGGACCGAGGAGCCGACCGGGCAGGCGGTCGGCGTCGGCGCGTCGACCAGGATCCCCGTGGGCGAGAGATTGACGGCGCGCGCCACCACGCCGTTCATCTCGCCCGGCCAGCTCACGCGCACGTCGCGCCGGAAGCCGACCCGTGGCTCAGCCCTTCTTCCCAACCAGCCGACCATGATCTCGCTGCGCACTCTAGAAGGACGGGCGGTGAAGGCAAAGGTCGCCGTTGAAATATCGAGCGTTGTTTCGAATCCGTAACGGATGACGGCAGGAGCGACTCGCCCGCCTCGATGTCGCTTGACGAACCGAGACCGTTGCTGGAATCGTCCTCTCACCCGCGGCGAGCCGCGGGCCCTCATGGCCAAGCTGGCGCTCTGGTTGCTGAACCGCGTGACCCACTGGAACAGCGACGCCATGTGCGGCGCGCTCGGGGCGCGGCACGACGTGGAGCTCGGGGATCGCGAGGGCTGCCCGAAGGGCGCCGACGGCCGCCCGACCGGCATCCTGATGAACGAGACCCCCGAGGCCGACGAGTACTTCATCCCGATCCCGGTGAAGTGCCTCGGCGATCCGATGCAGCTCGGCGTTCCGGCCGCCGGCGTGCCGACGCGGGACGCGATCGTGCGGCGCTACACCGAGTACTACCGGACCCCGGAGAACCCGGCGCCGCCGCATCCGTGGCAGGAATACTGGGAGACCGACAAGCAGGAGGCCAGGCGGCGCAAGAAGCGCCAGCGGGTGTTCGGCGACCTGCGCATGGTGAGCCCTCACGGCGAGGGCTACTACCGCGCCCTCCAGCGCTACTCGGCGAAGCACCCGGGCACGCGGCACGTGATCGTCGGCTACAGCCAGGGGGGCCTGGTGGCCCGTTACCTGGCCTACCTCGACGAGCAGCTGTTCGGTAAGGACGGGATCATCCACGGCATGGTGACGGTGGAGGCTTCGAACTTCGGGTCGCCGTTGGCCCGGACCGCCAACGCCATCCCGATCGCCCAGGCGCTGGCGCTGGTCGCCGTCGGCTTCGCCCGGATCGACGAGAAATCGTTCCCTCTCGTCGCCACCCAGCTGCGCGCGCTGTCCACCCAGAACGGCGTCGGGATCGACTGGATCCTCAGGTTCCTCGATGGGGCGCTGATCGAGCTCAACGGCAACTCGACCCTCAAGGACCAGAACAAGAAGCTGTTCAGTTTCCTGGAGACGGCGCGCAAATGGCTCTCCGGGCTCGACGGCGGCTCCGACCCGGTGTTCGCGCACGACGAGTCGGCGTTCTTCGATCTCGACCTGGCGATGCTGGCGGAGCCGGGCCGCGTCCTCCACGCCGTCAATTCGTTCCCGCTCCAGCGCATCTGGCACGGCGCGATCGCCGGCACGAACGATCGGCTCGACGCGTTCGTCGACGCGGCGGCGCTGGCGTTGGTCGAGGGCGAAAAGCACGCCTGGCTCTGGCAGCGCGTCGTTCGCTTTCTCGAACGGCACTTTCAGGCCGGGCTCCTCCGGGCCCTGCAGATCCCCGGGGAGGCCTACCGCCCCGCGATGACGGAGTACCCGTTCGATGGTCCCGCGGGCAACCCCGTTCCGCCGGCGATCGCCCGCGTCGTCGAGGATTTTGCGAGCGGCGTCAGCCCGGGGGACGCGCGTTACGCGTTCCGGACCACGGTGCCGATCCAGCCGCAGGCCCACGACTTCGTGATCCCGTCGGTCTACCAGCTGATCGAGAAGAAGAGCGACGTCTTCCTCGGCAACTGGGTCAACCCCGACGCCAGCCACATCTCGGGCTCCGACACGGAGCAGACCGCCGGGCAGACCAGCCAGCGCTACCTGCTCGAGATCCTGCGCCAGATGTGAGCCGTCAGGCCCGGCCCGGCGCCCGACTCCGAGGTGACGGGAACGGCCCTTGTCGATCACCTCGCGTCGAAGCACGGCGGGCCGCCTGGAGTCCCGTGGCGCCATGGTCGCGTACGATAAGCAATGCTTATCGTACGCGGTGTGACTAATTACTGGGGAAAAGTCGCTGGCGGCGGGAGGCTGGAGGACGATGAAAATCCGATCCGCGAAAGCGTCGGCGCTCGTCGCGGCGGCAACCGTCGCCCTGGCCCTGGCGGCGCCGCGGGCGCACGCCGAGGCTCCGATCGTTCGTCAGACGGACGCGTTCACCTGGGAGATCGATCCTGCCGCCATCGCGGCGGCGACGGTCCGCGCGACGCCGGAGCTGCTCGAGCGATTGGTTCCGGCGCTGGCCGAGGCCTACGCGCGTCACGCGCTCGGGTACGATCGGCTGCGCGCCGCGGTCTGCGCGCACGATGAATCGATGTCCAGCAACCGTGCGCGGGCCTGCGCCACGCTGCCCGTCCAGGCCGAGGACGAATGGCGTCGAACCGGAGTCCGGCCCTGGGTGAACCGAGGCGCCATGACCATGGTCTACGGCGGCACCATCGCGTTGACGTACGCCGCCCGCGACGAGGAGGTCAGCCGCGGCTTCGCGACGGGGGCGGGCGTCCTGGCCGGCTACGTGGCAGGCGTCGCGGCGGTCTACCTGGGAGGCAAGGCCGCCGATTACCCCGTGGATCATCCGGACGTCGGGTTCGAAGCGCTGATGCTCGCGGGCGCCGTGACCGGAGGCCTCCTCGGGGGGCTGGCGGCGCATGCCCTCACGGCGCCGCCCGGCGCGCGGGCGCCGGTGACCGCAGTCGGTCTGGCGCCCCTGTTCATCATCGCGTTCGAGGCGACGTTCGAGTGACCGCTGGCGCTGGCGGCGGTCTGCTAACGTTGCGCGGGGGCACGGCACTGGCAGCGCGCTCCTGGGCGGCGCGCGTCGCATGCGGAGGCGAAGATGAGTGACGGAGACGCGAAGTTCGCGGCGGCGTTGCATCAGGCGATGCAGCCTCGCGCGGGGAACCTGGCTTACTCACCGGCCAGCGTGCGGATCGCCCTGGCGATGGCGGCGGCCGGCGCGCGCCGGGAGACCGCCGCCGAGATGTACGCGGCGCTGGCGTTGCCCGAGGGCGAGGCGGGGCATTCGGAGCTCGGCGCGACCCTGGCCGGTTGGGCGGCGCTGGCGGCGCCCCCTTCTGCGCCACCCGCGGCCGACGCCTCCGCGGTTCGGCCTTGGCAGGAGGAGCAGCTCGAGCGGAAGAGGGTGGTCCTTCGCCTGGCCAACCGCCTGTGGGCGCAGCAAGGTCACCCCCTGCGGGGTGCGTTCACCAACCTGCTCGACGAGATCTACCGGGCGCCGCTGGGGACCGTCGACTTCCGCCACGACGCCGCGCGCGTCACCATCAACAGATGGGTTGCGGAGGCGACCGACCAGAAGATCAAAGACCTGCTGGCGAACCGGATCGCTCCGGATACCAAGCTCGTCATCACGAACGCCGTCTATTTCAAGGCCCGCTGGCGATCGCCGTTCGAGCCGAGGGCGACGGCCCAGCAGCCGTTCTTTACCGGCGACGGTCACAGCGTCGCGGTTCCTCTGATGCGAGAGACGGCGCACTTCAAGCTGGCGCGGATCGACGGCGCGATGATGCTCGAGTTGCCCTACGGCGACGGCCGCCTGGTCATGGACGTGGTCCTGCCTTCCGCGCGCGGCGTCGGCGCGCCGCAGGGGCTCCGCGAGGTCGAGGCGGCGTACGGCAAGGGCGAGCTGGACGCATGGGTCTCCGCGCTCGGACCTGCGCGCGTCGACGTCTCGCTGCCGCGCTTCCGCGCGGCGTCCTCGCTCGAGCTGGTGAACGAGCTGCGCGCGGTCGGCATCGTTCGGGCGTTCGAGTACCCCGGGGCGGACTTCTCCGGGATCGACGGCACGACCGAGCTCTTCATCGGCAACGTGGTGCACCAGGCGTTCGTCGCCGTCGACGAGAACGGCACCGAGGCGGCCGCCGCCACCGCGGTGGTGGCCAGGGCTGGCGCCGCGCTGGTGTCCGACCCGCCGGTCGTCTTTCGCGCGGATCACCCCTTCCTGTTCTTCATCCGCGATTCGGAGTCGAAGGTGGTGCTGTTCGCCGGCCGTCTCGTCGACCCCGGCGCAACCTAGCGAGGCTCCGCGGGCTGCCGCAGGGGGGCCCTCCGCGCTTCTCTAGCTACAAACGGTTCGCCGAGTGGCACCAGAAGGGACGGTGGAGGATGAGCGACGAGACGAGCGTCGACGGGAGCGGGCGCCTGTACGCGGTCTGGGTGCGGAACGACGGGACCGATCCGACGACGGTCCGGGTCGCCCCTCACCCAGCTCTGACCGCGTCGCCGAACGAGCCGGCGCGATCGGCGGTCCCGCTAGTTGGTCCCGGCGTCGGGCGCGCTGCGGTTGGCGAGGACCATGCCGGCCATCGCGCCCATCGTCGTGCTGTAATCGTCGCAGATCGATCCGATGGTCCCGTTGGCGCCGAACGCCTGCACCAACTCGGTGATGCGGACGCCCGGGTCGCCGAACGAGCCGTCGGTGGTGACGTCCGTGGCCAGCGGGTTGACGTCGTCCCCGGCCTGCGGCCCGCACGAGTGCTCGATCTGCGGCCACAGCTGGCCGGCGCCGGGCCCGGTGCCGGCAGCGGGCGCCCATTCGACCGTGTACGGCGTCGCCGGCGCGACCAGCGCGCCGACCGTGATCCGCGAGGGATCGGTCTTGAGCGCCTTGATCTGGGCGACGAACTGGCTGACCGGCGTCAGCAAGCCGGTCGAGGTGTCGTTCGACTCGCAGTCGACC
>Ga0209060_10002940_pt1 | contig 15000 bp, 12 predicted proteins | sample Coa_R1_8_FD_187155 | JGI IMG/M metagenome (GOLD analysis project Ga0209060, IMG submission 187155) | Surface soil microbial communities from Centralia Pennsylvania, which are recovering from an underground coalmine fire - Coalmine... | ecosystem: Environmental > Terrestrial > Soil >...
GGTTGGCGCGCTGAGTCCAGGTAACCTTGGTACCTTCGAAGCGGGGAATATGCTCATTGCAAAGATGTTTGGTGTGACAGGCAGTGCAGGATTGACTTTGGCTCTATGCCGGCGCGCCCGGGCCATCTTCTGGGCAGGCGTCGCGGCCATCTGCATGGTGGTAATGAAGAAGGGTGAATCGACAAGCAAAATGGAGGTTAAGGGCAATGATGAGAACCAGACTTTGGATCGCGCTTATAGTTCCTTTGCTGCTGATGGCGCCTCTCGCTGAGGCTCAAGGACCCGACGAGCCGTATAGATTCTTCCGCGAATTTGTCGGCTTGAGTGAAGACCAGATAGCAGCAATCCGCTCGGGGAAGGCGGTTGCAAAGGTTGTTGAGCCGCGCACTCCTGACGAAGTATTCGTCTTCGGCTCGGTGTACGTAGAGGCAAGTCCAGAGAGCTATCTGGAGCTCGTTTCGGATGTCGATGCGTTGCGCAAGCTCCCCGGTTATCTGGCGATTCAAAGCTTCAGCGATCCGCCCCAACCTTCGGATCTTGAGGGGTTCAATCTTGAAAAGCAGGACATCGAAGAACTGAAAACCTGCAAAGTAGGGCATTGCCAAGTTCAGCTCCCGACCGAGGCGATGGAAAGTTTTAAGCAATCCATCGACTGGTCCGCGCCCGACGTCAACGACAAGGTGAATCAGTTGGCCCGCCAGATGGCCTTGCAAGCCCTGATGAATTACAGAAATGGAGGTAATTCGGCTCTGGGAATTTATCGGGATAAGAACCATCCCGCCGCGGTGGCGGAAACCTTTGAGGCGCTGATAACACGATTAAGCGCTCTTCCCGTGTACCTGCCCGAGCTCAATGAATACCTTCGCGAGTATCCGCAGACGAAGTCCGACAAAGTGCAAGCTGGCTTCTACTGGGAGAAAGTCAATTTCGGATTGAAGCCCACTTTTCGAATCGTCCAAAGGGTTGTGTATCGCGGCGCGAGCCCCACGGAACCCGCTTATGCCTTGGCTGAAAAACAGCTATACGCTAGCCACTATTTTGAAACAGCACTCGATCTCACAGTCTGTGTCAAAGATGCCCAACGCAACGGCTTCTATATCATTACGGTCAAAGGGTCGAAGCAGGCTGGCCTTACGGGAATAAAGGGAAGCATCGTGCGCAAGGTGGCCGTAGACAAAGCCCGATCTTCGCTTGGACGGATTCTCGCAACGATAAAACAAAGGTTGGAATCGCACCGCACTCAGGCTGATTGATTGCCTTCCAGGTTTGCCTTCGGCCCGAAGACGGAATCTCTATGTAGTGGAATAATCGGCGCGGCTAATGTTTAGCTTACGCATCTTGTTCTGCAGTGTGGTTCGCCTGAGTCCGAGGCGCTCTGACGCTCCGCCTTTGCCCGATATCCTCCCGGACGCCGCCTTCAATGCGTTGATAATTGCCTGTCGCTCCGCCTGCTCGAAGGTCGATGATGCTAATCCCGCGCTGCGGCCGACGGTCCTCCTTAGTTGGTCGTGAGGAACGTTCAACTCTTCTCCTTGCGTAAAAATCACGCAGCGCTCGATAAAGTTCTCAAGCTCCCGAATGTTTCCAGGCCAGTCGTGATTCACCAACGCCTCCATTGCCTGCTTCGGGACAGTCTTAATGCGCTTTTGCATTTGCCGGGACAAGCGCAAAACAAAATAGTGAACCAGAAGAGGAATATCCTCGCGTCTGTCGCGAAGCGGGGGGATCTCAATCGGGCACACGTTCAATCTGTAGAAAAGGTCCTCGCGAAACTGGTTGTTGCGAATCATGCCTTGCAGGTCGCGGTGAGTTGCAGCAATCAAGCGAACGTCCACTTGCATCGTTTTCGTACTTCCCAAACGTTCAAATTCGTGTTCTTGCAGGGCGCGCAACAGTTTTGGTTGCAGCTCCAAACTGATATCCCCGATTTCATCCAGGAAAAGTGTGCCACGATCAGCCAGCTCGAACCGGCCCCGTTTCTGCATCAGCGCGCCGGTGAATGCGCCCTTTTCGTGCCCAAACAATTCGCTTTCGACCAGGCCGGAAGGAATCGCGGCACAGTTTAGGCGAACAAACGTGCGTTCACGACGCGGGCTGCGATTGTGGATGGCGCGAGCAAGTAATTCTTTTCCAGTGCCGGTTTCGCCGTGCAGAAGCACGGTCGAGCTGGTTGGCGCGACAATCGCAATTTGCTCCAGCACTCTGCGCAGCACGACACTCTTGCCGACAATGTCCTCGAAGTTGTGCTCGGCGCGAATTTCCGATTCGAGGTAAAGTCGTTCCTCTTCCAGGCGAGCTGCTGATGCATTCAAGCGCCCGTACGCCAGCGCATTGTCCAGTGCGAGGGAGATCTGAATGCCAATTTGCGTCAGCAAATCCAAGTCTTCTTGCCCGAAAGCCTCCGCTTTCCGGCTGCCGATTGCCAACAGACCCAGCGGTCCGTTCCCGGTCGCAAGCGGCGCGACTGCAACCGAGGTTATGGATTCGGCTCGCAAGTTATCGGCAATCGTCGTCGGAAGTCTCTCTATATCGCCGACCGACAAGATGTCGGATCGGCGGGCGCGAATTTTCTCGCACTCCGTTTCGGTCAATTTCGTTGGGCCCATCTCGGCCAGCAATCCTTTGCCGTCCGGGAAGTCCAGCACCACACGTTGCAGGCGACTTGAGTCCTTCTCCAGAAGCCAGAATCCCGTCAGATGATTCCCGAAATACGAACGAATCGAAGCCGAAGCCGAGCGAAAGAGGTCGTCCACGTTTAGTTTTGAAACGACGTGGTTGTTGATTTCGAGAAGTAGCCGAAGTCGGTCGCGCTCGACGGCAAGTTCCTGCTGATATTTTTCCGCGGAATCCCTGGCCAGCGCGGATTCGAGTGCAATCGCAACGTGCGAAGTCAGAGAGCGGAGCAGCTCAACATCCTCGCTCGCAAACTCCTGCCCGCGCTCCTTAGTCACAGCTAAAAGTCCGTATTTTTGTTGAGCGGTAAACAGGGGAAAAATGTAAGTGCTTCTGCCAGCCGATTGGGCTGCATACGGAGCCAACTCGGGGTGTTTCAACATTTCCTGTGATACGTCAGGCAGGAAAACCGGTTCTTGCTGATCCAGAGATTCCGCTGCCGCGCCAATCCGTGAAATCTTGGTGCCCGTTCTGATGGCGGGAGCGTCCGCTGCTCGATCAAACTCGAGAAGATGCAAAGTGTCTTGACTACTGTCGAGAAGGTATAGATCAGCGCCATGGAGGCGCACGTTGCTGGACAAAACGTCGCGCAGGCTGTGCAGGACGGCTCTTACCGTCGGTTGCTCGACCAGCGCTGCGGACACATCGAGCAAGGCTCGATACCTGCTTTGGGCGGGCGCCACGCCTACATCATCTTCCGGCATGTGCATCAGACTAGCACCGACCGGTTCAATCGAGAACCGTAACGAATTTGTTAGCCGGAAAAATTCACGCTGATGAAACACGCGCTTTCCGCAGCTAAGGTGGTGGCTTTCCAAACCGCCGATTTTTGAGTTGCGCGAGTCAGTCTGAGATGCTCTGAGGTGTTGTAAGGTGCTCTAAGGTCTTCTCATTTGCAGCGGTTTGCTAATTCATCCTGTCCTGTTTGTACTCACACTCATTCATTTGTTTTCAATGATTTAGGTTGCTCTCATTTGCGCCAAGAGACCTCATTCGCAACCTATAGTGCACCAAGAGTGCACCAGATTAATTAGGGCAGATGTGCTAAGCTGTTGATAACACGCCGCGGAGAGGTGGCAGAGCGGCTGAATGCGGCGGTTTGCTAAACCGTTTTAGGGACTAAACACCCTAACGGGGGTTCGAATCCCCCCCTCTCCGCCATAGTTCGTTTTCCCTTTAAAAACGCACGTTTTGACGCCGTGCTACTCATTTGCTACTCTTTTGAGGGTATTTGGGTGGCAATTTCAATGGCTAGAATCAGCGTTTATGTCCGGCAAAAAACCGATAGCGGGTGGCGCTATCGAAGGGTCAAGGAAGGTCGCGGATTTAAGACCGGGGATCTCACACCGCCCTTTTTCACAAGACGCCGCATGGACGGAAAGCAAGTTTGGAAAGGCCTGTACGCCGGAAGCTTCCGGGAAGCGAAAGAGGAAGCCGCCCAGTTTGGCGGCGCAGTCGAGACAGAATCCCGCAGCGTTACCCAGGCTCATTCTGAACCGCCGAGAACCGTCAATCGCATACCTTTAGTCACTGCCGTCGAAACCTACCTCGAACAGAAAAGCGGGAAGTCGCAAAAGACCGTTTATCAGTACAAACGAACTCTCGGCGAGTTCCAGGAAGTTGTTGGCCGAAAGGTTCGATACCTGGACGAGGTTACCGAAAACGTCCTTCGGACGTATAAGAAATCCATGGAGACCGAAGGCTACGCTGGAAAAACTATCGACACCCGGCTGAACATCGTCTTTTTCCTCTTGAAGAAAAATGGCATCGCCGCGCGAATACCGCGCGACGAAATGCCTGTTGTGGAAGAAGAGGTCGCGGTTCCTTATACCGACAATGAGCTGACGAAACTGTTCGAAGCTATGAACGACGAGGAGGACATTCGGTATAAATTCTTCCTCGGCTCCGGTTGTCGCGACAAGGAAGTCACTTTTGCGGCCTGGAGCGACATTGATTTCGATAAGAAAACTTACCATGTGCGGCGGAAGGAGGATGTTGGCTTTGCGCCGAAATCGCACGAATCGAGAACCATACCGCTCCCCGATTCACTGATTGCTTTGCTCAGGGCAAGGCACAAGAAGGCGCCGCACGAGCGCTGGCTCTTCATCAACGAAGAGGGCCGCCCGGACAATCACTTCCTTCGAAAGCTGAAACGTATCGCGAAGCGCGCTGGCCTGAACTGTGGCCAGTGTCGAACAGTCATCACGGAAGGCCGATACGAAAAGAGAAAAAAGGTCGAAGTTTCTTGCAAAGACCGGCCGGTTTGCGAACACTTCTATCTCCACCGTTTTCGCAAGACGTGCGCCACTCGATGGCATGAAGCCGGTATACCAATTCGCACGATCCAGAACTGGCTGGGGCACAAGAGTCTTGAAACGACGATGATCTACCTAGGTGTTACGGACTCAGACAAACTGCGTTCAAACATAAACGCTGCCTTCACTCGTTGACCCCTCGGGTTCCCGGGACCCCTGTGGAGAACCTTGAGATTTGAGCCAACAGATTCGAGACTACAACGGCAGCCGGTAGGAAAGCGCAATTCCGAAACCGTTTCGATATACCTTATGGATCGGAAGGGTCGACGGAAAGTTCGCGGGAACTGTATCGCCTATGTTAAATCCTCCCGAAAATCCATCCTGGAATCGCCCGATGTGGTCTCCGAATTGAACCATGAGCTTTTTGAAACCGATGCTGGGGCCAACAAAGAATTCAGGCTCATTCGTCCCGCTGTTCGGATTCACACCGACTCCCAGGGAAAGATTGAGGGAAACGGATTTCTTTTTAGCCGGATTGGTTTTGCCGGAGAAATCGAGCAGGCGATAGTTCAGAAACGCAAAAGGAACCACCTGCACTGGAGCGTGGTCGACGACAGCGAAAACGGACTTGAAGGTTGGTTTTCCTGAACTGTCCACGCCCGTGCTGATCGGGGTGGTTCCGAGTTTCTGTTTTTCGATCGTGCTGAGGAGCGGTCCGACGGACACTGACAAACGGGGATCCTTCTGGTACATCACCGTGACCGGGATCTGCGGAGATGTTGTCTTTTTTGAAAAGCTGTTCGAACAACTCACAGAAGTCGTTGCCGTTTGTTGCACGAATGGAAGAATCAGCACGTCCTTTTGAAAAGGGTTTTTGCCCGCTGTCTTAACCAGTGTGTCGACTTGGTCGAAAAAAGTCGACAGAGCACGAAACTGTATATGAGCAGCCGAGACCGCATCGTAGTTTGCCTTGAGTGCAGCGATCTTTCCCGAAAGGTTATCGAAGAGCACCTCGTCGGCCGGAATCGTATCGACATCAGTAGGATCCTGAGGTCCCTTGGCCAGAATGTCCTTGAGCCGGTCGCGCAGTAGTCCTTGGTGGACGCTTTCTGATTCGACTGAAGGCTCGCCCTCTCCCAACAAATCATTCAGAGATTGCCTTAAATCGGCGACAGAAATCCTCGTAGCTGTGGCAGGCGCATCGTAGTCGGCCTTTGTTCGAGGCGGGTTTGAGAACAGTTTATCGGCGTTCTGAGCCGCATCGCCGTTCCTCGAAACCAATTTCCCCGCCTCGGCAATTTCGTCATCAATCGTCTTTTGCATCTTCTTCAAATCCATGTACAGATTATCGGCCGGCGTCCTCTGTGACTGTGACTTGCCACTGACGGTTGCTCCCGGATCTTTAAATGAACTGGGTAACGCCGCCCCGGTTATGCTCTTTGTGAGCAGTTGAAGGATCGTAACGATCGGATCCGGTGGTTTGATTTCAGCGGTCTTTATGTCTCCAAGGGTGCAATCGTCAAACGGGCTTTTGTTTGTTACCCGAATTACAACTACGGAAGAGTTGGGGACTTGCAACGGTCCAATGGCTTGTGGGCTGTCCTCCTTAACGCTGCAGACGATCTTGTCTTTTTCAAAAGTACAATCGTCCGCCCAACTGTGATTCTGGGCAGTTTTCGCGGCCGTCTGAGCGTCCACAGGCGCGGTGATGAACAAACATACGGCTGCAACACATCCGATCATCGGCAAGCGGCTGAGCATCCGATCCTCCTTTAAGAGAGAAACAAATCCGTGATATCGGTCCTTAGTATTGGCTCCGACTCTTACGGACGGAATCCTTGGTAGCCTTAAAAATGTTCTTAATTTCTGGAGAGATGTTCTTTTGCCCGAGAAGCTTTTGGACCAAGGCGAGCCGAGCATCAAGGACACCCTTCGCCTCGTTAGCTTGAAAAGGGTACCGTGCCAAGGCGGTTTTCTTGTCCTCTTCCGAAAGATCTGTGTTTTTCGAGCTGTAGCATCCGCTTCTTGTACTGACCGCTAAATCCTTGTACATCCATTCCGCAAAGTGGTACTTCATGATCGAAGCTTTGTCGAACCGGGAAGAATCGAGATCGCCAGAGTAAGGGAATTTCTTCAAGTTGAAATCGATCCGGTCGTTGGGCCAGTAGTTTGGCGGACCACCCATGACTCGATATATCCCAGGGTGCCTTCCTTGCGCGTCTGTGATAAATGCGCCGGAGTTAGGATCATTTGTTGGCAAATATGGGCTGTCGTCATCCCATCTGTACTCTTGTTCGCACGTGCTCAAAGGCCCTTGATGTTCGTGTTCGAAGCCAAGGACATGTCCAAACTCATGCACAACGATCGATTCCCAGTCGGCAGGCAAGTCATGGTCGAAACCCTCAAAGTTCATCGATGCCTTGTTGGGCCTTCGAAGCGATCGGTCGATGCTCTCTTGGCCGATAGCCGACCAATATCCACCTCGCCTTCCGGAACCATCGGAATCAAAGGACACACGCACTTGAGCGCGGTAGTCGGAATCTGATTCGCTCCACTCGCGATAGCCTCCACTCGCGGGCGAAGGGCCAAAATCAAAGTGGACATTGGCTGCCTTCTCCCACACACGTGCGGCATCGGCAATCTTGGCTCTGGCATCGGTCGAGCCACCCTTGAATGCGACCGTAATCTTGTCCCCGGGATTCCAGAGTCTCGGAACCAGAATCACCGACTGGATTTGTGGCGCGCTCCAACCTTGTGTCGACGACAAGATTGCGGCCCGGCGGCGTTCCATGCTCTCGATCAGGTCATCCGGAAGCCCTTCTTGAATGTTCGGTTTTGGGGCCGGATTGGGTTGTTGCGGTGTCGACCTAGAAGGGCATCCCGTTAGAACAACGAAAGCCAAGAAAATTGAGATTCCCCTAACGACTAGCAACCGATTTATCGTAGTTAGAGAGATTTGTATCATTACTCTTGGTTAGTACTACAATATGGAATTGACGACCATTTGACAGCACAGTAGGGCAATTCGCAATCGACAGTCAACAAGATTTCGGAATTTGGTTTCGGTGTATACCGTGCTGCTTCGCTTTGGCACGGGGAACATGGCCCGTCCACACGAATCTTTGAGACAAAACACACACACCTCTCCATAAACCCAGTCAGCGACTAGTCTCACTTCGCCGCTTGCCTCAAACTCGACACTGCCAACTTCGTCCTCCGCCCAAAAACGAGCGTGGCCGATTTCTCGCCTCCGTCTTAGCGTCCCTTCCCACTAGCACACCTAATCGCAAATACCCTTCCTGGCTAACCCTGCGCCTGATCCGTCCGCTTCTTCCGTGCAAGGGTTTCCGCTTCGCTCCAATGAACGCCAAACTCCGGCGCCCTTGACGGCGCGGACGGACAGGCGCCTTCCCCCGCCACGAAGGGCATTTGCTTTTCATGCACCGCTCCGCGTTGCACGAAGGGCAAAGCCAAAAAACGCTAAGGAGCGACAAAATGCAAACCGAACGAGCCGAACTGTATTTCCAGCAAGGAAGTTCCGACAAGGTGTATCACTTGCAGTTGGAGAACACGCAAGAGCGGTGGTCCGTACAAGCACAATGGGGCCGCCGTGGTTCCGCTTTGCAAAGCGACATCAAGGTGAGCGACACCACCTACGAGGATGCAAAGCGTGTATACGACCGCCTTCTTCGAGAGAAAACGGGCAAGGGCTACCAAATCGCTCAAGCAACGACGAACGGCGACACACCGATTTCCGTTGGACTGCCCGTCAGCAAGGAACATTCCGGCCACATCCCGGAATTGCTGACACCCATCGAGGAACCGGAAGCGTTGCGGCTGGCTGACAACGTGTCCTGGTGGTTTCAGCAGAAATTCGACGGGAGACGGCTGGCCGTGCAAAAAGCCGATGGGAAATACTCCGGCATCAACAAACTCGGCCAAATCATTCCCATCGACTCCCGGCTGACTGAGTTACTCGACCTTGTGCAAGCGAGGGGCTTTCTCGCTGACGGGGAAATCACCGATTCCCATCTTTTCATCTGGGACTTGCTCAGCGTGAACGACACCGACCTGCGCACCGAACCCTACGAAATCCGCTATGTACACCTGACGCAGCTCTTTCGCGGTGTGCACCAAACCATTCGCGTTTGCGAAACAGCCATGACACCGAAAGCGAAACGCGCCTTCGTGAAGGCGATGCACGACCGGAACGCCGAGGGCTTTGTCTGCAAAAACAGGTACGCACCCTATGCGGCTGGCCGTGCGGGACAACACTGCAAGTGCAAATTTGTCGCTACCGCATCCTTTATCGTCGGCCCGAAACCTGACAAAAAGGCAGATGACGGGCACCGCTCCATCGCCGTGTATCTCTTGGACCAAAATCGTCCGCGATTCATGGGTACGGTGGGAGTGCCCGACCGCTATCCCCTCCCGCGCGTCGAGCAGATTGTCGAAGTGCGTTACCTCTACTGCCATCCCGGACCCGATGGAAAACTCATACAAGCGAAGTATTTCGGCAAGGTGCGCGATGACATCGAACTCACCGAATGCAATGTGAGCCAGTTGAAGATTAAGGCGAGCGACGACGGTCCCGTCGAATTGTGACCGCGTCTTGCATCTGACGAGCCGGAGCGCCTGTCCGGTGGCATCTTCACGGATGCCGCCGGACACGCTTTGTTTCTCTCCGCTGTCGAACGGAATAAGATGGTTGCGAGGCGACCGTGCGGAAGATTGTTCGCATCGACATGGACGGTGCGCCATGATTGCACGGGAGGTAGAATTGACCTAGTTATCACCTCGCTTGCTTGCTGTTTTTCAACCGGCGGCTGTAATGCCGCCTTGTCTGTAAAGAGCAACAGAGAAAAGGGGGCCGCGAAGTTCGACGGCCTGAACGGTACCGAATGCGGGCCATTAACCGCAGGTCGGGCTACCAAAAGTGTCTATGACAAGACAACGAAGAGAGCGACGGAAGCCTCTGAATTTATCGATATCGCCTACTTTATTGTAATGGCATTGGAGGCAAAGCGATCCGGGGTGGCACAGTCCATCCATCTCTATCAGGACCCGTGGGCTAAGCCGCCGCTACACGGTCACGTCTTCCGCGCTTAGGCGGTCTAATTAGAATCGAAATTGAAACTCCTAGAGCATTCTGCTCTTCGATCACGCGCGGCGAGCGTCATCCGCGTCTTCGGCCAGTTCCCTGAGAAATGCGAAGAACTCCTTGGATTGCCCGAAGAACAAGTTATCGGCCGTGAGCCCTCTGACTGCTCCCATCGCCGCGCCCTTAGTTTCCGTGGGTCGAATGATCGAACAAGCCGGAAAATTCTTGTTCAGAAAGATGGTTGGTTCGGGCATGATCAGGTTGGTCTGAAAGTCTTCCCCGCCAAAGCCCGGGTCTTTATTCAGGTCGTGAAACACCACTTTGGACCCAGTCACCGCGTCAACATCGGTCAAGGCTGGAGCGTTGCCCGCTTTGTCGTGCCAAGTTTGAAAATGGGTGATTTCGGAGCCGCCGATGCTGAGAAGAATTCGCAGTACTTCCGCGCTGGTTACCCGCTGCGCCAGGGAAGGATACAAGCTGCTTCCCCCTTGCTCGATGGTGCCGAAGTGAAATCCGGCGACATTGGCGATGGCCTGGGTGCGGTCGGAAACGCCGCTAGTCTTGCTCGGATCGGCGACCAGATCATCGTTGGTCCTGGGAATTGCGGTGCGGTTGTTGATAGTCTGGGCTTGTGGAAAGGTATCGCCGAAATCAGGGTTCTTCGTGCTGCTACGATAACGATTCCACCAGCTGGTGTCTACGTTCAAGTGCATCAGGTTCGTAAGCCGTCCGACCTGGTTGGCACCATCGGCCTTGCTGGGCGGCAAGGTGGCAAAGCGGGAGAGGTCTACAGTCTCCGCGCCCTTTGAAGCCAAATAGGCGTTGATGAATTGTTCGTGGGTGAGCTCGTCGTCGGTGTTGTCGGCAATATATTGGGGCATATCGCTATCGAGCTGCTGCAGCGCGGTGACATACAGCAGGCTGGCGCCGCTGGTCACGCCAACGCCGCCGAGTTCGTTGTACTGCTGCCACAAATCGGTCTCCAGGATTTCAGCAGCCGCCAAGAATCGCAAGATGGCCGCATCGCCCTTGTGCAGGCTGCCGCTTGCTTCTTCCGCGAAAGCGGACAGTCTTTCCGGACGCAGCGCGGAAACGAAGGATGCTGCACCGGCTACCGCGACTCCATTTCTTAAGAACGAACGGCGGCCCGACGGTTTCTGCGAACAATTGGGTGAAACTGGACGTGTCATTGGGATCTCCTTGATTTTCTTCGTACGGGACAGCAAGCAGTGTTCGACCCTCGCAGAGAATTACATTAGGTTAGTATGTGCTTTCGATAGTGTCAACTTAATTTAGGACACTACAACTAGGCCATTGCGTTTGCAGGAAGCGCAAGGCAGGCGACCAGGCATCGATCTCCATGAGCATCCGGACCAAATTGTGCCTCGTTCGCCGCAACACTGAGGACGAGATTAAGCGACGATAGCTGTCAGATTGAGGACCTTTTCGCCCAGACTGTGATTTCCTCGGATCTCAATTTCTGCACGAGCGGAGTCACGATCGATGCCCTTTGTGAAAACACGCCAAGCCAACTCCTGCGGTATGGTCACTTGGGAGGTGAACTCCCCTGCCGGGGCGCTCGCGAATTCCCATCTTGTCGCTCCTTTTGACAAAATCCATTGCCCACCGCATGAGCCGGAAATCTCTATCAGCAGCGCTGTATCGACGGGCGCGTCGACGTCCCGATAGACATGCGGAAGCCCCCGCACGAAGCAATCCAGAACCGGATGATACAGGTCCGGTGTCATAATGCCGGGCCGATTTGTGGCGAATCGAACCTGCTGTTGGTGATGCCAGCGCTCCGTCAGTTCGCGGGCAGTGTCAAACCAGTTTAAGGATTTCTCTTCTCCTGCCCAGCTAACGGCAAACGCGGCAGGAGCAAACGGGTCGAGACATTCGTGAAAATCGGCGCTCTGTTGACAAGCCGCTTTCATCATGCCCGCGAGGACCGGCGGGCTAAGGCGGCGATACACGGTAACGCCTTCCGCGTTGAGACGATTCACCAACGCGATGACATCTTGATGGGAACGGACGTTAACCGCTTCCACAAAGCAAGAGTCCCGAACCATGGAAAGCTTGCGAAGCACTGTATCGAGCAAATGGGCTACAACGTCACGAACCTTCCACAATGGTGCCACGGTCTGCAGATCCCATTCGCTCGGTTCGAGCGAACCCATTAGATCTACGAGTTTCTCGTCCACTCTGCGCAGCAGGTGAGCGCAAAGGATGGGGCCGGTACCGCTGGATTGTGCTGTCACGTGAATCCTCAAGTTAAGGCAGTGACAGCAGCTGTACGATGCTGTCACGCCTTTCGATTTAAATATCAACGCCTTGCGCCCGAAGAAAAACAATCAATCGGCTGACAGGCAGCGCTGTCACGAAGTTGTAGCTACCCGAAATTCGTTCGGCGAACCGCAGGACCGCGTCGCTCTCAAAGGCACCGGCATAACTCAACACATCGTAATTGCTGATGTACGCTCGGATTTCATGGTCAACCAGTTTACGAAACGAGATATGGGAAGTTTCCACGGTCGACAGCATTTTTCCGGTCTGCGAGTGAAAGACGGCAAGCGAAGTGATGAACTGGAATTCACTGCCGGATAGTTCTCTCAGGAATTCAGCCGCTTCGTCCGTGCTGTGCGGCTTTTCATAAATCCTGTTGCCCTTCGACACGACTGCGTCCCCAGAGATGACAACTGCTTGTGGCCATTCACTTGCAACCTTCCGGGCCTTGGCTTCCGCGAGTTTCCGGGTCAAATCCTCGGGATTGTCATCTCGGATGGATCTTTCATCGATTCCGCTTGGACATACCTGGTAAGTGAGGCCGAGCGCATCCAACGCTCGCCTGCGAAACTGAGATTGCGATGCAAGAATAATCCACATCTCCAGATCCTTACTGGTGAGAACTGAATTCAATATCCAAGTCGAGCCACTGCGCCGGGTCATCCCGTTTGTCCCTAGTTACGCGAACCAGTACGCCAGCCTCCGGATAGTCGTATTCGAACCGCGTAACTGCGGACGCAGGTATGAATGGTTTTTCCTTACCTTCAGCTGGGCCAAAAATCTTATTGCGAAGACCCTCGGAATAGTGGTCAAAGAACTCGTATGTGAGTCCCCTGAATCGCCGAGAGACACTGACCCTCATAACCTCGGGGTCCATATCCACGGATACCGACACGCCCATCTTGCTTACGTGATCTGCTGCGTCAAAGTAAAGATCGATGCCCACGTAGTTGCCATGGTTCTTGTATACAGCGCACGACGCTTGGAGACCGGGACCTTTTTGCACCCCGACAGTTTTTGTTGGCATGTTGGGTAAAAACTTGAGGCCGTGATCCCCGGCGAGTTGGGTCGCTTCTGATCTAGTCATGCCAAGAGCAAAGCCTTCGATAGCGACGGGCTTGTGTTGCCAGTCCGGAAGACTAAACAAGTCGACTTGAGTCAATTCAACAGGGTTCCCATTCTGCGGTGCGACATTCGGACAGGTATTTGGCGGGGAGAAGAACAAAGAACCAAGCAAGACCATCGTCAGTCCAACGACCGAAAAGTGCGAGCGCCATCCGTGTTGCGTGGAACATTTTCTTCTAGGGAGCAAACCACTGAATGCCATCCAGATAATCGCACACGAAGCCGGGAATATGCTGAACCCAACCCCAGACAGTCCGATGGGTACCACGTCACGCTCCTTGGGGCTGACATCTAAAGCATTGAAAGTCGCTTACCCAGGCCGTTATCCGACCTTAAGGTCACTCTAGATTTCTATCGCGATTCGCCACGCCGCTGAGTGATTTCTTTCCTTAGGCGGTCGCGCAAGATCCTGGCAAATACATCGTCAAACGTGCCGACACGAAATGGAGGACTTGACGCAAGCGATAGAGTGACTGTGGTTTGGCCAGCGCCCCGCACATATCTGGTTCTGGCTTCAACGGCGCGAATTTGCGTCCAAGGAACCGTGCTCCAGCGATAGTACCGCCGCACTCGAACCTCATCTGGAAGCATCTCCAGTCTCCACCCCCAGATACGACCGGCTTCCCGGAGAAACAAAACCATCGCCAACAGTCCGATTGGCAATGTGACCCAAAATGGATAGCGTCCATGCGGGTCAGCGACTAATGCCACCAGCGAGACAAAGGCCCAAATCGGCGGCACAATCTGCTCGACCCAACGCCGCCGCGACACATCAATGACCGCTAGCTTAGCGTGAATAGCCTCTGGATTTTTCGATAGATCGAGCAGCCCGGCGTAATCGTTGTCCTCGTTGCGCATGGGCTTAAAACCCAACTGCGCAAGCTGCGACGCGATCTCCTGGGCGCGCTCTTCCGATTTCGCCTCCACGGTCAGCATGTCTGGGCCCCAGCCCATGATCTTTATCCCTGAGCAGCGGCAAAATTCGCGTGCTTCAGGCAGCCAAGAAGGATTCTCTTTTCTCACAGGCATGCGCATGGCAAATGCAGTTGCGGGAACATCACGGTTGATCCCCCGGGACTTCCGCGCCCGCAGGCACATTCATCGTCCAAGTTGCTTCTTTGCCCCAGCTCCAATTACAAGACGCGGTATATCGTTCATCGAATATCACCTTAAAGCTTTCAAGGCGCGACCACTCGATCCGGACCGTTTTCGGCGTGTAGCCAATCCAGAAATAGCGAAAAGACGTGACCGGATATTGACCGCGTTTCAGCGTGACGATGAAATGGTGGGAGTGAGTAACAGGCACGGGAACTTCCCGTACAGCGATGTCAAACGGAGCTATCCCTGGATCGAATCGAGCCTTCGCGACCACGGTGCCATCGCGCCACAGAAAGTGAACCGAGAAGCCCGCGATGAAGATAATTGCACACGCTAGAATGATCAGATTTTTCGGATGCCGCAGCTTTAACGATAGATCCATGAACGTAAGGAGGGCGATGAGAAACACAACCGTCGCGATAACGGGATAGGCTCCACGGTCGCCAGCTAGACTGGTCCAAAAGA
>Ga0209060_10002953_pt1 | contig 14933 bp, 11 predicted proteins | sample Coa_R1_8_FD_187155 | JGI IMG/M metagenome (GOLD analysis project Ga0209060, IMG submission 187155) | Surface soil microbial communities from Centralia Pennsylvania, which are recovering from an underground coalmine fire - Coalmine... | ecosystem: Environmental > Terrestrial > Soil >...
TGGAAGTGGTCAAGCTGCCAGAAGCCAAGCGCGGCTTTGTCCTCCTGCCACGTCGGTGGGTCGTCGAGCGCAGTTTCGCTTGGACCGCTCGCTTTCGACGCTTGGCACGCGACTATGAACGCCTGCCTCAAACGCTGGCTGGGCTGCACTTCCTGGCCTTTGCTATCCTGATGCTGCATCGCTTTATCCTGGTGTTGGCTCATTGTCTCTGAAGTTCATAACAGGCTCTAGGGCATCCAGATTCGGGATGGCGAAACTCCACATCACCTGATTCCCGACGAACCCAGTAATACCGTGATCGGTTGCATATTGCCTGGCTTCTTCCAGGCGCTGCACCCGCCAGTTCGAACATCCGAAAGAGCGGATATTTCCTTTTCTGACTTGCTCCTCCAATGTCTCCAGAAACACTGCAACGGGTTGCGTGGAATCATCCCGATGGAGCCAATAGAGATCAATCGTGTCTGTTTGCAAAAAGCGGAGGCTCTCCTCAAGATCAGTCACAATCTCCTGTGGGGAGAGCCGGGAGATATGCATGGACGAGAGCGAAGGATGGGCGCCCTTCGTACTCACCATGATGTGTTCTCGGATATTTCGGGCTTTCAGCCATTGCCCAATGAGTCGTTCACTGAGTCCCAGGCCACCAGGAACCCAGGCGCCGTAGACATGGGCGGTATCGATGAACGTGCCCCCGTGCTCGAAAAAGGTATCTAAGAAGTGAAAGGCGGTGGAGGAATCGATACCCGTTCCAAACGGTCCCGTCCCCAAAGCCAGTACCGAGGGAGAGAGGTCGGTTTGTGGCAGTTGTTTGTATCTCATAGTTTGCCAAGTCCCTCCATGACAAGCAACCTCCGTTTGAAAAGAAAAGAGACCGTTCTTTGACCACCTTATCTGTTCGGTGAAAGGGACGAGAGCGAGCACCCGCGTATAAATGATGAGGCTCGGAACTGGAAAGGATCACCCCGCCAGGCCCCGGCTTCACCATTAAGGAAGGGACAACGAGGAGGGAATCAAACCTCGTTCTGGATGCGCTGGGATTCAAGCGTCGCGAGTGGATGCCGCGACACCGTGAAGTTCTTCAGTTTCTCAATTGGCCCCCTTGCTCGAAGGTGCTGCTCTGCCTGTCTCTAGAGTTAATCCCAAGGATGATTCAGGAGGGCACGAGGTGATACAGTGCTCATCGTCTGGATCAAAGAGATGAATGCGCTGCATCTCGAAATACAGTTCAATCTCATCCCCCGGTCGGATAGCCGTGCGCGCGTCCACTCGTGCCAGTATTTGCTTGTTTGCTAACATGCCATAGACCATCTGCTCATTGCCCAGATGCTCTACCACGTCCACCTTCACTGATGCCATCTGTCCGGCCACATTCGTTTTCCCGTCCTGCCCTTGCCGCCGCCTGGCGGCCTGACCTTCCTCCAGGTGCTCCGGTCGGATGCCCAGCATTACTGTCCGCCCGAGGTAGCCTTCTGCGCGCACCACGACATCCTCAGGCGCGCGGAAGGCGACTCCTTCACCCAGTCGCAGCCAGACTCCATCCTCCTGCTGCTCCAGCCTGACCCTTTCAAAGAAGTTCATCGCCGGCGAGCCAATGAACCCAGCCACAAACTTGTTGGCTGGATAGTCATACAGGTCGCCCGGCGCGCCCAACTGCTGAATCTGGCCGCCATTCAAGACGGCGATGCGGTCGCCCATCGTCATGGCTTCGGTCTGGTCGTGGGTCACATACACAAAGGTCGTTTGTACCCGCTGATGCAAACGCGCAATCTCGGCGCGCATCTGCACCCGCAGCTTCGCATCCAAATTGCTCAATGGCTCATCCATCAGGAAGACCTGGGGGTCGCGCACAATCGCCCGTCCCAACGCCACCCGCTGACGCTGGCCGCCAGAAAGCTCCTTGGGCTTGCGCTTGAGCAGCGGCTCCAGACCCAGAATCTCGGCGGCATGCTGCACCTGCCGGGCAATCTCCTGCCTGGGGGTGCCGCGCAGCTTGAGGCCGAAGGCCATGTTATCGTAGACATTCATATGCGGATAGAGGGCGTAGTTCTGGAAGACCATCGCAATGTCGCGGTCCTTGGGGGGCAGGTGGTTGACCACGCGTTCGCCGATCCAGATCAGGCCGTCGGTGGCTTCTTCCAGCCCGGCAATCATGCGCAGGCAGGTGGTTTTGCCACAGCCAGAAGGCCCCACCAGCACCAGAAACTCTTGATCGCGAGCTTGCAAGGTAATATCATGAACCACTTCCATCTTGTTGAAGCGTTTGGAGACATGCTCGAAACTCACCGATGCCATTTGCGCTCCCTCCTTTGGCTGAGTTCATATTCGCTATTCTCATGCACGGGTTTGTTCCCCTCGTTGTGGGATGATAGCTCTCCTCTCGGAGTGGTGGACGTGCAGGGTACTTCTAGGCGAATGTCCCGCGAGGAGACGTTCTTCTCGTTCACCTGTGGGAAATCCACTTCGTTCGACCGGATTCCCCACGCCGTTCGTCGCGCTGCTTCCTGCTGCGCTTCTGCTCAAGAAGCATCTTCCGAACCACAGACACTCAACCGTCATGGGTGGCGGTAAACGTATACATGCCAGAGCCAATCTCAATGGATGTCGTCTCTTGCTCATGCCTCACGCTATGTATTCCCACCGCAGATTCCAGAGCCCCTTCTCCTTCAACGATTCGTCTGCCCAATCGCGTGGGGATGACTACGGTTGCAGTCGTGTTCGCCGGGACAGTCACAGTGAGATGAAATCGCTCGCCATCGATCTGCCAGTTGGTGGCGATCTCTCCGTAGAGCGATTGATAGGCCGCGGAGGCGAAGGTCAACCCTCCTCCGGGCTGTGGCTGGAAGATGATATGCCGATACCCAGGCGCGCCCGGCGCAATGCCCGCGACGACTTGATAGAGCCAGTTGCCGATAGCCCCATAGGAATAGTGGTTCAGGGAGTGATGCGGGTTTCCTTCCTCATCAATGCCCTCCCAGGACTCCCAGATCGTCGTTGCCCCTTTTTTGACTGCATACAACCAGGATGGCGGCGTGTCCTGCATGAGCAAGGCATAGGCTTGCTCAAGATGGTCGTTGTCCCCCAGCACTGGACAGAGATACGGTGTAGAGAGAAAGCCAGTTCCCAGATGCCTATCCGCACCCTGTACCAGTTCCACCAGACGCTGTACAGCAGAGGCACGAAGGTGCTCTGGCAGAAGATCAAAGGCCAATGCCCGCACATAGGAGGCCTGTCTATCCGGCCACAAGCGGCCATCATCTTTCACAAACTCTGCAATATAGGCTTCTTTAATCCCCTGATGCAATGCGCTGTATTCCCGCGCATCGTCCTCATTGCCGAGGACCTGGGCTGCCTCAGCCAACAAGCGAGCCGAAATGGCAAAAAAGGCGGTTGCGATATGCGGCGCGCATAAGAGTTGACGAGTCTTCGCGGTCCATTCAGTATTCAGCATGCCTGGCAACGGATCGTTCGGTTCGAGCCACTCCCCCCAATGGAAATTCGTGTCCCAGAGATAGCACTCATGGGCCAGCGGCTCACGCTCCAGGTAGCGAGGAGCCGTATATCCCTCGGACCCATACTTATTCTGCGCCTGCTGCCGTTCATATTCGACCCAAGCTTTCATGCTGGCATACTGCTCCTCCAGGATGCGCTGATCCCCAAAGCACTGGTAGAGCGTCCAGGGGACGATGACCGCAGCGTCCCCCCACCCGGCTGCGCCATTGAGCCGGGTGATGGGATTTGTCGCGCGCGGCAATCCCCGTTCCGATGAGGGGACAATATTGGCTACCATCCCATTTGCTTCCTGCTCGGCTGCCAGGTCTTTCAGCCACCTGGTGAAGAATCCAGCCGTCTGCATCAGGAAGGAAGCGGTCGCCGCGAAAATCTGGGCATCACCCGTCCAACCCGCCCGCTCACGCGTCGGGCAATCGGTCGGAATCTCCAGAAAATTGCTCTTCTGGCTCCAGAGAATATTGTGTTGCAACTGATTGAGCAGAGGATCGGAACACTGAAACGTTCCGGTTTCCGGCAGGTCCGAATACAGGGCGATGCCGGTGAAGTTCTCGCGCGTGGGATCACCTGGAAAGCCCTCAACCTTGACATAGCGAAACCCATGCGTGGTAAACAAGGGGGTGTAAACTTCCTCTCCGTCTCCTTTGAGGGTATAGCGCACTTCTTGAGCTGGTGGAGGGAGCAGAGGTCCGAGGGCAAGGTGTTCCATGGTGAAGTTGCCATGCCTGTCCAATGCTTCGCCATGGCGGAGTCGTATGGTCGTTCCCGCTGGACCACTGACCTTGAGTTTCACAACACCTGAGAAATTCTGTCCCATGTCCACGACTGTTTCCCCTGCCGGAGTGGTCAGAATCTGAACAGGCACAAATTGCTCCTTGCGCCTTACTGGTGGCCCAATGGTCGCCACCAGGTTTTCCAGGTTGTAGCCCGCGATCCGCACCCCCTGCCAGCTACCAGCATCAAAGTGCGCCTGGTTCCAGCCAGGCATTTCCAGGCGAGCATCATAGCATTCGCCCTCTTTCAGATCGGACTTGAGTATTGGTCCGATCGAAGCTCTCCACTGCTTGTCAGAACAGACAAACTCCTCACTGCCGTCAGCATAGAGCAGATGAAGTTGCAAGAGCAAGCCCAATCGCTCCCCATAGACATTGCGATGAGAAAACACCCCTAGCTCGCCTCGATACCAGCCATCACCGAGAATAACGCCCAGCGCATTCTCTCCGACCCGCACCTGATCCCCAACATCATAGACCTGGTATTGCAAGCGATGAGGATAGCTGGTGTAGCCCGGTGTAAGATAGGTGTCCCCGACCCGCTGACCGTTGAGCGAAAGTTCATAGAGACCATGGGCCGTTATATACACCCGCGCAGCGATGACCTGCTCACGCAGAGCAAAGGTGGTGCGCACATAAGGACAGGGGTTGCTGCTGGCAGGATCTTCCTCCCAATCTGGCTCGATCCAGTAAGCTTGCCAGTCAGTGGGCTGAAGCAATCCCATTTCCCACCAGCCCGGTTCGCTCCAGGCCGAATGGCGACCATGTTCATCCCACACGCGCACCCGCCAGGTGCAGCGCTGCCTGGAGCGCAGTGCTGGCCCACGGTAAGGGATATGGAGCGATTGATCTGAGAGCACCTTTCCACTGTCCCACAGCTCTCCCTGTCCATCACGCACCTGGATCTGGTAAGCGGACTGGATTACATTACGCTGATTGGAAGCGAGCTCCCAGCTCAGGCGAGGTTCTTTGCTATCAATCCCCAGTGGATTGAGCTGATATTCACAACGAAGATCTTCAACGCGCAGCGACGACGTGGATATCGCATTCATTGCTTGCATCCCTCCAATTGAGCAAGTGATAAAAGGCTATCCTTGTTCATAGTGAGCAGGCAAGCTACTATCCTCTCACAGCGCCAGCCGTGAGGCCCCTGATAAAATAGCGCTGCAAAAACAGGAAAACCACAATCAGAGGGAGCGAGGAGATGATAACAGAGGCGAAGATCAGCGCCCAGTTATTATTAAATTGCCCGACAAAATTGTAAATAGCCAGAGGCAGCGTTTGCATCCCGTCGGCCTGCAAGAAAATCAGCGGAATGAAAAAGTCATTCCAGGTACTCAGAGCACTGATGATCGCCACCGTCGCCGTCACCGGGCGCAGCAGCGGAAAAACAATCAGCCAGAAGGCGCGCATGCGATCAGCGCCGTCCAGGAGAGCCGCTTCTTCTAACTCGCGCGGAACCGTTTTAATAAAACCTGCATACAAAAAGATGACAAAAGGCAAGTTGATGGCGATATAGAGGAGAATAACACCGTAATAAGTATTAATCAATTGCAAGTCGTGCATCTCTTTATAGAGTGGATAGAGGCCAAGCTGGATTGGGAAAATCAAGCCCAGGAGAAAATAAACATAGGTCCGCTGAAACCAGGGACTAGAAAAACGGGCCAGGGGATAAGCCGCCAACGATCCGCATACGATCAGGCCGATAACCGTGGAACCGGTAATGAGTACGCTATTGAAGAGCGCCTGCCCAAGCGCCGCGTTATTCCAGGCATCGGCAAAGTTCGACCAGACAAATCGGGCAGGCCAGCCCATTGGATTGTTGAGCAGGTCCACAGGTGACTTGACCGCGACCGATACTAAAACCACGAGCGGAATCACTACCAGAGCGCTCAAGAAAAGCACGATGAGTAAGGCCAGACTTCGAGAAACGAGAAAAACAGGATTCAAACGCCTCGCGAATGTATTGGGCTGGGCGGATATTTGCATCTTAGAATTCCACCTCTCGTTTGCGCAGGAAACGCAGATTGATCACGGACAGGCCGAGAATGAACAGGGTGAGGATAATGCCTACCGCAGTTGCGTAGCCAAAGTGGTTCAGGGTAAATGCCTCTGTGTAGATGCGCAGGGCCAGCGACTCGCTGGTATCTCCGGGTCCGCCGTTCGTCATCACAAAAATCAGATCAAACGTTTTCATACTGCCAATCAGGGTGAGCACGACATTAATGGTGACGGCAGGGGCAATCAGCGGAAAGGTGATATGCCGAAATCGTTGCCAGCCCGAGGCGCCATCGATGTTTGCCACTTCGTATAATTCAGTGGGCACCGCCTGCAAGCCGGCCAGGAAAATCACCATGCCTAAGCCCATAAACTCCCAGGAGTTGGTGACGATCAGGCTGGCGAGCGTCAGATGAGGATTTCCTAACCAATCCTGTTGCAAGGCGGAGAGGCCGATTTTGCTGAGCAAGGTATTGAGAAAACCAAACTCTGGATTGTAGATGTAACTCCAGGTATAGCCAATGGCCAGGGCGCTGAACATGGCCGGAATGAGAAACAGGACACGCAGAAAGGCGAGACGACGCAGAAAGCCATCGAGGATGATGGCGAGCAGGAGCGCCATTCCATTCTGCAAGACCATCACGCCAGCGGCAAAAATGAGTGTATTCTTCAAGTCGGTGAAAACCGAGGGATCGCTCAAGAGCTGTTGAAAATTGGACAGGCCCACAAAATGCAGGTCGGGGGACAGGCCATCCCAATCGGTTAGACCGTAGTAGAGGCTGCCCAGGATCGGGTAGATCACAAACGCCGTAAAAATGACCAGCGCCGGCAGAAGAAAGGGAATTTGCGCTCTGATCTGGCGCAGACGAGAGTTTCTCCGAGGAGTGACGGTTACCTCGAGCGTCTCTACAGGCTCAATAACGATGGTCGCTTCCTCCATAACCGGTCCCTTTCTACGTAGAGGAGAACAAGCGGGCGTCGGGCACGCTCCAGGGAAACCGGAGGATTGTCCGGGAGCGTGCCGATCGATGTGAGAGGAAAACTACCCGAGCTGCCCCTTGTTCTGCTGGAAGGACGTATCCATATCCTGCAGCATTTTCGGGATACTCGTGGAACCGGCAAACACGCCCTGGATATCTTGGAGCATGACATTCTGCACGCCGACCGGCCAGTTTTGATCCAGGAAGTTATAGGAACCCACCTTGAGAGGCGAAACCATTTCCTGCGCCGCCGGATCAAGCGCGGGATTGGTAATATTGGTGAAAGAGGAGTAGGCGACCTTCTCTTTCAAGTAGAGGCCCATAATATCAGGTCTGGCCCAGAATTGGATGTACTTTCTGGCTTCCGAGGGATGTTTCGTCGTCGAGGAAATCGCGGTGGTAGTTCCAACTGCCGAGGAGACCCAGATCGGCTGCCCGGCCTGGACGTAGGGCAGAGGGAACATGCCCAGGTCGAGATTTGGGTTCAGTGCTTTGATGGGAGCCAGGATCCAGTTGCCATTGACCACCATCGCCGCCTTGCCAGAGGCGATTAATTGGGTGGAATCGACATAGGTTGTGCCGAGTGGCCCCAGATTGAAATAGCCACGGGCATTCAGATCCAGATAATCCTTCATCATCTGAGTCCAGGCCGACTGTGAGAAGGTTTTGGCCCCGCTCAACATCTCCTTATCGAAGTTGATGTCATCACGATAAATAGCTGAAGGGGCCATGGCGTAGGGAATGAGTTGATCGACCCATTGATCCTTGATTCCCAAGGCCAGCGGCGTCACGCCAGCGCTTTTGAGCGTCTCACACACCGCTAAGAAGTCGGTCCAGTTCGTTGGAACCGAGAGACCATGCTGGCTGAAGATCTGCTTGTTATAGGTGACCCCGATGGCGTTTTCGTCCATGGGCAGCGTGTACACCTTCCCATCGGTATACGTCACCACCCTTTTGGCTCCAGCCAAGATGTTAGCAACCCATGGCTCATTGGAGAGATCCGCTAAATAGTTAGCTTTTGCATACGGATAGAACTTGGCACCAGGGTACACGCCAAAAACATCCGGTGCATCACCACCTGCCAGGCGTGCTTTCAGCACCGTTTCGTACTGATCTGTGGCAATCGAAGAAAACTTGATGGTAATGTTGGGATTCTCGGCGTGGAAGCGCCTGTTGATCTCAGCGACGACGGGTCCAGCATCAGTGCCAATCCAATGATAGAAGTTCAGCGTTACTGGTGCTTGTGATCCGGTGCCCGCGCCACAAGCCTCAAGCAATGGTCCCGCACCGAGAACTACTCCTGCAAGCATGGCTGACCTGGTCAAAAAACGGCGACGGGTGAGCGAAGGACTGTCAGGAGGACTGTCAAAATTACGCTCCATGTTGAAATACCCTTTCTGCTATGAAAGCCGTTGGGACCGACTACGCCGTCCCTGCTGAGTGAGGGGATGATGCCATGAGCGTCCATGATCATAAAGCAAGTATAGGGAGCCATCTCGCATGCCACAAGGCAGTAACCTTATGAAAAGGTTTGTCGGTTTGTGCTCTTTAGAAGGAGCGGCACCGTCTTTCACATCTTTCGGGAGAGCGTGAAGTGGTTCCGTGCCAGTCCTCTTGCGGTTCTGGCTGATGACGTTGCTGACCTTCTCGCTTCGAGGTGCGTAGGCAGTGCCCCCAAAAGAGAGTACAATAGCTTTTGATAGCTCTCCAGTTCAATAAGGGGGCACAACGTTGACCGCGCTTTCTGAAACGGTAGAAAGAAGGATGCGCAACGATGAAGCCATACAACCAGGGGGTGTTCCTCTTCCGCACACAACTTTCTCTGATCCTCTTGCCGGTTATTCTCATCCCTCTTGCTTTCATCGGGTATTTTTCGTATCAAATAGCCTATCACGCGCTCCAGAATCGTTCGGCAGCGAACGTCAGCCAGATCGCCTCACTCGTCAATCAGAATTTTGATACCACCCTGCAACAAGCCATTCAATTGGCAAAAATGCCCCTGTATGATACGAATATTCAACAGGTTGTTACCCACTACGCCCAGCACCCCGAACTCACTATTGACACGGCAGCGTTCCCAGATATCCAGGAAGTAGAGAATTTTTCACTCAATATTCTCATTCACAACACGAATATTGACTCTGTTGATATCTATACAGCCGGTTCAACCGTTTTTTCCGAAAGTTTCATAGGCCTGGCATCGTTCGAGAACTGGACGTCTTTGTCCTGGTTCCAGGAGCTCATGCATTCCTCTTCGGTACGCACACTGTTTTTGCCGACTCATGTGGTGTCATCAGTGCAAGGGAATCGCCTGATCTTTTCTGTTGTTCAGGCGATCGTCAATGTCCAGACATTCCAGACCGTCGGCGCTATTGTGATTAATATTGACACCCAAAATGCCATTGAACAGATCATTACGGAAACCGAAAACCAGAGCGATACCATCTTTCTCATTTTTGGCGCCGATCATCAGATCATCTACGTTACACAGTTGCAGAGTAATGCAAATAACGCTCAACCGAGTGAGATTGCGTTCTCCCATACAGTGCAACAAGCGCTCAGCCAGCAGTCCGGACAGTTGACGTGGGAGGGTACCGATTATTTCCTCTCCAGCAATACTTCGCCACTGTCCGGCTGGACAGTGGCGGCGCTCGTCCCCAGTTCCAGCTTGATGCAGGATATCGAAGCCATCAAGCAAACAACCATAGTGATGATTTGCCTCACCCTCTTGCTCGTGTTCGGGGCGACGCTTCTGGCTATTACCCGGCTGAGTCAACAGATCACCCAACTCCGTTCTCTGATGAGAGAAGTCGAGATGGGCAATCTCGATGTGCGTTTTCACGCGCGAGGCAGAGGTGAGCTGACATCATTAGGAAAAAACTTCAATCACATGGTGATACGCTTAAAACGGCTGATTCAGGATAATTTCGAGTCGCAATTGCAACGAAAAGAGGCTGAACTGGCAGCGCTGCATAGCCAGATCAATCCGCATTTCCTCTATAACACGCTGGGGTCCTTCCAGATGCTTGCCATGATGGAAGGACAGGATCGCCTGGCGTCCATGGCCTATCGTTTAGGGCAACTCATGCGCTATTCGCTGGAGGCAGGGACACTGGTAGAGCTGCGACAAGAAGTGGAACATATCGAATATTTCCTGTCGCTGATTCACGAGCGCTACGAGGATCGCCTGAAGTATCTGATCCAGATTCCCGAGCTATTGCTGAGCTATCACATCCCACGCTTTACGCTGCAACCATTGATTGAAAACGCGATTTATCATGGCATTGACCCGAAAAGCGAGGGAGGCTGCATCGAGGTGACGGGCTGGCCAGAAGAACAGCATCTTGTGCTGGAAATTCGGGATACAGGTATAGGCATGTCAGTTGAAGAGCTTGCTCGCTGGCAGTCAGCGCTCACGTATGAGACAAATCTTCTCACCCGCTCACGCCACATTGGCATCCTCAATGTCCAGGGACAAATCCAACGCATCTTCGGGCAGGACTATGGGCTCGCGCTGGCCGCCGGTCGCGCAGGAGAAGGGATAGTCATCACGATCCGCTTGCCCCTCTATTCTCCAGAAGAGCCGACACTGGAAGGAGTCTCTTGATGGAGCAAAAGCGAGAGCTGGCACCCCAGATACTGATTGCTGATGATGAACGAATGATCCGCCAGGGGTTGCAGGTGCTGATCGCACGGCATTATCGAGAACTCACCGTTTTGGAGGCGAGTTCCGGGCAGCAATGTTGGGACATACTGCGTGCTGAACCGCAGATCCGGCTCGCCTTTGTCGATGTACGCATGCCAGAGATTGATGGACTCCAGGTGTGTGAAAAGATCAAAATGGCAAGGTTGCCGGTGAAAGTGGTAATCATTTCCGGTTTTCGCGATTTTAACTATGCCCGTCAGGCGTTACGCTACGGCGTGGCCGATTACCTGCTCAAGCCTGTCAACCCTTCTGATGTACTCCGCCTGGTTCATGAGGCCGTCCTGGTCCCTCCACTCGCAGCAGACCTCATTGAGAAACAAGAGCGCTTGCTCATTGAGCAGGTGCGCACATGGATACATGATCACCTGCATGAAGACATTACCCTGCTCGATCTCTCCCAAAGGTTCCATTACTCGGTGAGTTATATGAGCATGCTGTTCAAGAAGGAGATCGGGACAGGATTCCAGGAGTATCTGCTCGATTGCCGCATGCAGCGAGCAAAGCACCTCCTGCTGGACCCGGCGCTGCGGATTTCCCACATTGCGCAGCAGGTTGGCTACACCAATCCCAAGGCTTTTTCGATCGCTTTCCACAAAGCTTGCGGCATTCCTCCCACAGAATACCGCGAACTGCGTGGCGACCCCCGGAATGTGATCTAGCTCACAGTGTGCTCAAATTGCCTCCTGAGCCTGGCAAATCCTGCTGGTTTGTGCGCTTCACTTGTAGCTGTAGGAAACAGCGATAGGCATTTCGTCCGGGCGATGCTACCATAGCGTGTGACCAGGAGGATTGAATGATTATGACGAGCCCCTCCCTGCCTGCGCCTCCGCTTTCTCCGCAGGATTTTACCGCGCTGGTCAATCGGTATCAGCGCCCCATCTTTGGATTTCTCTTCGGGCTGGTGCAGAACAGCGAACAGGCGCATGATCTCACCCAGGACACTTTTTGCGAAGCCTGGCGGGTTGCCCGAAAGCCTGCGCCACCGTTCATCGGAGCCAGCCAGCCCGAAGCGATCAAATCCTGGCTGTTTCAGGTGGCCTATCATCGCGCAATCTCCGCCCTGCGACGGCACCGACTGATCTTCTTTGAATCCTTTGAGGCGCGGGCCGAGCATCAACCGGATTATCCCGATCGCTCTGGCTCCTTCGAGGCCGACATCGCCGAGCGCGAGATGATGCAGGCCGCGCTCGCCAGCCTCGCACCAGCCGATGCTGCCTGCCTCCTGCTGCGGGTGGTGCAGGGCTTGAGCGCCACTGAAGTGGCCGCCATTTTGGGAACCTCCCCCGACACCATCCACAAACGGCTCTTTCACGCCAAACAGCGCTTACGCCGCGCCTATCTCGCCCAAACCGACCATTCCCAAGCAGCCAAACGCGGGAGGGAGATGCACCGATGACGAACCAGCACCACACTCAACTCCGCCCAGGACCAGCCTGTGCCTCCGTTGTCCCATTGTTGGCGCTGGTCGTCGGCCAGAAAGACCTGAACCCCCAGGACGCGCAGATCTTGCAGGCCCACCTGGAGACGTGCGCCTATTGTCGTTCCGAGCTGGAGGGGTATTGGCGGCTGGATGGAGCACTCGCCCGGCACTTCGCGCTGTCGGAGAGCGACCCCCTCTCGCCCGCCGAGATCAAAGCCATCCTCGACCAGACCTCTCAGCTAGCGGCGAAGTCGCCAGCCCGCTCACTCAAGCCGATTACCAGCAGCGCGCCGCGCCCGCTGCCAGCGAAAGCCTCAGCCCCCAGACGGCGCGGACCCCGATGGCTCTCGTCGCTCAGCGCGTTGGCCGCCGCGGCGCTGTTGATCATTCTGGTTGGTGGTCTGACGGCTGGCCTGATCCTGGTCCGCGCTCATAATACCACCGCTGCGCGCACGCCGCAGCCCACGGCAACGCTTGCACCCAGCCCCACGCAGACGCCAACAAGTCCGCCGGTCACAGAGAACGGGCGGGCCTCCATCCAGATGTTCGACGTGAACACCGGTTGGGCCACCACGCTGCAAGGCCACATCCTGCGTACCACCGACGGCGCCAACCACTGGCAGGATATGACGCCGCCTGCTGCCGCGCAGGGAGGACTGCCCTATTTCCTTAGCGCCTCGGTGGCCTGGATCGTGGTCCAGCAGAACCCCACCGCGGTGGTGTTCAAGACCACCGATGGCGGCCAGACCTGGCAACAAGAGGGCATGCTCACTCCGCGCTTTTACGTGGCTCAACTGCTCTTTATCAATGCTCAGGATGGCTGGGCGCTGGACAGAGAAGGAGCAACCGGCAACGAGATCAACGATCTGTATCGAACCATCGACGGCGGGGCAAGCTGGACCGAGGTTGCATCGACCGGCAACCCTCCAACTCAGCCCGGCACCATTCCCTTCAAAGGAACCGCGAAGAGCATCAGCTTCCTCGATGCCTCCACCGGTTGGATGGCTGCCTTCTCGAATGCGACGAATTTTCTTTGGCTGTATGTGACACACGACGGCGGCGTTACCTGGCAGCAGCAAACGTTGCCCATGCCGCCAGGGGGCGCCCAGGTGCAGTTTGAAGTGATAGCACCAACCTTTTTCAACGCTCACGATGGCATTCTGCCAGTCGATGGCTCCAACTCTGGCACTGTTTATGTGACCCACGATGGCGGGGCCACCTGGCAGAGCACCCCGTGGATCGCGGCAGGGGGATTTGACTTCATCAACGCCAAAGAGGGGTGGGCAACCAATGGCTCGGCAACCGCTGGCTCTACGCTCTATAGGACCAGCGACGGGGGGCAACACTGGACGGAACTCCCTGCCAGCGCGAACTTCTTTGATATAGACGTGCTCGATTTCGTCTCTGCCCAGATCGGCTGGGCCATCAGTTTCCCACAAACCAGCAACACCACAACCTGGCTCAAGACGACCAATGGCGGGCAGACCTGGACGGCGCTCACGCAGGCTGGCGCATAAGTTATCCGCCGCTCTGGAACAGGCGCCTTCGATGTAACAGGCTGAACGCTCAGGAGATATGATTTCCTGGGCGTTCGGCCTGTTTGGAGGGAGGGCTAGAGGGTTTCGCTCCACGCCCTCAATCCAGGATAGCGAGCCAGGGGCCAAATGTGCATCTGCTTTACGACCCACTGAGGGCTTGCCCCTGGAACAAAGCTCATCAGAGTCGCATGCTGTTTGCGCATAAGGATGGTGGCTCACCCCTGATCTTGTGAGGCGCGTCCGGCTCGGCTGCTGCTGGCTGAGGGCCAGGATGCCGAGGCTGCTTCCCTCTTAGCCCGGCTGCTTGCTGTGATGGAGGCGAAAGGACAAGGCGAGCGCCTCATCGAGGTGCTGGCGTTGCGTACGCTGGCGTTGCAGGGGCAGGGGAAGACGAAACAGGCGCTAGGCGATTTGGAGCGAGCGCTTGCACGGGGCGCACCTGACGGCTATCTGCGTACCGTTGTGGATGAGGGGCCTGTCATGTATACCCTGCTTGAACAGCTCTACCAGGGCTACCGGACAGGCACGCGAGTCAGGTGCGACCCGATTCCGCTTGCCTATCTCAGGAGGATACTGATAGCAAGCCAACCCCCTCGCGCCCGGCTCGAGGATAGGCAAAGGCTTAATGAACGTTTGCCTGAAGGGGAGCAACTCAGCGAACGGGAACGTGACATCCTGGGTTTGCTGGTAGCAGGGCATTTGAACTACGATCGGTTGGTATAGTGCGTCTGAACATCGGATGTAACCCTGGTTATATGGTACATGAGTCGTTATTCGTGCTCGCACGTCTTTGGTGGATAGATCTCCGCACGGTACCATGTACCCCTTTTTACGGCGGTCATGGTTCCTTGCGGTTTCCTCCCCCTTCTGCTATGCTTGCTGTTAGGGACCTGTGCGGAGGATCCCTAACACCTACCACCTTCCTAGCGGAGTGCTGCCTCATGCCAAACCGCTCCCCACCCGCCGGAGCCGTTCAGAACGGATGGTTGCTGTATGCCCAGCAGGGACACCCCG
>Ga0209060_10002954_pt1 | contig 14928 bp, 13 predicted proteins | sample Coa_R1_8_FD_187155 | JGI IMG/M metagenome (GOLD analysis project Ga0209060, IMG submission 187155) | Surface soil microbial communities from Centralia Pennsylvania, which are recovering from an underground coalmine fire - Coalmine... | ecosystem: Environmental > Terrestrial > Soil >...
AATCAAAAAGGGGCGTTGATCCTTTGTATGATCGCAGTTTGAAAGTGGAGGTTTGGTATCCCGCAATTATTCCGGCGAACAAAAAAGAGTTAGTTGAATATGACCAGGTGATGGGGTTAAACGGCGATTCTTCACGTCCGATTATCCCATTCACTTTTATGGGGCGTGCGTTGCGCGACGCCGCTCCTGACATATCCGCATATCCATATCCGTTAGTTATCGTGTCGCATGGTTATCCGGGTTCCAGATTAATCCTGACTTATCTGACAGAAAATCTCGCTTCAAAAGGTTATGTGGTAGTTGCTATTGATCATACGGAATCTACATTCCTCGATAAAGCCGGTTTTCAGAGCACATTGCTCAATCGTGCCAAAGACGAACTGTTTGTTCTTGATCAAATGGCAGAACTGAGCAAAGCAGGTAGCAAAAGTTTTTTAGCAGGACTTGCAGATGCAGATAATACTGCAATGATTGGCTACTCCATGGGCGGCTACGGTGTGCTGAACGCCGCAGGTGCAGGTTACAGCAATAAGCTGGACTCATTCTTTTCAATGTTAACAGGCGGAAGTAAAGCAATGCAAACGCGCATTTCAAACAACGTTGAATTTAAATCTTCTTATGATAGTCGTATAAAAGCCGTTGTTGCTTTTGCTCCGTGGGGCATGCAACGTGGCGTTTGGGATGCAGAAGGTTTAAAAGGATTGAAGACTCCTACCTTTTTCATTGCAGGAACTCAGGATGATGTGAGCGGGTATGAATCAGGCATTAAGGCCATTTTTAAAAATGCGGTTAATGCTAACCGTTATTTGCTCACGTATGAAAACGGCCGTCACAATATTGCACCAAATCCGCCGCCGCCTGAGACATTGCAGCCCGGCGTTTCGCCCGGTGAATACGCATTTTATTCTGAGCCTGCATGGAAAGAACAGCGTATCAATAACATCAACCAACATTTTATTACAGCCTTTTTAGGTATTTATTTAAAGAAAAAAGATTTTTTAAAATACCTTGATGTAAATGAAAAATCTAACGATAAACCATGGACAGGATTTAAGCCTCGTGCATCTATTGGATTGGAATTATTGCATGCAATGCCCGATGGAAAGAATTAATAATCTGGCTTATGGACCAACAATAGCAGGTAGAAATTGCATTAGCAATCCATAAAATCGTTTCTCCTATTACTTTGAATTTTCGAACTGCTTCTTTTTCTTCTCAATTTGATATTCGGAAGGAAGCATGCCAAACTCTTTTTTAAAATAGCGTGAAAAATATTTCGGGTTGTTGAATCCAACTTCGTAGGCAATCTCAGCAATGGTGAGATCACTTTTTTCGAGAAGCTGGGCTGCTCTCTGCATGCGCATAGAGCGTATATATTCTACTGGTGTTTTTCCTGTGATAGCCAGCAGTTTTTTATAAAGCGCCACACGGCTGATGAATAAGCTGCGGCTCATTTCTTCTACTGAAAATTCATCATTCGACATATTTTTTTCAATGACCTCAAGTACCTGCTTAATGAATTTTTCATCCGGTGAATCCATCTCGATATTTGATGGGTTTGCCTGAATCTGTTTCTGATATGCTTTTTTTGTTTTCTCTTTTTCAGCAAGCAGGTTCCTAATCTTCGAGAGCAGTATTTCAAAATTGAAAGGCTTGCCCATATAATCGTTAGCGCCTGTTTCCAGTCCTTTGAGCTGCTGGTCTTCACCGGTAATAGCTGTTAGCAAAATAACCGGAACAAAAGATGTGCGGCTATCTGATTTTATTTTCCTGCAAAGTTCAATGCCGTTCATTTGCGGCATGCTGATATCGCTCACTACCAGATCAGGATGTACTGAAAGCGCTTTTTGCCATCCTTCTTTTCCATTCGACGCTTCAACAATATTGAAATATTCCCGCAGATTATCTTTGAGGTAAAACCTGAAATCCTCATTGTCCTCCACTAAAAGAACTATTGGCTTTTTATTTTTTCCTGCGCTGTTTTTTTGAAGCGCTTCATTGGGCAAATCTTTTCCAACTGATTCATCAACGGTTTCGCTATACGGTTCTTCGTCAATTTTTGAAGATGTGAAATCCTCTCGCATCATTTGCTTTAATGGCAATGAAAATGCAAACGTGCTGCCCACATTGACTTCGCTTTCAACATTGATTGTACCTTTGTGCAACTTCACAAACTCTTTAGTGATGGCAAGACCAATGCCGCTTCCAAGATTAACAATAGTGCCGGGCAATTCATTCTGAAAAAATCTTTCAAATATTTTCTCTTTCTTTTCAGGCGGAATACCAATGCCCGTGTCTTTTATTTTTATGCAGAGTAAAATTTCTTCATCGTTGATCTGTTCAGCACTCACATCCATCATCACAGAACCGTTTTCAGGAGTGAATTTAAAAGCGTTCGACAAAAGGTTGAACAAAATGCGCTCAATCTTATCGTGATCAAATTTTGTGTAGAAAGAATTGACAGATGAAGCATAATCGAACTGTATGTTTTTCTTTTCAGCGAGATCAGTGAATGAAGATGATATGTCTTTAATAAATTTTGCAATATCGCCAGGAGCTTCGTGCAGCCTCAGTTCCTGCACTTCCATTTTTCTGAAATCAAGCAACTGGTTCACCAGATTCAATAATCTTCTTGCATTGCGGTGTATTAACTGAAATTGTTTTTTTTGATCTGCTTCACTTGATTGCCTGATGATTTTATCAAGTGGCGAAAGAATGAGAGACAGTGGAGTTCGGAACTCGTGGCTCACGTTTGTAAAGAACCGGATTTTCATCATATCCAGCTCATGCAGCCGCTGCGCTTCTTTTCGTTCGTGCTCTATAGCAAATCGCATTCTCGCTCTCTGCAATATTGCTCTTCGCCCTAAAATCAGTGCACTGATGGCAAGCAAAACATAAATGATATATGCCAAAGTAGTTTTCCAGAAAGGAGGCAATATTTTTATTGCTATCGAGGTAGCCTGATCGCTCCAGCTTCCATCTTCTTTCGATGTTCTTACTTTGAAAGTATAATCTCCCGGATCGAGATTGGTGAAAGTTGCTTTGCGTGTTTTGTCATCCGCTGTCAGCCATTTTTTATCAAAGCCTTCAAGCATATAGGAATACTTCATCTTGTTTTTCACAGGAAACCCAAGAGAAGCAAATTCTATTGAAAATACATTTTCGTTATACCTCAAAGTAATTTCTTTGGCAGCAGTTATAGATTGAGGCAATATAATATGACCATTTATTTTTTCGCCGATAGCAACATTATTATTGAATAGCTGAAGCCCGGTCAAGATAACGGAAGGCTGCTTGTCATCATTCCTGATGTTTGCAGGGTTAAAAATATTAAAGCCGTTCGCTCCTCCAAATATGAGCTCACCACTACTGAGCTTGAATGCGGCTTTCTCATTAAATTCTTTTCCTTGCAAACCATCGTTCTCATCATAATTTTTGAAGGTTAAAAAAAACTCCCGTGTATTTTTGTTCTGCGCGGCAATTGCATGCGATAATCCGTTAGGAGTTCCCAACCAAAGATTGTGATCTTTATCTTCAAGAATAGTTGTTACTGCATTATCAGGCAACCCATCCTGTACTCTGAAGATTTTACATTTCTGTGTGAGTGGATCAAAAACATTTAAGCCATCTCTTGTTCCTACCCAAATAAAACCGCGGCTATCCTGAATGAGAGATAATATATTATTATTGCTTAGTGTGGCTGTTGGCTTACTATCATCATGCCCAAAATGAGTAAACTTTCCTGTGGTTTTATTCATCACATCAAAACCATAAGAAGTGCCGATCCACAAGTTGCTATCTTTTCCATCAACAATCACTGTGATATAATTTGAAATAACAGAATTGGGTGCACCACCTTTATAATGAATGAATGTCTGTTTTTGTCTGTCAAACAAATCCATACCTGCCGCAAAAGTCCCGATCCATAATCTTTTTTCTGCATCTTCTGTAATTTCCCAGACCCTGTCATCGCCAATAGTTGTTGAGTCAGTATCGTTGTGCTTATAATGTTTGAAATTTTTTCCGTCAAAGCAATCAAGACCTCCATAGTAAGTGCCGATCCATAACTTCTGTTCATGATCAATGCACAAGCTCACAATTACATTATTGCAAAGACTATTTGGATCAGCAGCATTATGAACATATTGTTTGAATTCTCCTGTTTTTCTGTTGAGATATATTAACCCGCCACCGTTAGCGCCAATCCACAAATTGCCTTTTGCATCCTCTGCAAATTTGTTCACATCATTGTAGCTGAGGCTTGAAGGATTTAAAAGCTGCTTCCTATATAAAGGGAATTTAATAATGTCGTTGTGATAGTAGCTGATCCCTTTTTTAAAAGTGCCTATCCAAACAATGCCTGCTTCATCTTTATAAATGGAAGTAAGGCTGTTTTGGCTGATGCTCTTGTCATCATCTTCTCTGTTCAGCAAATACTGTATCGAAAAATTATTCTTATTGAGAAGATTAACACCGCCATGGTCAGTCGCAATCCAGATCAATCCATTATTGTCCTGAACAATGCCATTGACAAGGTCATTGTTAAGATCGTTCTTGTTATTGCCCTTGTGAATATGTTGTATTTGCCCTGATGCTGTGTTGTAATAAAAAATCCCTTCATGGTTATTCGATGCAATATAAATCCATAAATCATTTTGACTATCGGAAAACAACTGATAATCTGTTAATGTATTTGGATAGAGTTTTTGGATGTTTATATTTCTATACGTTATTTTATTTGTCTTCTCATCCATTTTGTCAATTACACCATCTCCATAAATAATCCACCATCCGCCGCTGGCACTTTCCGCAATTGAAGTAACATTGTCAGAATGCAATGTTTTATCATCTTTATCATCGTGATAAAAATGAATAGTTTGTTTTGATGAAGGATTGTATTTATATAATCCGGTCTTCGTGTCAGAAAACCAGAAATTTCCGCTCGCATCTTTTTTGACTGTGGCAATACTTGAGTCCGGAATTTTGATTGATTGAAGAAATAGCTGCGGCCTGTGATCAAATCTTTCAGTAACCGGATCATAGATGTTAAAGCCAACCCGAAAATAAACCCAAAGCTTATCATCAGGGCCTTCGAGGATTTTAATAACTGAATTGTCGCTGATGGAAGTCGAATCGTTGAGGTCGTTCCTGAAAACTTTGAAAGTATATCCGTCAAAACGATTGAGACCAGATTGCGTTCCAAACCATAAAAAACCTTTACTGTCTTTGAATACACAATTCACACCATTGTTAGACAGACCACGTGCAATGTCAATTCTTGAAAATTGAAAAAGCGTATTCTGTGCAGGCAGGTAAGTGGCCAGCGTAAGCAGCAGGAACAGCAGCAATCCTTTTCTCAGAATCATATAATAATATATGGCAAATATGCGAATAAAAAAAGCAAGCTGTATCTAAAAAATCAGCAGAAAATATTTATTGATAAAGAAATATCAGTTTTGAAAAAGACTTTTTAAAACCGGATCGGTGTAATCTTTCACGAAGGCAATCACATTATCATACATTTCAAATTCATTACGGTTATGCATGGTAGTTAGTACCACTGATGGCATGCCTGCATTTGCGGCAGCTTCCACACCTTTGGGTGCGTCTTCAAACACAACGCAATCCTCAGGAACTTCACCAAGCAGATGGGCAGCTTTCAAATATGTTTCAGGGTGTGGTTTGCTGATAACAACATCATCTGCGCTCACTACGGCATCGAAATAATCATGGATATGCAGGTTATCCAGTACAAAATTTATATTGAAAGGAATAGCGGCAGAACCTATTGCTGTTTTTATATGTTTTAGTTTTGCCTCCTTCAAAAATTCATCAAGCCCTTTTATCAATTTAAGATGCGGCAAAAAATTTTGCTGATATCTTTTCTCCTTTTCCATGGACCAATGATTCATTTCTTCGTCGGTAAAATGATTATCTCCAAAAACTCTTTTAAACAATTCTGAGTTTTTGCCATACATGTGGCTTCTGACTTCTTCCCAGCTCATGTTTGCTTTCAGGTCATCGTTCAAAATGCCATACCAGGCTTTCACATGAAATTCCATATCATCTACCATCGTACCGTTCAGGTCAAAAAGAAATGCTTTGGGAAAATTATTCATCAATAATATATTTTGTCAATCACTAAAAAAGGCAAATATAAAACAGCAATAAGTAAGAAAAAGATTTATCGCTTACAGGCATTATTGTTGTTGGCTTGCTATGTGAAACACGTTTTTCATTAAAAGATATTATATGGAAAATACAGACAATAAAAATTTAAGTTTTGGACAGAGGAATTGGTTTCTTTTATGTGTTTTGGTGTCGATATTAAGTCCAGTTACTGTTCATTTTTTGCAAGCAGGCGCAAAAAAAGAATCTTACAAACAGTCAATAGATATACATTCGGCTGATTCGTCGAAAGCAAATGACAGCTCGTATCATGTTGCTTCTCCTCCGCAAAATCAAAAACATGATTCAACTGCACATTAACAAGGTTACAAAATAAAACAGCTCATTGTTTTGTTACAATGAGCTGTTGTTGATTGAATTATTTTTTACCAATGTCCTTTTTGCCATCTCCACCCGCCTTTTGGATGCTGTCTCCATTGTCCTTCATGCCAGACACGCCCTTCACGCCTGTGCTCCCACCTGCCTTCGCGCCATGAATATCTTCCGCCCGTCCAAACCCAATCTCCGCTTATCCAGATATAATCGGGGCCCGGTGCAACAGGTCTTTCATAATAAACATCAGCGGGCCTGTCGGTCACTACACCATGAACTGCACATCCTGATGATAATGCAACGATGCCTGCAAATAAAATCCATCCGAAATTCTTTTTCATACTCATATTTTTGAGGTTAAGAAATAAACTTACTGTAATAATATAGGCTAACATTGTGCCATAAGAAAATTACATAGAACCACGCTAAAGCCATAAGGAGGCTTTCTTGAATACTGGCTTAATAATTGTGGAATTTCTGATACTAACCGTTGAATTCAAAGTAACCCCGGAAAGTCGTCAACCATTATGAATGAAAAAAAAGTATTAATCGTAGATGATGAAGTGGACATCTGCAACCTTCTCAGTTGGATACTAAAACAAAAAAAATTAGTGACCTCTTCTGTCAATACATTATCAGATGCTGAAAAAGCGTTGAAGATCGAACAGCCTTCCATTTTATTTCTTGACAATTTTTTGCCTGATGGCTTTGGAGTGGAGTTCATTTCTCATGTGAAAGAAAATTATCCGGATGTGAAAGTGATCATGATCACCGCCCATGATTCCTATTCGGAAAAACAAAATGCATTGAAAAAAGGAGCAGACTTTTTTATTTCCAAGCCATTCACAAAAGCGTTGATCAACGAAACGATTGATTCTCTCCTCAACTGATTTAAAATATCAATTCCCCAGATTGAGGAATTAATTTCCCCGAACATTGCTAATAATATCTCTATTATGATTTTTTGAATACCAAATCTCTTACTGGAAGCGGGTTTCATGTCTGATATTTTCTGGCATACTATTTAAATCATTTATAGCATCAACACATTTTTTTAAACTCAAATATTTTTTATGGGAAATCTGTTATACTTAGTTGCGGTGGTGCTTGTCATCATTTGGGCAATTGGCTTTTTTGGATATCAGGCGGGTGGCCTGATCCATCTTCTTCTTGTGATTGCACTGATTGCAGTTATCTTAAAAGTGATTCGCAGAGCTGCTGATTAAGAAAATAGAAAACACTATTTGTTTAGTTTTAAACTCATGCGAAGTTTAGGGAAATGATGAACGCAGATCCTTTCCCTAACTCGCTTTTTACTTCGACCACACCTTTGTGATTCAAAATAATATTTTGGGTATTTGTGAGCCCAAGCCCGTTTCCTTTCGGCTTATTGGTAAAGTAAGGTTCAAATAATTTTGAAATGGTTTCTTTATCCATACCAACCCCATTATCTGAAATTGTTATCACACATTTGCCATTTCGCTCTTCAGTTCTTAAGATCAAAATCCCATTTTCATCAGGCATAGCTTCTATTGCATTCACAATAATGTTAAGAAATGCAATCTTTATTTTTTCTATATCAACTGAAACATTGCATATTTTCTTCGCGTATCTTTTCTCCACATTGATCTTCTTTAATAAAACACGATCCATCGCCAGCTCCAGTGCTTCGTCCAACACCTGATTTATCGAAACCGTTTCATAATTCAGTTCAGCAAACTTTGAAGAATTCAGCAAGTCAGTAATCAACTGATTAATACGATTGCTGTTTCTGTTGATCATCTCTACCAGATTATCCGTTTCTTCATCTTGTGGTACCTGCGTTTTTATCTGCTCCGCGGCAAGGCCAATATTTGTTAAAGGATTTCTTACTTCATGCGCTATGGCTCTTGCTATTCTTCCTGTGATTGCCAATTTCTCCATGCTCTTCAGTTCTTCAAGTTCTTTATTCAATTTGTTTAATTCTATCACACGCATTTCCAATTGCCTTCTATAACCGGTGGCTCTGTTATCTGCTTCTTGCTTTGCTCTATTCTCCACATTAAAAGTGATGACAGAATAAATGACCAGCAAAATGGCTACAATCAAAGACGTTAAGTTGATGATTTTTATCGCTGATGAAGCAGAGCTTACATCACTGATTCTTAATTTGTACAATTCATTTTCCCTGTTTTGCATCTGGAAAATAATATTCCTGACAGAGTCCGCGTTTTTCTTGCTCACGATAGTCACTTCTTCAATTGCGTCGTTCGCTAAATTTCCTTCTTCGTTGAACATTTTTAAAGAAGATTCTGCGATTGCAAATTTTCGTTTAATCAGCCCGTCCAGCTGCTTCAGCCTTTCTTGCTGCAAATCGTTGTCTGCAGTAAGCTTCACCAAGAGCTTATAAATCGAATCAACATTTTTTTTTCCGCTATAATATGGCCCGAGAAATTTGCTGTCGTGCATGATAATATATCCACGTATCCCGATTGTAACATCTTTGATAGATGAATGCAACAGCTCAAGCTTGTTGATCACGTCGCTGGTGTGATTAAGTGTTCTATTTTGCTTTGATAGTTGCCATGTGGTATAGAACGTGAGGGAATAAGAAAAGAGAAGCAAAACAAAAGCTGTCAGATATCCTGCCCGTATTCTACCTGTGAAATTAAATGCCATTAAAACATAGTTTTGCTTTGTCAGGGTTAGGAGAAGGTTTAAATATAATTACTGATTTATAAAATTAGCTGATAAAATTCATTTTCCGTCCGACAATATGATTATAAAAGCCTATTGCTTTTCATTTTGCTGCTGCTGATTTTTTTGTGCTTCCTCTTTTTTCTTTTCTTCTGCCTTTTTCTTCTTTTTAAAATATCCTTTTAATAAGAAATTATGTTTAGCCGCTTCCATGTTTTCATTCAGTCCTTCAGAACCTTTCTTAAGATTATTTACCGTAGTAGAAAGGTTTTTTGCAAGAGAAGTATCGCCGATCAATTTTGAAAGCGTTCCATTGCCATGATTGATTTTATAAGCCAGTTGAGAAAGTTCGCCGGTGATAACTGCCGCATGATCTGCAGAAATTTTCAGGCTTCCTAATATTGCCTCCATTTCCACAGGCGCACTTGAAACAAGCGTTCCCCCTTCCTGGATTTCCGATTGACTGAAAGTACCCGGAGAAATCACCACTACCCTGTCGCCCATTAATCCATCAGAAGCAATGCTGGCGTTCGCATCCTTTTTGATAAATTTTTTCACATCGCTTTGAATCACCATTACCACTTTTACCGAAGTATCATTCATCAATTGGATATCCTCAACTGTTCCGATGGTGATGCCACCAAAGCGAACATTGCTGCCGATTTTCAAGCCGCTCACATTATTGAAGACCGACTGAACCCTGAACACAGAGCCAAAGAGATTTTTCTGTTTGCCAATAAAAAACAGTGCTGATAAAAGAAGCACTAACGCCACAATCACAAACATGCCCACTTTCCATTTAAAACCAGATTCCTTTTTCATGATTAATTATTTTATTCTTTACATAAAAAATGATTTCACCCATTCATCGTTTGATGCTGCTAATTCTTCATAAGTTCCTTCGGCTGCAATTGCCCCATCTTTCAACATCACAATTCTGTCTGCCGTAATTTTTGCGCAAGCCATATCGTGTGTGATGATGATAGAAGAGATCTTATTTTTTTTCTGCATCTCTAATATCAGCTCACTGATTTCTTTTGAAGTAACTGTATCAAGACCTGTTGTCGGTTCATCATATAACATAATATCCGGTTTCAGTATTAATGTTCTTGCAAGCCCGATTCTTTTGCGCATGCCGCCGGATAATTCAGAAGACATTTTATCCATCGATTCTTTCAGCCCAACGCTTTCAAGCCCTTCTTCAATGGTTTGTTGAAGTTCATCTGCCGGCATTTTTTTGAAATGATATTTCAAAGGAAATGCAAGATTTTCTCCGACTGTCATTGAATCATACAATGCAGCACTTTGAAACAAGAAACCAATTTTCACTCTTATTTCATTCAGCTCTTTATAATTCAGCTCCGCAACATTTCTTCCGAACACATACACTTCGCCTTCATCCGGAGTCAGAAGACCTACGATACATTTTATCAAAACAGATTTTCCAGCGCCGGATTTACCAAGCACTACCACATTCTCGCCTTTACGTACTGTCAAATCAATTCCTTTCAGCACTTCATAATTTTCAAATGATTTGTGCAGGTTTTTTATTTCAACAATTGCCTCGTCTGTGAAAACATCAGTTTCTTTCTCATCAATATTTACTAATTCTTCATTCATAACAAATCAGTTATTTGTACAGCAATCATATCAACAATAAACACAGCCAACGAAGCGCTTACTACTGCGGCATTTGCTGCTTTGCCCACACTCTCAGTTCCGCCTTTTGCGTTGTAACCCTTATAGCAACCGATGATGCCGATAAAAAAACCAAAGAAGATTGATTTGATGAGCGCCGGAAAAATATCTGAGAAAAGAATGCGTGCCATTGCATCAGTAAAAAAACGCTGAAGGCTAATATTACTGTGAATGTTCATTGCAACGTAACCGCCATACAGTCCAATCGCATCAGTGAAAATCACCAACAACGGAACCATGAAAGTAGTAGCAAGCACTCTTGTCACAACAAGATATTTGTAAGGGTTAATAGCAGAAACTTCCATTGCTTCAATCTGCTCTGTAACACGCATGGAGCCAAGCTCGGCACCGATTGCAGAACCGATCTTGCCGGCGCAAATCACAGCAGTAATCACCGGACCAATTTCTCTGATAATAGAATTTGACACCATCCCGGGCAACAATGATTCCGCACCAAATTCAACAAGCGAAGGGCGCGATTGCAGGGTAAGCACAAGACCGATAATAAACGCTGTGAGACCGACGAGCGGCAACGATTTGTATCCTATCTCAAAACTTTGTTTTATAAATTCTCTGAAAGGATATGGTGGTTTAAAAACTTCTTTAAAAAACCTTGTCGTGAAGTAAATAAAATCACCTGCGTCAGTAAATATTTTTTTAAAATATCCTGTCTTTTGAATTTGTTGTTGTGCTAATGCCATCTTACAAAATTTTCCAGTTATGATTTATTTCCTGAGCGTGTGACGAAATAGATAATCAAGCCGATGATAGCTGCTACAATTAAAATTCCTGTCCACACTCCTGCTTTGAATATGCCACCAATCACCTCGCAGGAACTCAAAAAAAATGATGCAAGAAATAACGTGATGATGCCTGTTCTGTTTTTCATAAAAAAATTTTCTGATGATTAATTATTCTTTTGTTTTGACATATTGCCTTGTTCAATATCAGTTTTGTTCTTTGATTTTTCTGACTCTCTTCTTCGGAAAATTGATAAGATATTTCCCTGTGATCGGCATGGTATCTCCTAACAAAAAAGCCCACGCTGTTAATTGTTCTATATGCTCAAATATCACTTTCAATATTCCTGTTAAAGGAATCGCCAGAAACATGCCGGGGATTCCCCAAATCTCATTACCTATCAGCACTACAATCACAGCCATCAATGCATTCACTTTCACTTTTGATGCAACAATTTTAGGGGTGATGTAATGATTGTCGAAGAACTGAATGAGCATATACAATACCAGAACCAATATTGGGTAAGTCGCAGAATTTTTTGTTGCCAATGCAATGATGATGGGAAGTGCAACAGAAATAATTCCGCCGATAAATGGAATTACATTCAGCAATGCTCCGATGATGCCTAATAAAATCGCATAATCAATCCCAAGTATCAATAGCGCAATAGAATTCAACGATGCGATGATGAATGCTTCTATTAATAGACCATTCAGATAGCTTTGAATGATTGTTTTTGTCTGATATAAAACTTCTTCTACTTTTTCTCTGTGCTCATTGTTGAAAAGCATTCTCACAAACTGGAGCAATAACGGTTTGTAATAAAGTATCATGAAAATATAAACAGGGATTAGAAATACTACAACGAGCACTCCTGTAATCGTTAGAAGCGTTTGTCCGATGACTGCATTTCCATTTGCAAGAAGGCTGCTTTTTGTTTTGAGAAGCCACTCATTCATTTTTTTTGGAGAAATATCAAATTTATCGGAAACCCATTGCGCACCGTCATTAATCAACTGTGTGAATTTTGTTTCCAACTGCGGCACTGTCGATTTGAACATTTTCAACTGTGATGAAATCAGGTAGATGACAGCGAGTGTAAAAAGAATAGCTGCAACGACTGCTATTGTAATGGCAATAATGCGCTTCATTTTTTTTCTTACCAAAAAATTCACGATCGGATTCAGAAGAACAGCAATGATGGTTGCATATAGAAAAGGAACAATGATTTGCTGTGCCTGATACATCCCATACACTAAAAAAACACCGCCAATGAAAAGCAATATCAGCTTAGCATAAAAAGGAAACTTAAAAGATGCATCATGGTTTGTATTCATCATTGTATTTTTTATTCTTCTTTGAGAGTTAAGTAATAATCAGAAAAGATGAGAGTTACAATAAAATTCACAGGAACTAATTGCGATTGATTCATCTGATTAAATCGCTTATCACCATTTCAAATTAGACACCAGAAAAGCAACACTATAAATTCTTCTGAAACCCTTTACAGACAATAGTTTCAGAATAATTGAAAATCCGTTCCAATAATGTTGTAGAATTTCTTCCCCAAAAAATGAAAAATATTTCCTCACTGATTTCAAAAAATTTATTTATAAAATTTGTTGAAAATTTTAGCAACACCACTTGCTGTTGTGGCACAGTTGTTGGCTTATGATAAATACTTCACTCTAAAGTGCTGTAGGAAAAAAGTGTTATAAGGAAACAATCATTATTTTTTAATTTTTAAATTTCATTTTTTATGAAAGCCATTAATTTAAAATTGGCAGCACTAAGTGTTGTCGCATCAATCGGTCTTTTCGCATTTAGCAAAATCGAGACTGGTTCTATCAAAGGAAAAGTTACTCCAGCAAACGGAGCAGCAAAAGTGTGGGCAATATCAGGCACAGACACATTGAAAGCAAGTGTTGACGGCGGCACATTTAATATTATGGATGCAAAGCCAGGCACTTACAAATTAATTGTTGAAGCGATGCCTCCATACAAGAATATGGCAAAAGAAGGAGTGACAGTGAGTGATGGACAATCTACGGACGTAGGAGAAATCAAATTGCAACAAGGCGCAAAATAATCGCCTGAAAAAATCACAACATCATTTTAAATTTTCTCTTTAGTGTGTTGTGCTTACCAATCGCCTCTTAAAATTTTAAGAGGCGATATTTTTTAACTCGCTTGCTCGTTTATTATTTTTTGAGTTGATTCTTTTATATGCATCTGGACTTCGACTAAATGCTCAGCTTTATCATCAAGCAAAAGAATGATATTTTCAGCTTGCATATTTCCATCAACAATAATCGATGTTTTATCATTTTCATTTTGCGAAATCGCAATGTGATAAACAGTTTCTCCGAAACGATAATGAATAGTAAATGATTTCCATTCTACAGGGATACAAGGTTCGATTTTCAAAAGATTTCCTTCGCGGTTTAATCCCAAAAAAGATTCAATAATTAACTGATACATCCAACCCGCAGAACCGGTATACCATGTCCATCCGCCACGACCTACATGTTGCGGTGATGCATAAATATCTGCAGCCATCACATAAGGCTCTGCTTTATATTTTTCCGCGTCTTCTAAATTCTTCGCATGATTAACCGGATTAATCATCGATAACAATTCCCAAACTTTTTTGTTGCTCTGTAATTTTGCAAATGCCATCACGAGCCAGATGGCAGAATGCGTATACTGTCCCCCGTTTTCCCGAACACCTGCTAAATATCCTTTGATATAACCGGGGTTCAGGTTGGATTTATCAAATGGCGGATTTAATAATTGAATGATGGAAATATCTTTTCTTACTAAATTCTTATAAGCTGATTCCATCGCAATTTTTGAGCGGGCGGTATTACCTGCACCTGAAAGAACAGACCAGCTTTGAGAAATAGAATCGATGCTGCATTCATCATTCACGTGTGAACCAAGCGGAGTGCCGTCATCAAAAAATGCACGCATATACCATTCGCCATCCCACGCATTTTGTTCAATGTTCTTTCCTAATTTTTCCGCTTCAGTTTTGCAGGTTGTCACAAAACCATTATCATGCTGGATTTGTGAGATGTTTTCAAATTTTGTCAGTACATCATATAAGAAAAATGCAAGCCACACACTTTCGCCTTTTCCATGAATTCCTACTTTATCCATTCCATCATTCCAATCGCCTGAGCCAATCAAAGGCAAACCATGTTCACCAAAACGCAAACAGAATTTTATTGCCCGAACACAGTGTTCATATAATGTTGCGGTTTGTTCTGATTTAAGCGGCAGGTCGTAATAAGATTCTTCATCAGTATT
>Ga0209060_10002957_pt1 | contig 14926 bp, 15 predicted proteins | sample Coa_R1_8_FD_187155 | JGI IMG/M metagenome (GOLD analysis project Ga0209060, IMG submission 187155) | Surface soil microbial communities from Centralia Pennsylvania, which are recovering from an underground coalmine fire - Coalmine... | ecosystem: Environmental > Terrestrial > Soil >...
GCGGAACGACCTCATAGGAACCTGGTTCGAACAGCGCGCGGATCTTGTCGTCAGCGGGTGCCTGCATCGGCGTCACCGCCGGTGCCTGCATCGGCATCACTGGTGATGCTTCGGGCGTTGGCGGTGCGGGCGCCCGCGGGGCGAGGCCGCCGGACTTTGCCGCTTCCACGTCCCGCGCCACGATGCGCCCGTGCGGTCCAGTGCCCGGAATGCTGCTCAACGTGATGCCCGCCGTTTGGGCAAGGCGGCGGGCCAGCGGAGAGGCGAATGTTCGGCCGGCATGGCCGTTCGTGGCCGGCGCCCTGCCTGGCTCGGTGACGCCGGCGGCCGTCCGGGCAGGCGCGGAGAGGCGCTGCTCGGTAGGCGCCGGTGCAGCCTCCCTGCCGGTCCGCGGCGGGGGCGGCGCTGCAGGCGCCGGCTCGGGCCCACCTGATGGAGCGGATTTTGCGGCCGGAGCGCCGGGCGTCGCCACCGCCTTCAGATCCTCCCCTTCGGCGGCCAGCACCGCGATCGGTGCATTGACGGCCACGTCGGTGGTGCCCTCCGGGACCAGGATTTTGGCGATCACGCCTTCGTCGATCGCCTCATATTCCATGGTGGCCTTGTCGGTCTCGATCTCGGCGAGGACATCGCCAGCCTTAACCTGATCGCCTTCCTTCTTGAGCCACTTGGCGAGATTTCCTTTCTCCATGGTGGGAGACAGCGCCGGCATGAGAATGTTGATCGGCATCGACCTGCCTCACGGTTTGGTGCGCGCAGCATCGCGGTGCGCAACGGCATTGGTGGAGGGTTTGGCGCGTGACGTGACCTGCGGTTTGGCGCGCGGGCGCGCGAATTTTGCCGGCTTGGCCCGCTGCTCCATCCGCTGCCCCCCAAGGCGAGATTGGGAAGAGGGGCGCGCCCCGCCGGCCACCGACTTGCGCAGAGACCGGCCGAATGCACCCGCAATGGCGGCACTCACCTTGGCCTCGCTGGCATGACCGTCCGCCGCATAAAGGGATGCAAGCCGGCGTGTAACGTCGGCAAGCACCAAGCCCCAGTGGGCGGGTTTCGGAAAGACACGGCGTGCCGTAATGAGAAGCTCTTCATCGACCACGCCGACGCGCAGCAACTCCACTCCGCCTTTATCTAGGGCATCGCTGGAAATCGGCAACGCATCGTAGATCTGGTGATCGCTGTGGAACGCCATCGCGTGTCTCAGTTAGCCGTCACGCCCGCGGCCTTGATCACGGGAAGCCATTTGTCGATTTCGGTGCGGACCAGTTCGGCAGCGCTCGCCCGCGTCTGGTCCGCCACACTCGGAAGTTCGGCGCCAAGTTCAAGCAGGCGTTTGCGCACCCCCTCGTCTTTCAGGGACGTCATGCCCGCGGCGTTGAGCTGATCGACGATCGCATTTGGCGTGCCCTTGGGAGCGAGCAACACGTTCCAGCCGGTCGCCTGGAACTTCGGCAAACCCTGCTCGCCGGAGGTCGGCACCTCGGGCAGCACCGGCGAGCGTTCCGGTGTAGCAATCGCAAGACCTTTAACGAGGCCGCCTTGGATCGACGGCACAATGCCGACGGTCTGATCGCAGACATAATCGATCTGTCCCGCAATCAATGCCTGCAGGGCCGGTCCCGATCCCCGATAAGGCACGTGAGTGGTCTTGGTGCCGAGAAGATAGTCGAGAAACAGACAAGTCAGATGCGAGGTCGCGCCGACGCCGCCGGTGCCGTAATTGAGCTTGGCGTCGTTGGCCTTCACGTAGCCGATAAACTCGCGAAAATCTTTGACCGGCAGATCCTTCTTTGCCACCACCAGCATCGGCGTCGATGCGGTCAGGATAATGTGCTCGAAGTCCGTCCGTGGATTATAGGCGAGATTGGAATAAAGACCGACGCTCGCGGCCTGTGTGCCGAGATTACCGGCGAGCAGCGTATAGCCGTCCGGCGCCGCTCGCATGACCCGGGTGGCGCCGACAGTGCCGCCGGCACCGGTGACATTCTCGACTACGATCTGCTGGCCCAGAATGCGCGACCAGTGTTCTCCAATGATGCGCGCGATGACGTCGCTCGGACCGCCGGCGGCGAACGGCACCACGATCGTGATAGGGCGGTCAGGGTACGCCGCAGCTGCCGACATCACGCCGGCGAGGAGCCCCACGATCGCTGCTAAAGGTGCCGCTGCACGGCCGAACATGGGTTTCCTCCAGAAATCGTGGTTTGGCAAACGCGCTGTCGTGAGATCCGATGCCGGGCATCACCGGTAGCAAACGGCCTTCGCTGCGGCGACGACCTCGACGACCGAAGGCAGCGCCAACTTCTCAAGATTAGCCGCATAGGGCATCGGCACATCCTTGCCGGAAACGCGAATGATCGGCGCATCGAGATAGTCGAAGGCCTGCTCCATCACGCGCGCCGCAATCTCGGCCCCAACCCCCGATTGCTGCCAACCCTCCTCGACCACAACGCAGCGCCCGGTCTTTTCAACCGATCGGATGATGGTGGCGGTATCCATCGGCCGCAGCGTCCGCAGGTCGATGATCTCTGCGCTGATGTTCTCCTTTTCGAGCTCCTCGCCAGCTTTGAGCGCATAGGTCATCCCCATCGACCACGCCACGATGGTGACGTGTTCTCCCGGCCGCGCGATCCGCGCCTTACCGATCGGCACGAGATAGTCATCGACCTTCGGCACCGGGAACGTGTGGCCATAGAGGATTTCGTTTTCCAGGAACACCACCGGATTGGGGTAGCGGATGGCGGATTTCAGCAGGCCCTTGGCGTCCGCGGCCGTAAACGGCGCAATCACGGTGAGGCCGGGCACATGCGAATACCACGACGAATAATCCTGGCTGTGTTGGGCGCCGACGCGCGATGCCGGTCCGTTGGGACCACGGAACACAATCGAGCAGGCCATCTGGCCGCCGGACATGTAGAGCGTCTTGGCAGCGGAATTGATGATCTGGTCGATCGCCTGCATGGCGAAATTGAACGTCATGAATTCGACGATCGGCTTGAGCCCTGCCATCGCGGTGCCGACACCAAGACCGGTGAACCCATGCTCGGTGATCGGCGTGTCGATCACCCGCGCGGCACCGAACTCCTGGAGCAAGCCCTGCGTCACTTTGTAGGCGCCCTGGTATTCGGCGACTTCCTCGCCGATAACAAATACATCGGCATCGCGGCGCATTTCTTCCGCCATCGCGTCGCGCAATGCTTCCCGCACCGTGATGGTGACCATCTCGGCCCCTGCCGGCACCTCGGTTTCAGGCGTGACTATGGGTTGCGGGGCGATGAAGTTCGGGGCGGGCTTGGTGAGCGTTGCCTCGGCCCTAGCCTCGCCCGCTTGGGCCGGTATGGCGCCATCTGGCTTCGGCGCCACCGAGACCACGCCTTGTCCATTCATGGCCCCGCTATCTTCCCCGTCGGACAGGATCACGGCGATAGGGGTATTCACCGCGACGTCGGTGGTGCCTTCGGGAACGAGAATCCTCCCCAATGTTCCCTCCTCGGTCGCCTCGACCTCCATGGTCGCCTTGTCGGTTTCAATTTCCGCGATGACGTCGCCTGACTTAATGCGATCCCCCACCGCTTTCACCCATTTGGCAAGATTACCTTTCTCCATCGTGGGCGACAGCGCGGGCATCAACACCTGGATCGGCATGGCGGTCCTCGGGATCGCTGACTGGCGCGTTCAGCGCACCACGTCAGTCCAAAGCTCGGCTGGATCGGGCTCCGGCTCGTGGGTGGCGAACTCGGCCGCCTCGTTGACGATCTTGCGTACCGCCGCGTCAGTCCGCTTGAGTTCGTCCTCGCTCGCCCGTTTCGTCGCGAGCAGGCGGGCACGTACCTGCTCAATCGGGTCGCGCTCGGTGCGGACTTTTTCGACCTCTTCGCGGGTGCGGTACTTTGCCGGATCCGACATAGAGTGGCCGCGGTAACGATAGGTCAGCATCTCCAGAATGATGGGACCATTGCCGTCGCGGCACCACTTCACCGCCCGCTCGCCCGCCGCCTTGACGGCCCGCACGTCCATGCCGTCGACCTGCTCGCCCGGAATATTGAAGGAGAGACCCCGTTTGGAAAGATCCACCTGGGCAGAAGCGCGCGTCACAGCGGTGCCCATGGCGTACCGGTTGTTCTCGATGACATACACGATCGGAAGCTTCCAAAGCTCCGCCATGTTGAAGCTCTCATGAGTCTGGCCCTGATTCGCAGCGCCGTCGCCGAAATAGGTCACGCAGACATTGCCGTTCTGTCGGTAGCGATTCGCGAAGGCGAGGCCGGTGCCGAGCGATACCTGAGCTCCAACAATGCCATGACCGCCGTAAAAATTCTTCTCGACGCTGAACATGTGCATCGAGCCGCCTTTGCCCTTGGAATAACCACTGCGGCGACCGGTCAACTCGGACATCACACCCTTCGGGTCCATGCCGCAGGCGAGCATGTGTCCGTGATCGCGGTATCCCGTGATCACCTGATCGCCCGGCTTAAGGGCGAGTTGCATGCCAACCACCACGGCTTCCTGCCCGATATAGAGATGGCAGAAGCCGCCGATTAGGCCCATGCCGTACATCTGGCCCGCCCGCTCCTCGAAGCGGCGGATCATCAGCATATCGCGATAAGCGCGAAGCTCCACTTCCCTGCCGAGGTCGGGAGGTGTGCCGGACATGCCATCCCCTGAGCGGCGGTCGGTGCTCATTTCGGGGGTTGGAGCGGGGACGGGGGCTGGCTTCTTTTGCTTGGCAAGCACCATAAAATCCTCGGGCAGGAACGGCGTCGCCTTCCCATAGCGTAAAACGCACGGCCGCGAAAGCGCCGTCCCACAGCAACTTTCAGCGACGTTTAACCACGATAGTGACCTCGTGCGGATCCAAGTAGTTGAGAAGTTGCCTGGCCCGCTCGTCCAGCATGTCCGGGTCGATGCGGTCCGCCTTCAGGAGCGCGACCCGTCGTTCCCACCGCCCCCGCTCCGCCTTGAGCCCCTCGACTTCTCTTGCCAAGTCGGCAATCTGCTGATCGAGAGCCTGGCGGGCGTTGATGCCATTTTTCCCCGTGTAGGCATTGACGCCGAAATAGCCAATGAACAGCGCCGCGACAAAATAGAGGCCAAGCGCTGTGAGAAACGCACGAATTCGCGGACGAATAACCATCGCGCATTTGTGCTGCCAATGCGGTTAATGCGCTCCTAACGCATTGATCCCCCGAAAAGTTGCCGGCGACGACAACCTGGATAGCGGTCAGCGGGAGCCAGCAAGTCCCTTGACGGCTGCACGCCCGCCATATCGGGCCTGCGGTCCCAATTCCTGTTCGATCCGAAGAAGCTGATTGTATTTTGCAGTGCGATCCGAACGGGCGAGCGACCCCGTCTTGATCTGCCCACAATTCGTAGCAACAGCGAGGTCCGCTATGGTGGCGTCCTCGGTCTCGCCGGAACGATGCGACATAACGCAACTGTAGGCGGCCTTGTGCGCCATTTCGACCGCTGCGAGCGTTTCGGTAAGCGATCCGATCTGATTGACCTTGATAAGGATTGCGTTTCCGAGCCCGCGCTCAATGCCCTCAGCAAGGCGCCGCACATTGGTGACGAAAACATCATCACCGACCAGCTGGCAGCGCGACCCGATCGCGTCGGTCAACGCCTTCCAGCCATCGAAATCATCCTCCGCCATGCCGTCTTCGATGGATACGATGGGATAGCGCTGGACCAGCTCGGCAAGATATTTCACCTGCTCGTCTGGGGGCCGCACTTTTCCTTCGCCTTCATAGTGATAGGCGCCATTCTTGAAAAATTCGGTTGCCGCCGGGTCAAGCGCCAGGGCGACCTCCTCGCCGGGCCGATAGCCGGCCACTTCGATCGCCTTCATGACAAATCCGAGCGCCGCATCCGCCGATGGCAGGTTCGGGGCAAAACCGCCCTCGTCTCCCACATTGGTGTTGTGCCCGGCTTCGTGCAGCGCCCTTTTGAGCGTCTGGAACACTTCAACGCCCATCCGCAGGCCTTCCGCAAAGTTTTCGGCGCCGACCGGCATGATCATGAATTCCTGGAAATCGATCGGATTGTCTGCGTGAACGCCGCCATTGACGATGTTCATCATAGGCACCGGCAGGACGCGGGCCGACGACCCACCGACGTAGCGATAGAGCGGCAGCCCGCTCGCCGCTGCAGCCGCCTTGGCGGCTGCGAGCGAGACGCCGAGGATGGCATTGGCGCCGAGCCGGGATTTGTTGGGCGTGCCGTCAAGGCTGATCAGGGTCTCATCGATCTTGACCTGGGCCTCGGCATCCATGCCGCCGATGGCGTCGAAAATCTCGCCATTGACGGCATCGACGGCCATGCGGACCCCTTTACCGAAGTAGCGCTTCTTGTCGCCGTCGCGCAGCTCGACCGCCTCATGGGCACCAGTTGAGGCGCCGGACGGCACTGCCGCACGGCCGCGGCTGCCGTCTTCAAGCACGACATCGACCTCGACGGTCGGATTGCCGCGGCTGTCCAGGATTTCGCGGCCAATGATATCCACAATAGCGGTCATGGTGGCTCCGGCGGTTGGGCTAGCGCGGCTTCTACAGGATTGCGGCCCGCGCGAGAAGATAAGGCGGTTCCCGGGCGGCTTGGTTCCCGGGGCACCGCCTTGCGCGCACCTCAACGCGCGACTGGTCTCGTTGGTTGGCCCCGCGCGGCCTCAATGATGATGGTGCGCGTCGTGGGCGGGCGCTGTGGCGGACGTTGCTCCTGCGGCCTCGACCGCGAAATCCACGTCGACCTCGCCAGCCTTCTCGAACTTCAGTGCTGCATGAAACGGCTTGCCCCGCTGGATCGGTTGTTTGAGCTCGGTCATCATGATGTGAAACGAGCCTGGCTTAAGCTCCACCGTTTCGCCCGGCTTTATCTCCAATCCCGACGGAAGCGGGCGCATCTTCATGACGCCATTTTCCATGCTCATCTGATGAATCATGCTCCCGCCGGCAACGGGCGTGGAGATGCTGACCAGCCGATCCGCCTCGGTGCCGGTATTCTTGATCGTCATGTAGCCAGCCGCGACCTTGGCGCCTTTCGGGACTGCGCGAGACCAGGGGCTGTCGATCTCAAGTGAGCCCGCCTTGTAGTCAGCAGCGCTCAGGGCTCCGCCTGATAAGGCGGATACCGCGACAAAGCTTACGATCAGGATGCTGAACTTCTTCATCGTATCACCTCCGATGTAGTGGGTGCGCAGGACGCAGCGCTGTTCATCGGCGCACGCCCCACAAGGTTCAGAAAAAGGGTAAGGGGACGGCTCGCAGCCGCCAGATATCATGCGATCAGCGGGGGACCGCGGGGTTGCGCGCTAGCGTTGCCATCGGCTGGGGGCAACCGCAACGCAGCAAACCACCAAGGCCACACCGCAAACGTAATGCTGCGGAATTCGGACGTCGCGGCCGGCGCGACAAGGTAGTTCGCTCCGGCGAGGCAAAGCATGCAATGGCCGTCGGGGACCGGGCTCTCGGGTGCGCCGCCCGGCGCGGTCCCGCCGTCATAACGGCACAATTCCCAACCAGCGGCGCCGATCAAATAGGCGGGGCGTCGAGTTCCTGCCAACGTGAAGGCAATGCCCTGGAGGACAAGTGCGAAGACGAGCACGCATGCGGTAAGCCGCCGCCAATCGCTCCGCGGACCTGTCGCCATCGGATCCATGCCGGACCTCGTTTGCGGCAAAATACAGGCGTGACGGCATGAGGGGCAAACGCTATTTGTGCGGAATCACTTCCGGCCCGTTCGCCCTGCATTGCCGCGTCGATCAGATGCCACATAAGCTCATTCACCTTGGACAACCAAGCAAAATCCCGGCTTCTCCGGAAGAAGCTGTGCTCGACCGCGTGCCGAACCCCCATCCCGGCAGCAACTATCTGGCGCGTTTCACATTTCCGGAATTCACCATCATGTGCCCGGTCACCGGGCAGCCAGATTTCGCCATCATGGTCATCGACTACGTGCCGAACCGTTTCTTGGTCGAATCGAAGTCATTGAAACTGTTCCTCAACAGCTTCCGCAATCATGCAGCGTTCCATGAAGATTGCACGGTTGGAATCGGAAAGCGCTTGTTCTCCCATCTCAAGCCGCGCTGGCTGCGCGTCGGCGGCTATTTCCATCCGCGCGGCGGGATGCCGATCGATGTGTTCTGGCAGGCCGGTCGGCTGCCGCGCGATGTCTGGGCGCCCGACCAGGGCGTACGGTCATATCGGGGGCGAGAGTAGCTGCCTTACGGCAGATTAGATCAGCGTAATCCGCCACGCCCCGGCGCAACACACTGTCTATTGTGCCCTACGTGTTGATCCCGTCGAGTCAATCCCCTTTGCGACCCGGTCAAACGCGATCAACCGGCGTAACAGCCCTTCCATTTCCTTGAGCGGCACCATGTTGGGGCCGTCGGAAGGCGCGCGATCCGGATCCTGATGGGTCTCGATAAACAAACCCGCGACCCCGACCGCAACGGCGGCCCGTGCCAGCACGGGCACAAATTCGCGTTCGCCGCCGGACACAGCGCCACGCCCGCCGGGCTGCTGCACCGAATGGGTAGCGTCGAAGATCACCGGCGCGCCTATGCGTGAGAGGATCGGAATCGCGCGCATGTCAGAAACCAGAGCGTTGTAGCCGAATGAGGCGCCGCGCTCCGTGACCATCACGTTGGAATTGCCGGCGCTGGTGATTTTCGCAACGACATTGGCCATGTCCCAGGGCGCGAGGAATTGCCCTTTCTTGACGTTGACGGGGCGGCCGGTGCGGGCCGCCGCGACAAGGAGGTCCGTCTGGCGGCACAGGAACGCCGGAATTTGCAACACGTCGACGACGGCCGCGACCTCGGCGCATTGGCCGCTTTCGTGAACGTCGGTGAGCACCGGCACGGCGAGCGCGGCACGAATCTCCTCAAACACCGCAAGCGCCTGGTCGAGCCCGACGCCGCGCGGGCTCGCCGCGCTGGTGCGGTTCGCCTTGTCGAAGGACGTCTTGTACACGAGGCCGATGCAAAGCCGCGCGGCGATCTCCTTGAGCGCACTCGCCACGTCGAGCGCGTGGCCGCGGCTTTCAAGCACGCACGGCCCGGCGACCAGCGCCAGGGGCAGGTCGTTGCCGAAGCGGACAGCCCCGATGTCGACGATCGGGTTCGGCGGAGTGGGCATTTGCGCTGTCATCAACCCCATCCTCGGGAGGAAGCGTACGAACCATGAAGGGATGCGGGGTTGAGGTCAACACGCGCCGGCAAGGTCCGCTATCTCTCGCCCGAGTTTGTCGACAGCTTAAAGCCCACCAAACGTAAGCCGCAAACGGAACCTCACGGGAAGCACCACGTTGGCGAAACAAGAACGTGAGGACCAGTTTAAATGAAGGGGTCGGTTGGGACCGTATTTGCGCTCATTCTCTGGGCTTTTCTCGCGCAGATCCATGTTCTCGCAAACCCGCCGGGACCTGGAAGCTCCGTTCCTGTAAGCCCTGACGATACGCCTCTTCTGACGCCATCGAAGAACCTCTCGCCGAACATCACCGGCTTTTCGGCTGGTACGCCCGGCCCATTCCTGCCCAATGCTAACGACCCGACGAAATTCTCGCCGACGTATCCCAGTTCGGGCGTGTTCCCATCGCCGTTAGCGGCAGAACCGTGAGACTCCAATACGTCTCCTGACGGCTCGCCGGCTCCAACAAGTTTCCACCGGTTCCAACGAGTTTCATGGGCGAGTTAAGAACAAACCATTTGTAGAGGGTTTCGAATGATGATCCTGGTTTTTTCCAATCAATAAGGTTCCAACCACGCGCTCATTTAGCGCAGCGTGATTTTGACATCTTTCAAGACGCGAGCACGGCGCTACTCCTGCCTCATGTTCGGCTGTAAGCCGAGCTCCGACAGACGATGAAAAATGCGGGGCGATGAAATTGAGAAACTTGGGAGTGAAAGATGCGATACCTCTGTACCAAAGCTATTGCCGCAGTCATCTTCCTAGGTGCCGGCAGCCTCGCCGCCATGGCGGAAGTAAACTACGGACCGGTCAGAAACGGCGACCAGTGCTTCACCAAATCCGCGCCTGGAAGTGAACCCTACTTTGGATACTGGGGACCCTGTTCGGGTACGGCGAATTCCCCGAATACGGCGACCTCCCCGAATACAGCGAACCCGGCGAATGCTGCAAATCCCCCAAATGGGGCGCGTGCGGCGGCTACGCTGCATGCTGCGCCGGCAGTTCATCGTCGCACGACGGTCCATCATGAAAATCGCGCCACAAAGAGGTGATGTGCCAAAGGCGTGACGAGGCGGGTTGACCCACCCTTACCCGAGGTCGTGGTGGCCGGGGCAAGCCCCGGCCACCCTATCAGCGAATGAAGGCACTTCGCTCGGACCAGAATACGCGCTATACGAGCCGGCTCTGCACCACCGCGGCCTCGATGAATGACGCAAACAGCGGGTGTGGCGCGAATGGGCGCGACTTCAGCTCCGGATGGAACTGCACGCCGATGAACCATGGATGGTCGGCGTATTCGATGATCTCGGGCAGCAACCCGTCGGGCGACATGCCGGAAAAAAGCATGCCTTGCTTTTCAAGGCAGGGCCGGTATCCGGTATTGACCTCATAGCGATGACGGTGGCGCTCGGAGATGTCCGCCTTGCCATAAATTTGCTGGACCCGGCTGCCGCGCTCCAGCAACGCCGCATAGGCGCCGAGCCGCATGGTGCCGCCGAGGTCACCGTTGAGGCCGCGCTTCTGCAATTCGTTGCCTTTCAGCCACTCGGTCATCAGGCCCACCACCGGCTCCGGTGTCGCGCCGAACTCCGTCGAATTCGCCGACTTGATGCCGCAAAGGTTGCGCGCGGCTTCGACCACTGCCATTTGCATGCCGAAGCAGATGCCGAAATACGGGACGCGGCGTTCACGCGCGAATTGCGCCGCGCGGATTTTGCCTTCGGCGCCGCGCTGGCCAAACCCGCCCGGTACCAGGATGCCGTCAACATGCTCCAGAAACGGCGCCGGGTCCTCCCGCTCGAATACCTCGCTTTCGATCCAGTCGAGATCGACCCGGACCTTGTTGGCGATACCGCCGTGGGACAAAGCTTCGATCAATGACTTATAGGCATCCTTGAGGCCCGTATACTTGCCGACGATTGCGATTGTCACGGCTCCTTCCGGGTTGCGGACGCGCTCGTTGATGACCCGCCAGCGCTCCAGGTCGGGCTTGGATCCGCCGATGCCGAATGCCGCAAGCACCTCGGAGTCGAGCCCAGCGGCGTGATAGGCCTCGGGCACCGCGTAGATGTTGTCGACGTCGCGCGCCTCGATCACGGCCGACTCGCGCACATTGCAGAACAGCGCCAGCTTGCGCCTTTCCTCCTTAGGGATCGGCCGATCGGTGCGGCACAGGAGGATATCCGGCTGGATGCCGATCGAACGCAGCTCCTTGACTGAATGCTGGGTGGGTTTCGTCTTGAGCTCGCCCGCGGACGGAATGAACGGCAGCAGTGTGAGGTGGATATAGATGGCGTTCCGTCGTGGCAGCTCGTTGCCGAGTTGCCGGATCGCCTCGAAGAACGGCAGTCCTTCAATGTCACCGACGGTGCCACCGATTTCCACCAGCACGAAATCGATCCCGTCATTGCCTTCGAGGATGAAGTCCTTGATGGCGTTGGTAACATGCGGAATGACCTGGATCGTGGCGCCGAGATAGTCGCCGCGCCGCTCCCGGGCCAGAATGTCCTGATAGATGCGGCCCGTGGTGATATTGTCCTGGCGGGTTGCAGGCCGCCCCGTGAAGCGCTCGTAGTGGCCGAGATCGAGGTCGGTTTCCGCCCCGTCGTCGGTGACGAAGACCTCGCCGTGCTGATAGGGCGACATCGTGCCGGGATCGACATTGAGATAAGGATCGAGCTTGCGCAGGCGCACCGAATAGCCACGCGCCTGCAGCAGCGCGCCCAAAGCCGCCGATGCCAATCCCTTGCCAAGCGAAGAAACCACGCCGCCGGTAATGAATATGAACCGCGCCATGGGACTCAACTTCTATTCCGAAGCGACCGATTCGACGAGAGGTAAAGCGCTGCGCCCGCAGCTTTTCCTCAACTCCCGTTGAGGTCATTTTTTGGTTTCGAGCCAGACGGTTAATTCGCGGAGATCAGACCAGAAAGAAGCCCTGCCCACGAAAATCGCAGCCGCTGAAAGCTGAAGGGCCGGAAATCCGGCCCTTCAGCTTGTTTCACTGTGACCTTGGAACCTGGGGTGCTCCGCCACCATCCGCCGGGGGCGCCGCGGGTTGGCCCCCGCCGCGAAGCGAATCCAGCAGCCCGCCGCCCTGCTGGTCGAGCGGGGGCGGCGCACCCGGTGCCGAGGCCGGCGCCGGCCCGGTATTCTGCTGTATGATCGACCGCGGCTTGCGGTCGAAGCCCGCCAGAATGGAAAGCAGTAGACTGGTGACGAAAAACCCCAAGGCCAGGAACGCTGTGGTACGGGTCAGCACGTTCGCGGTGCCGCGACTTGAGAGAAATCCGCCGCCTCCCCCGCCGCCCATTCCCAACCCCCCGCCCTCCGACTTCTGCAGCAGCACGACGCCGATCATGGCCAGCACGATCATCAGGTGGATTACGATAACTACGGTCTGCATCTCGTCTTCTCTTGCGAGGCCCGGGCCCCAGCGGCGCGAAAACCGCGCTCTGACACCAACCACGTGCCTCATATAGGTAGCCGGCCGGTGATTACACGATTAGCGCGGCTATTTCTAGCAGGTCCACTCAGTCGATTGCTTCGGCCAACATCAGATGGGCACGCGCGAAGCGGCATCGGCCGGTGTGGGGGTGACCCTGGGGACCTTATGATCGCCCCTTCTTGCGCACCGGCGCTCTTGAACGCGTCAAATAGATTGCTCGACGACAGGTCGACCGTAACGGCCGCACGTACATCGACAAGGGCAACCTGGAGATTGACAACCGCAACCTGACCGAGAGAGGCCCTAATTATGCGCCTTGCCGAAAAGCTTCGTGAAGCGCTCGGTGTCGGACTTTACCAGCGCATCGAATTCCTCGGGGGTGGAAACCGCAAGGTCGACGCCGAGCTTGGTGAAGCGCTCCACATGGTCGGGCAGTTTCGAGGAGGCCACGATCGTCCTGTTGATCGCGTCGATAACGGGTTTCGGGGTGCCGGCAGGCGCTAGCAGGCCAAACCATGGGTCATACGAATAGCCGGCGATGCCGGCTTCCTGCAACGTCGGCACATCCGGCAAGACGGCGAGGCGCTGCGCCGTGGTGACCGCGATCGGGCGCAGCCGACCAGCTTGGATAAGGTCGCCGCCGGCGCTGAAGAAGGTCACGAACACGATTGCGTCCCCGCGCATGACGCTGGTGTGGGCCTCGGGCAACCCGCGATAGGGCACATGCACCAGATTGATGCCGGCCTGTGACTTGAGCAACTCGATGCCGATGCTCGACGCGCTGCCAAGCCCCGCGGACGCGTAGTTGAGGCCGCCCGGCCGCGCCTTGGCGAGGTCGATCAACTCCTTGAGACTCTTCGGGCCGGTTTCCGGATTCACCACCAGTATGCCGGGTATGACCGCGAGCTTGGCGACGCCGACGAAATCCTTGACCGGGTCGAATGTCAGGTTGCTGTTGAGGCTCTCGATCATGGCATGCCCGTTGGAAACGAGCAGCAGCGTGTAGCCGTCGGGCGCGGCCTTAGCGGTCGCCGCGGTGCCGGCAAGGCCGGGCTTGTTCTCAACGATCACGTCCCGCTTCCACATTTCCTGCAGCTTGTCCGCATAGGCGCGGCCGAGGATGTCGGTCTGGCTGCCGGGCGTGAATGGCACCACGATGCGTACGAGCTGGCTCGGATAGGTCTGGGCCGATGCGGCCATCGAACCAAGGCCGGCGGCGACGATCCCAATCGCCATCGCCACCGTCAGGATCACGGCAACCAAGATTGAACGCCTGCGCACGGCCGAAGTCATGACGATCCCTCGCTAACCTCTACTTGTACGTTTGCAGAAAGGCGACAATATCATCAGCCTCGGCCGGATTGCCGACGCCGCCGAAAGGCATCCGGTTGCCCTTCACCTTGGATTGGGGGTCGATCAGGTAGGCGCGCAGATTGGCCGCGTCCCAGACAAGGTTCGCCCGCTTCATCGGATTCGAATAGCGGAAATCATCAAGCGCCGCCGACTTGCGGCCGAAAACCCCTTTCAGACTTGGGCCGATTGCGTCCGGCTTCTCGCTATGGCAGGCCGCGCAAGCAAGAAACAGCTCCTTGCCGTGGGAAGCGTCCGCAGCCAGCACATTGGCACCGGAGAACAGCACGCACAGCACGGTGCCCACCTGTAACATCGTCGAGATTTTCATCTTTGTTTCGCTCCCGGACTTGCTTTTGAAACGGATTCGCTTTGGGTTGAAGTTTGCGACCGGCTGCCTATGGTAGGCCGATCGTGCGCGAGCGCCAAGCTGGATGAGCCGCCAACGCGTTTTCCCGACGGCGAGCCCGGATGACGCGACCCGAGGGGTGGGACCATCCGGATTAAGGGCGGTGGGCTCCAAGACAGCCGCTTACAATCGCCAAAAAGTCGGTCGGGTTGAGGCTGGCGCCGCCAACCAGCGCGCCGTCCACATTGGCGACCGCCATCAGCTCTTTGGCGTTCGACGGCTTCACAGAGCCGCCGTAGAGGATACGGATGCCCTGCCCGGCCGCTGGAAACCGCGTCGCCAGGTGCTCGCGGATGAAGCCGTGGACCTCGCCGACGTCGGCTGGCGTTGGGGTGAGCCCGGTTCCGATCGCCCAGACGGGCTCATACGCGATGACAAGGTTCTCGGCGGTCGCCCGATCCGGAACGGACCCCTCAAGTTGACGGCCGACCACCGCAAGGGTCCGCCCATCGGCCCGCTCGTCGCGGGTCTCGCCGATGCACACGATCGCAAGCAGCCCGGCCCGCCATGCCGCCTTGGCCTTGTGATGCACCT
>Ga0209060_10002963_pt1 | contig 14908 bp, 9 predicted proteins | sample Coa_R1_8_FD_187155 | JGI IMG/M metagenome (GOLD analysis project Ga0209060, IMG submission 187155) | Surface soil microbial communities from Centralia Pennsylvania, which are recovering from an underground coalmine fire - Coalmine... | ecosystem: Environmental > Terrestrial > Soil > Unclassified...
GATGGCTAGTGCCAAAGCTTCGATGGTTCTAAGGTGAAGACCCGCCATTTCGTGTACGTGGCGCTTTTCGTTTTCCAGCTTGCTCAAGTAAAGCCGATAGGATCGGTAGATCACGAACATTGCTGGCAGTGCCAGCAGCGATGTTTGCCAGCTTACTTTCTGGTTCATCCAGCTGACCATCCCGGCGATGGCCGCGCCAACCAGATAGTAGGGAAACGACCAGAAATAGCAATCGGTCCAAACCGAGCGCAGGGATTTGTTTTCCGTGAGCGCAATAATGGTGGCGACCGGAAGCGTATTCAACAGGAAGTAAACGCAGGTCGAGAGCATCAGCAACAGGGATGTGTTCTGATGCATGTGTGTCTGCAAAGGGCCGTGGTAGGTAAAGTATGCGGCCCAGATTGCGAAAGACACGCTGGAGATGTTGAACAGGACCTGCTCGACCCTCGGCCAGTGATGGCGGCTCATATACGATTGCGCCATAATGGCCGCGCAACCGATGAACAGGGTCTCGCTGAAGTTCAGTTCAACGATTCCAATGAGGATGAAGAGAAAGTTGACGGATACGGTGCCGGTGATCTCCGGCAGCGCAACCTTCAGCCGCGACGCAATAATGGCAATGACGAAGTAGGAGAGGAACTTGGGGAAATCGTCGATGGCCGCATTTCGAGCGCCGAAGGCGAGGGTGCAGAATCCAAGCACCAATACCCCGGAGAGAAACAGCAAGGCCCGCTTCGACATAAAAATTTTGGTTTAGAGAAATGCTCCTGCCGCCCCTAGCGGCAACTGGAGAACCAAAACCTCCTGTGGATACGAAGAAATGAAAAATAGCTTTGTAATCATAAATATGCGTTAGAGCTTCCTAATGATCTATAGGAGAAATACCTGCGCTTCAGACAGATTGTCACCTTCTCTTGACGCAATCTTGCGTCACATTGTCACAAACCCCTTCAACCTGAGGCCCGTTCTGGGCATGTGACAGGTTGGCGTGCCCCTGTATACCTCGCTAAACGAGTGATTTTTCAACGGGTCGCAACTATTAATAAGATTTAATGATAAGCCGTTCGTGCGACAAATTGTCCCAGGCTCTCCGAGCCGTGGTTGAGACTAAATCTATAAATATCAATAAATTAGCAATCTCTTGCTGCTTGGTATGTGGGGTGCAATTAGGTAAGGCGCAAGCCAAGTTTCGGCGAAACGCGCCTGGAGATGTGATCTTGTGTCCCTCCACTCCGTCCGTTTCCGAGAATACATAGCGAAAAGGACTGATCCTCATGATGCAGCGCAAGAGAGATGAAAAAGGTGGCCGGTTGAGGCGTGGGCGATGCGCATGGCTGGCCCTGTTGGTGGCCGCGACGGTCTTCGTAGGATCCGCTGTTGGGCAGACAGGTTCTGCCAATGCATGGAAGATTTCGGGCGAGTTGTCTGAAAAGAGCCGTCGTTCATTGGCCATCAACGCCAAAGACGAGCCGGTAGACGTAATCATACAATTCAAGACTTCTCCAGGGTCCCGGCATATCCAAAAGGTTAAGGCGCTAGGAGGCACTCTGACGAAGAAGCTGCTTTCTGTGCAGGGCGGCTCGTTCCACGGACCGCTATCCATGGTCCGGGCGCTGGCGAATGATCCGGACGTGGCTTACATTTCACCGGACCGGCCTATTCAAGCGTCTTCGCTGGATCGTTTTGTTCAGACGATCGGCGCCGACACAGCAAATTCTCTTGGCTGGACGGGGTATGGGGTGACCGTCGCAGTCATCGACAGCGGAATCACCTATCACCAGGATTTGTTGGATAACTTTGGCAACTCACGCGTGGTTTACCGGCAAAGTTTTGTTTCGACAGAAGGCCCGGCAGACTATTACGGCCACGGAACCCATGTTGCGGGCATCATCGCCGGTAGCGGCTATTCTTCCCAACTCGATGGCTACTACGCTGTGCAAGGAATCGCTCCCAATGTGCAGCTGGTTAACTTGAAGGTGCTCGACAAAAATGGCATGAGCTCCGATTCAACCGTGATTGCGGCGATTGAACGGGCGATTGCGCTCAAGAATACCTACAACATCGGGATCATTAATTTGTCGCTGGGACGAGCGGTCCTCGAAAGCTACGGGCAAGATCCCTTGTGCCAGGCTGTAGAAGCCGCCTATCGGGCCGGAATTACGGTCGTGGTTTCGGCGGGAAACGCCGGCCGCGACAACTCCCAGGGGACGATGGGCTACGCCACGATCTCCGCACCGGGGAATGATCCGTATGTGATTACCGTGGGAGCCACCAATACCCGCGATACGGACACGCGCACCGACGATCTGGTTACCACCTACAGCTCAAAAGGGCCAACTCTGCTGGACCAAGTGGTGAAGCCCGACATCGTTGCTCCCGGCAATCAGATCATTTCGTTGATCGATTCTGGCAGTACGCTGTATAACCAGTTTCCGCTCAACAAAGTCTTTACTCAGACCCTCGCGAATTATAGCTATTTCACGCTGAGCGGCACGAGCATGGCGGCCCCGATGGTTTCTGGTGCGGTGGCGCTGATGCTCCAACAGGATCCGACGCTCTCTCCGGACACAATCAAGGCCCGGTTGATGAAGACGGCTACCAAGAGCACGTTCACGCCCTCCTATCAGTGGTATGACCAGTCGGAAGGAGACTATAAGACAGTTCAGCACGACATCTTTACCATTGGAGCAGGGTACCTGAACATTCCTGCTGCCCTGGCGAACACCGATTTTCTCAATGGGACAGCGGCGTCGCCCTTTGCCCGCCGCCGCTCCGATGGGTCGATCATCATCACAGCCAATCGTTTTGCCTATGCTCCTGCCTGGCAATCCGGCATTAGCTATGCCTTAGGCACTCTGGTCATGTTTAACGGGGTGGAGTATTCCTGCCTTCAGGCCCATACCTCACAGTCCACATGGCAGCCTTCGACCACCCCATCGCTCTGGCAGGCAACGAATGCCAGCACGGCGCCCACATCGGTCATCTGGGGAGGCTCGGTGATCTGGGGCAGTTCCGTGATCTGGGGCAGTTCCGTGATCAACAGCAATTCGGTGATTTGGGGCGGAAGCTTGGCGCCTTGGGGAAATACCTGGGTCGGTGGCAGCAGCGTCATCTGGGGTCAGTCGGTCATTTGGGGTTCAGATAGTTGCCAGACCGACGATGCTCAAGTAGCAACAACCACGGCGTGTAATCCGACGCCTGTGCCTACAGGTGGGATCACCGATGATCCGAGCATCTTGCCATAAGCAGCTCGGTGGCCAAGATGAAGGAAGGCACGATCAGAAATTGTTTAAGAAGAGTTCAGTCGCAAGGCAAGATGCAATTGAGGAACGATCCACGGTCTTAGAGGAGAAGGGGGAGTTGCAGTGAAGAAGTCGACAAGAATCCTGGTGGGTTTTGCGGTTTTGATTGGATTGATGATGATCTTGTCTTTAGGCGCGAGCGCTTCGGCTGTATGGGGAAGTTAGCCGTTGTGCAAGCCGCCGTGTGCAGGCCACGGAAGATCGCTGATGTTCTTTGATTTTCTCAGGGGCTGTCGAGGGTGTGTAGATGAATTGCACGAAAGGAATGCTGTGTGCCCGGTGCAATGATTTCGCTGACGCGCTCTTTGCTGCCCCTGCTATTTCCAAATGGATTGGGGAAGGCGTCCCTTCACAAAATACAGCGATTTACATGAGACGATTGCTTCCACGAACGAGAAAAAACGCGGGTATTTGAGCCCATTTTGCCCTGTCTAACTAAAGTAATCCCCTAATTCGGATTTCGCAGTTGCGTTCACCAGCCGTGATGCCCCATCATTAGCCACACTCGGAAAGGGCCGCTCGCGCCCAGAAGCGCCCCTGGATTGCTGAAGGAGATGGTGGTGTCTGCTACGGGTCTGGACTCGTTCGACCTGAACAATCTTATTGCCAGCAGCGATTCCCTTAAACGGGTGATGAAGCTGGTTGAGCAGGTGGCGCGCCATCCCGCTGGGGTCCTCATCATGGGGGAGACCGGTACAGGCAAAGAGATGATTGCCCGTGCCATCCACAACTACTCTCTTCGCTGTAACAATGCCTGGGTTGACGTAAATTGTGCTGCCATTCCCGAACATCTGGTGGAAAGCGAGCTTTTCGGATACGAAAAAGGAGCATTCAGCGGGGCTGACTCTCTGAAGCCAGGCTTTTTCGAGATGGCGGATAAGGGAACGCTTTTTCTGGATGAAATCGGCGATCTGGATCTGAAGATTCAGGTCAAATTGCTGCGTGTTCTCGATGGGGTTCCGTATTACCGCCTTGGGGGCAGCAAGAAGGTCACAGTCGATGTGAGGGTCGTGGCTGCCACCAATCAGGATCTTGAGGAGTTGGTTCGCGCCGGCCGCTTTCGCAGCGATTTGTATCACCGCCTGGCCCAGTTCCTCCTGGAGCTTCCGCCGCTTCGGGAGCGCCCGGAAGACATTTTGAGCATTGCCGAACACGTATTGCGGCAGCACTATCCGGGTTCGCGCTTTACCAGGGATGCGATTGAGGCTCTGCTTTCCTATACATGGCCGGGAAATGTGCGTGAGCTGAAGAACCTGATTTTTCGTGCGGTGATTCAGGCTCCGGACCCGCAAAATGAGATCACCGCGGCCGATCTGCAGCTTCCCGACGAAGCGGGGCGCGGTAACGAGAAGGCGCCGTTGAATGGCGACCTCAATAAAGTTGAGCGCCAAATGATCTTTCAGGCGCTGGAGCGTTTTAGCGGCAACCAGGGCAAAGCCGCGGAAGCCCTGGGTATTTCGCGGCGGACTCTCATTCGGAAGCTCAAAGTGTATCGTGAGGCCGGGGCAGAGGGACATGCCGGCACGCTTCGGCAGGAGCAGCAGCGATATTATCGCGCGCAATTGAATGTCCCGATCAAGATGAAATATGCCCAGGAGCAGTTTCAGGCCACTTTGCTGAATATCAGCCTGGGAGGCGCGGCTGTGGTGGCGCAAAAGCTCCTCAAGTCGGGCGCCCGTACCTCGATCTTTTTCCCGTTCCCGGAGGCCAAGACGGAGGTAGAGCTTAGCGGACGGATTGCGTGGTCCAACAAGCACGGGCAGCATGGCATCCAATTTGCCGAGCTGTCGGCCGGCATCCGTAGCAACCTGCAACGCTGGTTGATCTCGGAAATGGAGAAAGAGGGATGGGATACCAACGCGGCGCGGTAGCGCTTCGGCCCTTGGTGCTGTTAGAAGTCTTTTAAAATCTCGCCGTCAGACCTGCGGTATAATTGCTTGAATATAGGTTCGAGGAGATTTCGAAATGTTTGAAGGCTTGTTTCAGCCAACGCACTTGGTGGCAATACTGGTCATAGCTCTGTTGCTGTTTGGACCGAAGAAGCTTCCGGAATTGGGAAAAGGTCTCGGCGAAGGTATCCGCGGATTCAAGAAGGCGATCAATGGTGAACCGGAAAAGCCGACGGTGGATCCGGCCCCGTCCACGCCCGAGCTGCCCAGCCCCGAAGCAAAATAACCGGTCGAAATAACCTTTGCTTCCAGTCTCGCCTGTGGATCACGAGATTATCTGATTCCAGGCTCTTGCTTGGATCGGACACCAAATGGGACGGATTAACCCTTCCATATCCCAGTGCGGCATTTCTCCAAAGAATCCCGTCCGTTTCTAAATCCCTAAAAATCTTTCGATCCTAAAAATTCAAGGCCCCTGCTGGAAAGCAGGGGCCTTGAATCAAGTGAGCAAGTTACTTCTTACAGCAGGGAATGTACGGTTGCAGTTCCTGAAATATTTCCAAGAGTTGCCGTAATCGTAACGTCTCCCAAATTGAGTCCGGTTGCCAATCCAATACTGTTGAGCAGGTTGCTGATGATGACCAGCAATGGGCTGCTCGAGCTCCAGACAACCTGGGCCGTAATGTCTTGTGTTGAGCCGTCGCTGAAGTGCCCAATGGCGTGGAACTGAATCGTGGGCTGAAGAATGGCGAGGGTTGTGGTTACTGGTGTGACCGTGATCGACTGAAGGGTGGCATTGCTGACAGTAAAGACCGATGTGCCGGTCACTCCGCCGAACGTTGCGGACACGGTAATTGGGCCTCCCGCGAGCAGGCCGGTGATCTGGCCAAGGGCATTGATGATCAGGGTGCTTGGACCGGAAGAACTCCAGGCGACGGATGCGGAAATATCTTGAGTGGAGCCGTCGCTAAAGTGACCGATGGCGCTGAGTTGCAGCGATGTTCCCGCAGCGAGCGTGCTGACCGTGGCGTTGATGGAAATGGACACCAGGGCGTTAGGCACATTAACAACCGTAACGCCGGTAATGCCATTTAAGGTTGCGCTGATCGTTGCGTTGGCTGAACCGATAACAGCGGAGATCAAGCCAGCGGCGGTTACGGTCACGGCATTGATGTTCGAGGAAGCCCATGTGACAGCGGAAGAGATGTCCTGCAAGGTGCCGTCGGAGAAATGTCCGATGGCGGTAAGTGCTTGACTGGTGCCAAGGAGCAGAGAAACAACGGACGGCCCCAGGTCGATCGAAGTAAGGATCGCGGGCGTTACGGTAATGGAGATTGAGCCGACGGTAGTCCCGAGTGTAGCTGTGATGTTGGTGAGTCCGGGGACCAGGGCGGAGACCACGCCGAGGCTATTCAGGGCGTTGCTCACAAGGCCCACAGCGGGGTTCGACGAGGCCCAGTGTACGAGGGCCGTAATATCTTGTGTCGTGGAATCGCTGAAGATGCCTGTGGCCACCAGGTTCGTGACTGTGCCCGCAGCCAGGTTCACAAGGTTCGAGGTAACCACAATCGTATTGAGGACCGCCGCAGTTGCGTTAACTACGATCGATGCGGTGATCGATCCTACGCTGGCCGTGATGGTGGTCGTTCCAACGCTGAGCGCCTTGACTACTCCCAGACTGTCCACGATGCCTACCAATGGAGAGGAAGAGAGCCAGTTAATCTCAGAGTTGATGATCTGCGTGCTTCCATCGCTGAAAACGCCGGTTGCCAGCAGTTGCTGAATCGTCCCGAGAGCAACCGAGAGATTCACAGGACCCAATGTAATGGAGACCAAGCTGGCGGGAGTGACAATCACTGCCGTCGAGGTTGAGGTCGTGTTCAGGGTGGCGGTGATCGTTGCACTGCCGGAGCTTACGGCATGCAGGAGTCCCGAACTGCTGATGGTGGCGCTGGCCGACGACGAACTCCAGGTTACGGACGCGGTCAAATCCTGGGTGGTGCTATCGCTGAACGTGCCCATCGCAGTGAGTTGGTGGGACGTTCCTGCGGCCAGCGAAAGGCTCTGCGGTGTCACGACCACACCCACCAGCGAAGCAGGCGTTATTTTGATCGCGGCTGACCCTTGTACTTGGCCGAGCGTCGCGTTAACCGTTGCGTTTCCTTGCCCTTTAGCGGTCGCCTTTCCCGAATTGTCAACCGATACTACGGCTGAGTTCGAAGAACTCCATGTAATAGAACTGGAGAGGTCTTGCGTGCTCCCATCCGTAAACGCTCCAGTGGCGGTGAATTTCTGAGAAGTGCCCACGGCGATGGATGAGTTGGAGGGGTTGATGCTCACGAATTTAAGCGCTGCGGCTCCAACCGCGAAAGTTACGGAACCGTTGAGCGTACCCAGGCTGGCGGCGATCGTGGTGCTTCCAACCGAGACGCTATGAGCGAGGCCGCTGCCGCTGATGGTTGCAACGCTTGCCGAAGAGGATGACCAGGTAACTGTAGCGCTGACGTCCTTGGTCGAGCCATCGCTGAAATGCTCAGTGGCAACGAACTGCTGGGACGTGCCGAGAGGAATCGATTGATTGCCAGGTGCGACTCCGAGAGAGACCGGCGCCGGCTGTGACGTTGGTGTAGCGCTCGGCGTGGGCGTGGGTGCCGGAGCGGGAGTCTGTACAGTTAACGCCGTCGTGCCCGTGATGGTATTGAAGGTGGCTACGATATTGGCTGATCCTTGGCTCACTGCGGTTGCCACGCCGTTAAGGTTGATGGTTGCAATCCCTGGCGCGGAGCTACTCCAGCTTGCCAGGGCGGTTACATCTTGTGTTGTTCCGTCCTGAAATGTTGCGGTGGCGGTAAATTGCTGCTGGCTGCCCACGATCATGGTGCCGCTCTTGGAGCCGACGGCCACCGTGCTGGTCAGGTTGATCTTCGGCAAGACATTGTTGCCACCACCACCGCAGCCACTGAGGAACCAGATCGTCCCACACAGGAGGGCGGCCTTTACGGAGAACTTGGCACGATGGCGGCTCGGCACAGCGAAGGGCTGCGCCTGCCTTGCATGGGCTAGGATGTTGACGGCGGAAATGCGGGCGAAACGAAGAGATTGCTGCACCAAAGATATGGCCAGGGGCATACGAACTCCTAATACGGAAATTGTTCCAATTGTGAAGTGGGGGAAATTGGGGCCCGGCGCCGCCACCAAGAACCTGGCGGCTGCGCAGATCAGAAAGCTTCAGCGTGGCTGCTGGAGCGTTTTCCGGTCATGCATGATGGTTGCGCGCGGCGCTTGCGTAGTTGCCTCAGCGTAGCCGATAGTGACTTTTAGTACTCAATTCTCGGAGCTATCAAGGTAGGTTTGCGACCACGGCCAGACGCTGCTGCCCCTTACTTTCTACGGCGACATTGCAGGAAAGAAAATCCATGCTGCTAAAATCGATTTTACAAACAGGCTTCGAAAAATGGCAGACACTCTCAGTCATCTCAACAGCAAGACATTCAGTGAGCAGCTCCACACAAAATTCAACCTGTATGCGGACTCAGCTAATGCTCTGGAAATGGAGTTAATTGAGGTCAACGATCGCACGGCGTCACCCAAGGTCGAGCTTTTTTCCATTTTCTTTCGTGGACCGCAAAAGCCGCTGTTGCCGCAACGGATCTACCGGCTTGAGCATGGCAAGTTGGGGAGCTTCGAGATCTTTCTAACCAATGTGGAGGCCGATGAACAAAGCGCCACGTATGAGGCCGTTTTTCATCGAGTCCACAAGAATCAGCCGGGAGAAAAAAAGCAGTGACTGGATCGGAGCGCGTGGTTGGCGATCGCATCGCTCTTCGCGCGGTCTCGGTGAGCGACGAACCGTTCTTGGTTTCAGTGTATGCCAGCACTCGCGCCGCAGAGTTGGCGCAGGTTCCCTGGAGCGCCGAGCAAAAAGACGCTTTCGTGAGGATGCAGTTTGCCGCTCAACAGCAACACTACGCAACGGAATATCCCGAAGCTGCCCATGACATTGTTTGGCTGGATGGCGCAATCCCTGTGGGCCGCCTCTATCTGATGAGGGGAGAAGAGGCTTTCCATATTCTGGATATCACAATCTTGCCGCAGTACCGATCAAGGGGTATTGGATCTTGCCTGCTTCGTTCTCTCCAGGAGGAAGCAGGTAAAAGGGGGAGGCCAATCACGATCTACGTGGAGAGCTTCAATCCTTCGTTGCAGCTATTCCGGCAGCTTGGTTTTGAGCACGTTGCCGAAAAGGGTTTTCATCTCCTTCTGCAGTGGCGGTTAAGCGCCAACGCTGCTTCCGTCCGCTGATCGTGGACTTAGTGAATAATGCTCGGGCTCTCCTTCTCCTTGATCGTCCGCCCAGTGGGAATTGGATGATTGGTTAAGGGGTGATTCAACCGGTTGATGAGCGCCAGGTATTGGTCGCTTCCTTTTTGCGTAGGAACAATGAAAAGGGAAAACGCACCAAGGGCGGCGTGTTCAAACACATAACTGTCCTGGGTCAAAGGTCTGAAGGCCGGGCCTTGAAAAGAGAGCGCGAACCCGCTGGAGACCACAGGATAGGGAGTCTTCAAGGGTACGTCCAGCTTCACAGGAACCTTAGGCTCAAAGGTGGGTAGATCGGTCACCGACATGAGCCGCAGCCAGATGGTTTCGGAATGTGGGGAGCTGAGGCGGATTTTAAAGCCGGAACCGACCGCTCCTTCAAAAGCTTTGCGGTCCAGGCGATCGAGAGCGGCGTCATGATCCTTCGTGACGTTGCCCGTTGCAGTTGTTGTCTTTCCTGAAGGGTTTTGGCCCCATCCATCTGAGGGAATGACGGCGGGAATGGTGACGCAGGCTGCTGCAGCCAAAGCGCTTTGGCGCAGAAATTTCCGTCTGGAAACTGTCACTTTAGACACCTCGAATGTTGATAGAACTCGTAGCTGTGCTTCATCGATTTCCATTTTGGAAATGGATGCCGTGCTATTTCTGTCGTTTGGCTTGGCACCTGAGATTTAGTTCAGGTGTTGTCGGTCCTGGGCTACCCAACTTCGAACTGATCGGCGGACGGGGGGAAAATCTAAAGTCCGCCTCTTTTTCTAAACATTTGGCGCTGGGAAAACGAGCAATGTCCGTCGCGCCTCCGCAAAAAACATTGGCTACTGCGGCAAGTTAGCACCAATGGTACTAGGCAGAGTTGCTTTTTTCCACTATAAATTCCCATTCTGGGAAGATTTCCAAGAAAAATTTGGCGGGATCGAACGATGGCGGGGTTAGACAGTGCATCCTAAGCCTACGATTGAGGGACTCATTCGGGCCTCAGCGCTTGGCGTAAAGGGCGTGAGCAGAGAAAAAATATGCGGCGATCGATGAACCTTTTGTGATACAAGAGAGAACTTTTCTTCTTGACAAAAGGGTCCGCTACGCAGCAGAGTACCTTTATTCGTCCGCAAGTCCCCCAAGCGAATTTTCCCCCGTAAGTGACTGAAAAAACATAACGCCGTCTTGAAGTTCAGGCGAAGGGAATGTTGTGCCCTTAGCGTTTATGTGTTAGCCGTCCAAGCCCAGGTGTAAATCTTGAAGGAGTTTTAAGCGTGAGTAAAAGCCGTTCGTCCGTGCGCGCCCGAGTGATTGCGAAGTCTTCACCCGCAATTCTTTCCCTTTTTGTTCTTTTCCTGGCAAGCCTTACCAGTTCGGCTTTGGCGGCAAAGAAAATGCTCCGGCAGGGAAATTCCCAAAGTGGGCAGCGTATCTGGCTCACCGAAGCCCAGCGAATCTCTGCCGCTCCAGGCGGGACGATGACGAAAGCGGCGTCGCTGCGCGGAAGCGCGTCGAGTGGTGCGGCTCAGCCTCTATCTCTCGCCAAGGGTGATTTCGATCAGGACGGCATTGAAGACCTGGCTGTGGGCGCTGCTGCGCCCGGGGGCGGGTTGATCTCTCTTTATCGCGGCAACCTGGATGCATTCTCGCCGCAGACCACGGCTTCGTTCATCGCCAGTAGTAAAGGCCAATATGCTGCGCCGTTTTTGGCACCGCAGCAAACGTTGAGCGTACCGGTACAGCCGGATTTTCTAGCCAGCGGCAATTTCACTGGAAGAGGTTTTGTTGATCTGATCGCAGCGGCCCGGGGCGATAACACGCTGTACCTCTTTACTGGCCTGGGGAAAGGCAAGTTCGCGGGACCGCAGCCAATCAATGTACCTGGATCGATTACAGCGGTTGCCGCGGGTGATTTTGGCGGTAGCCGGCGTTTCAGCCAATTGTTTGTGGGCACTTCGGGGCCGAATAACGCCTTCGCTTTAAGTCTGTTTGGTGGCTCCGAACAGGGCCTCGCGCCGGTAACAAGTTACTCGATGGACGCAGCGGTTTCCATGGTTGTCTTCGGTCACCTGTTGGGCTCCGCTCCTGACGCAGCCATTCTCTCAGGCGGGCAGGTTTTTGTTCTCAAAGGCGAATCGGGTGAACTGCAAAACCTCGCGCTACCGGTGACGGCTAGCTCGATTGCCCTGGGCTCATTCTTATTCGATCGCAATCCAGGACTGCAGATTGCCTTGCTGGCGAACGATGGAAGCATCCATATCGCGGCGCTCAACGACTTCGATCCTCGTCCGCGCAGTGCCGATGATCAGAAAACCCTTCGGGAAACAAGGTTCAGCAAGAGGCCCGATTTTGCCGGACGCGCTGCTACCGGCTGGAAGATCGTGGAGAGCTTCCCGAGCGTTGCGCCCTTTTCCGGAGCGCCGGTATTTTTCCGGACACGTATTTCGGATGGCGCGGGTGACGACCTGATGATGCTCAATGCGTCCGGCCAGTTGGTGCTGGTATCGCATCCGATCCCGCAGCCTGGTTCTTCCACGTTTGCTGCTGGAGAAGTCTCCGTGCGCCCCTATGCGGGTTCGCCTGTAGCCGCCATAGCCACCAGGACCAATATCGATGGACGCCTGGGAGTGGTTGCGATTCACCAGGGCGATGCGATGCCCTCATTCATGTCGCCGCTCCCCGATCCAAATTTTTTCGTGAACCGCTCCGACGACCCGGCGCCCGGAGCGGTGGCTGCCACTTGCAACAACACGAGTAACGCGGATACCAGCAGCTCGTGCAGCTTGCGCGAAGCTATCCTTAAGGCAAACGCAACTGCGGGCGCCGATAACGTGCACATCGACGCCAGGACGATCACGCTGACTCAGACCGGTTCAATTCCAGTTACCGATGCCATCTCGATCATCGGAGCGGGACCGGCTTCCACCATCATTCAGTCTGGTACCACCGCCACCAACGGCACGCAGGAACTCATCACTTTCAATCCCAACCAGACGACGGCTTTTTCATCCAGCATCTCCGGCGTAACGATGCAGTTTGGCCGGAACCCGAATAGTTTTGCCAGTCAGATCAATTTTGGCGGTGCATTTGATTGGGACGGCAGCGGAGCTACTACCACGGGCGGTACGCTTTCGGTAACGAACTGCGTCATCACCGGCAATTCAACGACGGACGGTGATGGCGGCGGAATTGCATTGAGCAACGCCAACAATAATGGTGGCACGGTTACGATCTCCGGCACAACGATTAGTAATAACGTGGCGACCGAAAGCAGCACGGGAGCCGATGGTTTGGGTGGCGGTATTTTGCTCGGACCTCAACAAGGCCTCACCCTGAGTGGCGTTCAACTCACGAACAATCAGACGAGTAACGCTCACGCGAGTGGTTTGGGTGGTGGATTGGACGTGATTGATCCGAGCGGCGGTCTGCCTCAGCCCGTGATTGGAATTCATGCCAGCACCATCTCCGGGAACACCGCTAGCGCGGATGGCGGCGGTATTCGCACCACGGCGAGCATGACGATTGATCAAGGATCGGTAATCAAGAACAACCACGCCACTGCAGGAAATGGTGGTGGACTGTGGAGTAACGTTCTCACCCTTGGACCGGGAACTTCCAATGCGCAAACGGTCAGCCTTTCCAGCGTTACGATTACAGGAAACACAGCGGCGGGCACAGGCGGAGGCATTGAGGTCGATGCGGTCACGGCCGCCGCAGGCAACAACCTGAGCATCGCCTTCAGTCGTCTCGCGGGTAACACAGCTCCCACAGGAAGCAACCTGAATAATATCGCCGGCGCTGTTACAGCGAACAACAATTGGTGGGGTACCAATACTCCGTTAGCGACGATTCATACAGGGACAGGAACCACATCGGCGGACCCGTTTGTTGTTCTGGCCAACACGGCCAACCCCGGCACGATCCATATCAGTGGAGGAGCGCTCAGCCCCACCAGCACCACATTGACCGGAGATTTGGCCCACGACAATCATGGTACGGCCATTTCCGTGAGCAACTTTACGGCAGTTCTGGCAGGATTGCCGATCACGTTCAACAATGCCATTAAGGGAACAATCCCGGACGCCCAGCCCGAAAGTTTGGACGCAAACTTCCAGGCAACGGCAACTTTCAATGCCGGTACGGTGGGCGGAACAGGCCATGCGGACGCCACGGTCGACCAGGCCACGGTGACCGCCAACATCATCATCTTGCAGCCGCCATCCATCTCCAAGGCATTTAACCCTGCGCAGATAGCGACCAATGCGAACTCAACGCTCTCGTTCAGCGTTACGAACGGAAACTCCATTGCGATCGACTCCAGCTTCACGGACTCATTGCCTTCCGGAGTGGTCGTAGCCTCTACTCCGAACGTTTCAAATGGATGCGGAGGCACTGTTACCGCGACAGCGGGTTCGAACTCGATCAGCTTCAGTAACGCCGCGTTGCCGGTTTCTGCTACTCCGTGCGTGATCTCGGTGGCCGTCATGCAGCGGCGCCGATCATGCGACCGCGACGGCTTCTTGCGAACGCGCCCCCACATTCGGCCTGAACGCGGAAATGCGGCCCGACGCTGCGCCATGGCTGTCCGGTTGCAGCGGCGCATGGGTCAAGAGGCCGAGTTCCGTCGCGCGCGCGACCGCTTCCGCACGCGAGCATGTTCCGCCTCATCGAGCTCGGCGACGCTGGCAAACAGTTCGCGCAGGCGTGCGTAGCAACCGCTTGTGCTGATGGCGAGATCGGTGTGGCGCGTCGGGTTGTCGTCGGGCTCTCGCATGGGTCATTGTCGGAGTACGGTCTTTGGCGCTCTTCCACGACATGAGTCAGCCTAGCATTCCATTCAGGAAGGCGCGCGCGAAGCGCCAATCGCGGTTTAGCGTGCGCGTCGTGACGCCCATGAGCGATGCCACTTCGGGCAGGGCGAGCCCTGCGAAATAGTGCAGCGCGACCAGGCGAGCCGCGCGCGGATCCTCGCGTTCGAGCTGGCGCAGCGCATCGTCGAGCTCAAACGTGCGCTCCGCGGTACCGTCGGCAATCTGCTGGGCAGTGTCGTCGACGCTCACCATGCGGTCGCCACCACCACGCTTCGAGCTGAGACGTTCGCGCGCGCGGTCCACTAGAATATGGCGCATGGCTTGCGCCGCGTAATCGAAGAATTGCGCCGGGGTCTCGAATTGGAGTTCCCGGCTGGCGCTCAGCTTCAGGTACAACTCGTGCACCAGCGCGGTAGTATTCAACGTCGCGCCGCTGGCGCGCGCACGTTGCCTGCTGGCCATCGCCTTCAGGCGCTCGTATACGGCCGCAAATAGCGATTCCGTACGCGGCGAGGCTTCGCCCATATCCGACGGTGGCCATTTCGCTTCCGCCATGATCCGCCTCCACGCGCTACTCTAGCAGCGTCGGGGAGCATTCACCTAGCTAGTG
>Ga0209060_10002969_pt1 | contig 14879 bp, 14 predicted proteins | sample Coa_R1_8_FD_187155 | JGI IMG/M metagenome (GOLD analysis project Ga0209060, IMG submission 187155) | Surface soil microbial communities from Centralia Pennsylvania, which are recovering from an underground coalmine fire - Coalmine... | ecosystem: Environmental > Terrestrial > Soil >...
TCGGCGAGTTGCGCGGCATCTCGATGTCGCGATAGTCAGGCTCGCGAGCCTGCAAGCCCTGCTGCTTGGCTTTCGACTTGATGGTCCAATAGGCGTCCTCGCCGGCAACGTTCGGCATCACGGCAAAATTGAACGCCGGCGGCGGCGACGAGGTTGCCCATTCCAGCGAGCGGCCATCCCAGGGATCACCGGTCGCGTCGCGCAATTCGTCGCGGCGACGAATGCTGACAACGAGCTGCAGGATCTGGAAGAGAATTCCGATCGTGAGCAGAATGGTGCCGACCCCTGCCGCGATCATCCACGGCCGCCATTCCGCGACGTCGTAATGCTGCAAGCGCCGGGTCATGCCAAGCATGCCCGCGGCATAGAGGGGAATGAAGGTCACGTAGAAGCCGGTCAAGGTGAACCAGAACGCCGTCTTGCCGAGCCCGTCATGCAGGCGGAAGCCGAATGCCTTCGGAAACCAGTAGGTATAACCGGCGAAGGCGCCAAACAGTGTCGCGCCGATGATGACGTTGTGAAAATGCGCGACCAGGAACAGGCTGTTGTGCAGCAGGAAGTCTGCCGGCGGCACCGCAACCAGGACGCCCGTCAATCCGCCGATGACGAAAGTCACCATGAAGCCGACCGCCCACATCATGGGCGTCTCGAAGCGGATGCGTCCGCCGAACATTGTGAACAGCCAGTTGTAGATCTTCACTCCGGTCGGCACCGCGATGATCATGCTGGCAATGCCGAAGATGGCATTGACGTTGGGTCCCGCGCCCATGGTGAAAAAATGGTGCAGCCAGACCATGAAGGAGATGATGCAGATCGCCATCGTCGCCAGCACCATCGAGCGATAGCCGAACAGCGACTTGGAGGAGAAGGTCGACACCACCTCGGAGAAAATCCCGAATGCCGGCAGCGCCAGGATGTAAACCTCGGGATGTCCCCACGCCCAGATCAGGTTCATGAACATCATGGAATTGCCGCCACCCTCGTTGGTGAAAAAATGAAAACCGAGATAGCGGTCGAGGATCAGCATCGCCAGCGTTGCGGTCAGGATCGGAAAAGCGGCGATGATCAGTAGATTCGAGGCAAGCGTGGTCCAGCAGAACATCGGCATGCGCAGGTACGTCATGCCGCGGGTGCGCAGTTTCAACACGGTCGTGACGAGATTGATGCCGGCGACCAGCGTGCCGACGCCGGAGATTTCCAGAGACCAGGTGTAATAGTCGACGCCCACGCCGGGCGAGTAGGTCAATTCGGAGAGCGGGGGGAATACCAGCCAGCCGGTGCGCGCGAACTCGCCGATGACGAGCGAGACGTTGACAAGCAGCGCGCCGGTCGCGGTCAGCCAGAAGCCGACCGAATTGAGGGTCGGAAACGCCACGTCGCGCACCCCAAGCTGCAGCGGCACGATCAGATTCATCAACCCGATCACGAACGGCATGCCCACGAAGAAAATCATGATGGTCCCGTGGGCGGAGAAGATCTGGTTATAGTGCTGCGGCGGGAAAAATCCGTCCGAATGAAATGCGAACGCCAGCTGTGTCCGCATCATGATCGCATCGATGCCGCCGCGAAGCAGCATCACCATCGCAAGCAGCACATACATCACGCCGATCCTCTTGTGATCGACACTGGTAATCCACTCGCGCCAGATGTAGGGAAAATAGCCCTTCACACCCGCCCAGACGAGAACCGCCAGGATAATCACAAGCACAATGCCGGCCGCGACCAGCGGAATGGGTTCGCCAATCGGTATGGCCGAGAAATCGAGTTTACCGAGCATCCTGATTCTCAAGGTAAGACTGCGCGGACTGCGTCTTCAGCGTCGGCCCGGGGGACGGCGGGATCTGTTGCGTGGCGATGAACTCAAAGAGGCGCGGGTCATCCAGCCGATAGACCGGCCTGCCGGTCTCAACGCTCTGCCGCGCGAGTTCTCGGTAGCTGTCCGCATTGAGCACGGCGCCGCTTTTCGCTGTGTTGGACACCCAATTGGGAAAGTCGAGCGGCGATATCACATGGACGTCGAACATCATGGATGGAAAACCATCGCCGGAAAAGTGCGCCGAGAGGCCCTGAACGTCGCCTTCATTATCGGCGCGCAGGTTAAGGCGGGTCACCATCCCATTCATGGTGTAGATCATGCTGCCGAGTTGCGGGATGAAAAATACATTCCACACACTGGCGGAGGTCAGCTCGAACTCAAGCGGCGCACCGACCGGAACGGTGAGCGAGTTGACGGTTGCGACGCGCTGGTCGGGATAGATGAAAAGCCATTTCCAGTCGAGCGAGACGGCCTGGATGCGCACTGGGCTTCCTGTCCCCTCGACCCGCACCGCCGGATCGAGCTGGTGCGAGCCGATCCAGGCAACGCCGGCGAGCAGGATGACGGTCAGCGTCGGGATCGACCAGACCACGAGCTCGATGCGGCCCGAATAGGCGAAGTCCGGAAGGTATTGCGCGCGCGCATTCGATTGCCTGAACCAGTAGGCGAAGGCCAGGATGGCGATGATCGTCGGCACCACGATCGCCAGCATGATTGCGATGGAATCGATGAGGATGGTCTTGTTCGCGGCCGCGATAGGGCCCTGGGGATCCAGAATGTTCATCGGCAGATCCAGCCTGCGGCGGTCGCTGCACTGCAATCGCGACAGCCGCGGGAAGTTCCCGAAGAGCGTCCGTTTTCCCGCCTGTCTTCGTACCCCGAAAGGAGTAACTCGCCCGGAACCATCGCGCCAGAGAATCCTTTCCCTAAAAGCTCTGATTTGGCGGCGTGCCGGATAAGGAGGACGAACAAGGAGGATGAATGCCCTATCATCAAGACGGTAGCAGGATTGTTCCCGCGGCCATTTCGCTTGTGATTGCGATAGCTTGCGCGATTGTGCTGACGATCATGATCAGCGATCGATGGCACGAGCCCGTGCTGAAGTCGTCCAATCAGGCGGAGCACGAGACGACTGGCTCTGCCGCCAACAAGGCGGGCGCGAAGCTGCTTCCAACCGATCCGAAGCTGCCGATTGAGCCGACGCCTTCCGCACCTGGCCCCGTACAGCCTTCCAATCCGAACTAGTGTCCTGAATCCGAGTTCGCGTCATTTTTCGGCACCCACGTTTGCGAACTTCGGATTCGAAGGACATTTGCGAATGTCAAAACCAAAGGACCACGAGCAGATTATTGATGCTGGTGGAGTTTTGGATTTTGCGCTCGCATGAAGCAATCGCGGCGACAGGTGGCGAACGTCAAATCCGTTCCACGCGCGTGGTTTGACGAAAATGAAGCGGACCTCTGAATCACTACACTGGCCAGGAGATCGCCCGTTTGACGGCGGACACGGCCTCACCCGAGGGGCTGGGGTGGAATGAAGGTGAGGCCGTGCAGATCGCCTTGGCGATCCACGCCGCTAATGCCCGCGACGCAAGTGAGTTCCTATTTTCTGAAGTTGTGTCGAGCTATCCAAAGCAGCGATCCAGGGTCTATCCCAGGTCGGTGAGAGCTGCTGCCATGGCAATCAAAAGGGATGTCATCGTGTAGGGTTTAGTCAGCCACCCGAGCGGCGCATAAGAAGCGGCGCGCGCGCGGGTGTTCGGGTCATCATTGGCGGTTGCAAAGATCGAGCGGACATTGAAACGCTGAAACAATTCGCCCGCGGCATCGATACCGTCGCGCTCGCCGGCGAGGCGGACATCCATCACCGCCAAGGCGGGGCGCTCGCGGGCCGCAAGCTCAATAGCCTGATCCGCCGAGGATGCGATTCCCACAACCCGCATCCCCGCCCCCGTCAGCATCTCCTCGATCTGCAAAGCGATCAGGAAATTGTCTTCGACGATAAGCACTCGCGCCCGACCGGATTTTACCTCGAATTTTCTCAGAACTTCCACCAGCGGCTTCATCTCTTCCGATCGGCTGGAAGGCGAAGCATGAAAATCATTGTTCGAGGCCGAGACGGGTTGAGAATACTTCACGGTGATCTGCTCGTGGCAAAGCGCAGGCAAGCCCTGGAGGGATTGCGCGTTACTTCGAAACTCCCTTGCAGCTGCCGCGCAAGGCCGCTGACGAGTTGCAGCCCGGAAGACTTTCTCCGCACAGTGTCCAAATCGAATCCTTCCCCGTCGTCTTCGACCGACAAGCAGAGCTGGTCGTCGCATTCTGTCAAGCTCACACGCACCGAATCGTTGCTTCTGTTCCTGACGCCGTGCTTGACGGCATTGGTCACCAGTTCGTTCACGATCAGCGCGAGCGGCATCGCCACCTCGTTGGACAGTGCCCCGGCGGTGGGCGCGCAGACGATCCTGATTTCCGGCGACAGGGTCTGCCGTATTGTCTGACAGACCGCCTTGAGAAATTCGTCGGCGTCGAAATGGTAGGCATCCGCTCGACCATAGAGCACACGCTGCGCGGCAGCCATGGCGGCGATCCGGCCGCAAGCTTCGTCGAGCGCTCGCTTCGCTTCTTCGCTGCTGACCTTTCTCGCGGAGCTGGACAGCAGAGAGACCAGCATTTGCATGTTGTTTTTGATGCGGTGGTTGAGTTCGTCGAGCAGCAGCCGCTGCTGCGTCTCCGCCTGCTTCCGTTCGCTGATATCGGCGAGCATATTGATCCCGCCCACGATCCGGCCGGATGCGTCGCGCAGGGGTGTCGGAAAGGGAATAAATGGCACGCGAGTACCGTCCGGCCGCTCAGCGATCGCTTCCGCGTTGCGGATGGTCCGGCCCTCCCTGAGCGCGATCGCCATCGGGGATTGATCGTGCGGCAACTGCGTACCGTCGGGATTGAACAGCTTCCACGACACGCACCACTCGTCGCCACCGATCGCAGGTGTACGCCCGGCAAGCTCGACCGCAGCCTGGTTGAAATACGTGATCCTGCCTCCCGCATCGGTGGTGTAGATGGCGGCCGGAATCGCCGCCAGCAGCTCCTGCAACTGCCGCTCGCTGTCCTCGAGCTTGCGTTGCGCCTCCTTCCGCTCAGTGATGTCACGCGCGATCTTGGAGGCGCCAATGATGATGCCGGCGCTGTCGCGCATCGGCGACACCGTCAGGGAGATATCCACCAGACTGCCATCCTTGCGCCGTCGTACCGTCTCGTAATGATCGATGCGCTCGCCGCGCAGGATTTGGCTCAGGATGCCGGGCTCTTCGTTCTCGCGGTCGGGTGGAAAGATGATGGTGACCGGCCGTCCGATCGCCTCTTCTGCCCGATAACCGAACAGCCTCTCCGCGGCCGCATTCCAGCTCTGGATCACACCCTGGCGATTCTTGCTGATGATCGCATCGTCGGAGGATTCGACGATGGCGACCAGCTGCGCTGCGTTGCGCTCGGCGGCTCGCCTGTCCTCTTCGGTTCTAAATCGGGCAACGCTGAAGCTCAGCTGGTGCGCGATCGTGAGGGCGACAGCGATTTCCGGCGGATTCAACTGCTGTGGCCGATCGTAGTAAGCCATGAACTCGCCCGCCAACCTGCCATTCTGAAGGATGGGAATGATGGCCACCGCTGCTATACCCTCCGCAAGAATGGCGGCCCTGAGCGCTCCCGGCAGATCGGACGCAGAAACGTCTTCGACAACAACCGGCCGAGGAGCCTCCTCGCCGGGCGCCCACGGTGAATGACCTTCGACAGCTTGACGATATGCGTCGGACACGCCGCGCCAGGCGACGAAACGCATCACGCCAGCGCGATCGAGTCGCAGGATGGACGCGCGCTCGCAGTCGAGCGCACGCATGATGGCTTCCAGCGCCACTTCATCGATTTCCTCGACGGAGGTCACATGCTGCAGGCACTCGGAGAATTGAAAGAGCGCGGCCTGTTCCTCCGTGCGGCGCGCCAGCGCCTGCTCCACCTGCTTGCGGGCGGTGATGTCGTGCTGAACGCGGACCGCATAGAGGAAGGCTCCGTCGGAATCATGCACGCTCGAGGAGGTCACTTCCGCCCAAAAATGACCGCCATCCTTCCTGGGGAAGCGCTTCTCCACGGTATAGCGGTCGATCGCGTCGGCGGCTTGACGATTGAATTGCGCCTGATCCGATCCGACGTCTTCGGACAGGGTCATCCGGAAAATGTCGCGGCCCAGGAGTTCGGATCTGGAAAAGCCGGTCAGCTCGCAAAATTGCTCATTGACCCGCAGGATTCGGCCTTTCCGGTCGACTTCGGCGATGCCGGCAGCGACATGTTCATAGCTTGCAATCGGCCGAAAACCCGTGGAGGGGTCCCGATCGGAAGCATCCTGGACATCCATATGTTACCATCCTCAGCGGCAGCTTCGTCGCTAGCCCCTGTACACAAGCTACCCAGGGCACCGGCGGCTATTCCCCAGCACCGGCTTTAATAATTTCCGTAGGAACAAAAGGTTTCGTGACGGCTTGTGGTAAGCCGCAAAAGTGCGGGCTCAGGATCAAGAAGGCCTATGAATCCTTTGGATCTGCCCAAGGACGTTCAGGAGCGGGTTGAGCGGCGCTGGGCTCAAAAGCTCCTCCAGCAGCAGGCCATGGCCTCCCAGGAAACGCGCGGCAACCAGCTCGGTGGATCCGTCACGAACCCGCCCCCGACACGCCCCGGAAAACGCAGAGGCCGGCCCCAGCCGCAAGCGGCTTGACCGCCGCTTCGCAGCCCAGCGCTCGCCGCCCGAAGAAAACCCCGGACACGTCCGGGGTTTGCCGTCATGTCAAAGCAGGCGCGACCGGTGTCGACACCGCAGGCTTCTCATCAGGATTAACCGGCAGCTGCAAGACCGTCGCTTTCTGGCCGGCGACAAGGTCAGTCACGAGGACGATCGTGCCGTTGGCAAATTCGAGAGCGTCATGATGTTGAGCCGGCTTGTCGAGATTGATCTGCCGAAAACGGGCCAGCCGATCCTTCACGCTCTTGCGAAACCACATGCGCCTGGCATACACGTTCTTTTCGAAAGCGATCTCGGTGCCGGGCCGCAGACAGACGGCGGTCGTTGGGTCACCAGGTGAGGCAAAGCCGCGAGTCGTCGTGCCAAAAAATTCGGTTGTGACGATTGTCTCCGCCAACTCTGCGGGCTTAGACGATACGAGATGCAAACTGTAATCACACATCGGGAGCTCCTTCTGCACGCCTCAGCCCTTATTCGGTAACGGAGACTCGGCTGCCACGTTCCTAGAGCATGATCCGGAAAAAGCCCGCCCCGCACTTGTAATGCGGGGCGTGAAGCGTTTCCAACAAGATCGCGCTCAATCAGAATCCCGGGCGCGATAGTGATTCATCCCAATCCCATTGCGCCCGTCGTGCTCTAAAAGCGTGTTCGTCGGCCGACCGCAATTCCCACGAGAAAAGCCAGCAGCAACGAACCGAGAGGCGCTTCGCGCGCCACGTTGCTCAACACGCTGAGCGGCATTCCGGGTCGTCGACCCGCCTCTATCGCGCCCTTCGCACGCCGCGCTGCGTCTTTCAACGCTTGGGATAATTCCGTCGCAGTCGACTTTGGCTCGACCGCCTGATCCGGGCCTTCGTAATCGACCGGCGAGAGCGGGGCATCATCACTCACGATTTGGTCTCCCAGTGGAGCGGATTTGACGTTCGTTACCCTCGTGCCGCGGGTCCTCGAATGCCTTCACACTTGGCCTTATCGCCAGCGCGAGGGTGAGCGCGGCGTCATCAAGAGCGCCAGCACGAAACCGACCGCGCCCGCTATCATCAGCGATCCCAGCGGATACTCTTGAACTTTTTTGGCAAGTATCTCGGCGCTGTCACGGAAAGTATCGCCGCTGTTGTCATAGACGTCACTCGCGTAGCTGGCCGCAGCGTCGGTCGCTCCTCGCGCCGCGTCCTTGGCCTGGCCAAAGAGATTCGTTGCCGCACCAGCCGTCTCGCGCACGCGACCCGCAGCCTGCATTGTCGCATCGCCGGCGGCGTCACCAATGAGGCTTTCAGCTTGCCCACCGAGTTCCTTTGCTGAACCCGCAATTCGATCTTTATCCATCGCGCAATCCCTAAAATCCTTTGGAGAATAAACCGGCACGGACGACGATTGTTCCTGTTCGAGCAGGAACCCGGCCATCTTGCCGAATCTGATGGTGTCCGGAGCAGGGCTCCCGCGGCTTAGCTCATGCTTCCGGGCATGAAGCATCGAATTGAGACCCCCAGCGAGCCTCTGATCGGCCATACCATGGTTCGGCCCGCACGATTTGGCTCGGTGATGACCGCATCATCCGGGACGGTGATCCACTGGCCATCCAGGCGAACACGATAGTGACCGTCCTTGGCGTCCCAATCCGGATCGGAGACCGCCTGCCCATCGGCGACGGAGCAGCACAGCCCTCGGCTACTTCTCAGGCCGTCGAACCATGGTTTCAAGGGAGAATTTGCGTAACGGCCGTCGTCACGCGCGACGACGAACCCGGCCGGAAGGACTGCCAGCACCACCAATATCACCAAAGGGCTTTTTGTCATGTTTCTGACCGCCTGCTAAGCGCGCCCCACGGCCGCCAAGGCAAGCGCGACAAGGGCAATTGGTTCCTAAGTCGAGCATGCCCATTAACACCGGATAATTTTCGAGTCCGAACAGTCCGACGCGATACACTTCTTCCTCCGTCGGCATCATGGTCGCGGTCCCGGGATCAGGATGAACCGCCATCGCGCCACTTTTTTGATGACTCAAATGATCGTTCCTTCGCCCCGAGCGTTGGGATGAGCACCGTCTGCGGTTCCGAGAAGACGCAGATACTCAACCACGCTCAACCGATCAGACGCGGAATGCTTGATCGAAATCCGTCATCGGAAATCCGAACCGATATCCCGTTCCGGCTCGATCGGCTCCCCTGGAGCAGATTTCATTTGCTGGTCGTGGCCGGCCTTGGCATCACGTGGATCCTCGATGGCCTCGAGGTGACGATCGTCGGTTCGCTCGGCCCCGCCTTACAGAGCGCACAAACCCTGCATTTGTCGAGCTCCGAGCTCGGCTCGATCGCCTCGTTCTATGTCGTCGGAGCGGTGGTGGGCGCTCTCGGATTTGGATGGCTCACCGACCGCTCGGGACGTCGCCTCGTCTTCTACATCACGTTGATCACTTACCTCGTAGGCGTACTTCTCAGCGCGTTCTCCTGGAACTACTTCAGCTTCGCCTGTTTCAGATTATTGACCGGCCTTGGCATCGGCGGCGAGTATGCAGCCGTCAACTCGGCCATCGACGAACTGATTCCGGCAAAATTCCGCGGCCGAGTCGATTTGATCGTCAACGGCAGCTTCTGGCTTGGCGCCGCTTTCGGCGCGTTGGCAATTCCGCTGTTGCTCGACCAGACTCTGCTGCCGGTCAACATCGGATGGCGCCTGGGCTTCGGCATCGGCGCAGTGCTGGGCACGTCCATCCTATTCTTGCGGCGCTTCGTTCCGGAGAGCCCGCGCTGGCTTGTCACGCACTGCCGCAATGCGGAGGCGGAGAAGACCGTTGGCGAGATCGAGCAGCACGTCACCGCATCGAGCGGCCGCCCGCTTCCGCCGACCGACGAGAGCCTGACAATCCACCCGCGCAAGGCCTTCGGACTGAAAATCATTTTTGCGGCGATGCTCGGGAAATATCGCGCGCGGAGCATCCTGGCTCTCGCGTTGATGGTCGCGCAATCCTTTCTCTACAACTCGGTTTTCTTTACCTACGGACTCATTCTCGCTCATTTCTATGGAGTCCCGAGCGAGCGCGTCGGGTTCTACATCCTGCCGTTGGCAATCGGTAATTTCTGCGGCCCGCTCCTGCTGGGATCGCTGTTCGACACGGTCGGCCGCAAGAAAATGATCGCCGGAACCTTTGCGCTCAGCGGCGTTCTCCTATTGGTCACGGCCAACCTTTTCGGAAAGGGCCTGTTGACAGCGACGACTCAGACCGTGGCATGGTCGGTGATCTTCTTCTTTGCGTCGGCTGCATCGAGCTCGGCCTATCTTACGGCGAGCGAAATCTTTCCGCTGGAGACCCGCGCGCTCGCCATCGCCTGTTTCTATGCGTTGGGAACGGCTATCGGAGGCAGCATCTCACCTGCAATATTCGGCCGACTCATCGAATCCGGATCGGCATGGCACGTCAGTCTCGGATATATCGTGGCGGCCGTCCTCATGCTCGTTGCCGCAGTGGCTGAGCTGAAATTCGGCATCGATGCCGAACAGAAATCGCTTGAAAGCATCGCCGATCCGCTATCCGGTTGAGGCCGGCCTGGGATGCTGCGGAAAAGCGTCAAAGCTCCTTCACGGCGGTGAAAACGCCCGTTCCCATGCGGGCCGCGACAATCTGACCGCGATCCGGCTTCTGACCACAATTTGAACAATGAGCGCGACCCCGCGTTAGCCAACTTGAGTGGGGTTGTGAGCTGAGGAGCGCCGGGTGATGCTGAGCCGCGCTATTGTGCGAATTGTCGATTTCTGCGCTCGGCATGCCTGGTCCATGATCGCGATCGGCGTTGTCCTCATGCTTGGGACCGCGGCGTTCGATGTCACGCGGTTTTCGATCAATACCGACGTCGAATCCCTGATCTCGCAGAATCTACCCTGGCATGAACGTCAGGCGCAGCTGAACCGGGACTTTCCCCAAAGGGGTATTTCGGTCGTCGTTAGCGCGCCCACCGCCGAGAACGCCGAACTTGCAACCGATCAACTTGCGAAAGCGCTTGAGAACGATACAGGCCTGTTCCGCAGCGTCGGGCAGCCGGACAGCGGCGATTTCTTCGAGCGTAACGGCTTGATGTTCGGTTCGGTGTCCGACGTCAAGAAAACCGTAGAAGGACTCGGCAACGCGCGTCCTCTCCTGTCGCAACTTGCCGCAGACCCCAGCCTGCGTGGCATCATGAAGACTCTGTCCTTTGCGGCCGACCAGGTTCCGCAAGGAAGGATCAAGCTCGAGCAATTGGCATGGCCGCTGTCGCTCGCCAATCAAACGCTGAACGATGTGCTGTCCGGCAAAAGCGCGTTCTTCTCCTGGCAGGAGCTGCTCGAAGGCCACACGCTGTCTCAAAGCGAGCGACGACACTTCATCCAGGCGGCGCCAAAACTGAACTTCAAGGCGCTCCAGCCGGGGCGCGAGGCCGCCACCGCCATCCATCGTGCGGCGGCGGACCTCGGCCTTGCCGACAAGGACGGTGCGAGCGTGAACCTCACCGGCCAGGTCCCGATGAATGACGACCAGTTTTCAGTCATTCGAAGCAGCGCGTTACGCGACACACTCACGGCCGCAGTTGGTGTCTTGATCATTCTGTGGCTCGCATTGCGATCGCCAAAGATCATGATCGGGGTCTTCTTTAGCCTCATGGCCGGGCTTGCGGCCACCGCCGCGCTCGGCCTTGCCATGGTTGGTTCGTTCAACCTGATTTCGATCGCGTTTTTCGTCCTGTTCGTCGGCCTCGGTGTCGATTTCGGCATTCAATTCAGCGTGCGTTACCGAACCGAGCGGCACGAAGTCGGCGATCTCCTGACGGCACTCCAATCCACGGCCCGAAAGGCCGGCAAGCCGCTCGCGCTGGCGGCAGCAGCAACGGCAGTAGGATTCTTCTCGTTCCTACCCACCAACTACCGCGGTCTGTCGGAGCTGGGATTGATCGCAGGCTGCGGCATGTTGATCGCCTTTGTCTGCAGCATCACGCTGCTTCCCGCCATGCTCGTGGTCCTCAATCCCGCCGGCGAGCCCGCGGCGATCGGGTTCAGAAGCCTCGCGCCGCTCGACCACTTCCTTCAGCGGCACCGCATCGCAGTCGTTGCGGGGACCTTCCTGGTGGTGCTCGCCGCTACGCCGCTCCTGTTTCATCTGCATTTCGACTTCAATCCCGTCGACCTGCAAAACCCGTCGTCCCCTTCGGTGGTGACCTATCGCGAGTTGCAAGGAGACGCGCAAACCAGCGGGAACGATGCGGAAGTGCTGGCGCCTTCGCTAAACGAGGCCGACGCCATCGCCAAGCGCCTGTCGGCAGTTCCGGAAGTGTCTCGCGTATTGACGCTGAGCAGCTTCGTTCCAGGCGATCAGGAACAGAAGATCGGCATCTTGCGGGGCGCCGCCAAACAGCTCGGCCCGGTCCTTAGCCCAAGGCGGCAGGCCGCGCCAAACGATCAGGAGAACGTCAAGGCCATCCGTGCTGCGGCCGACGCGCTCTCAAAGGCCGCAGGCAACACCAAAGGCAGTGCTGCCGATCTCGCGCGTCAGGTCTCCGCCTCACTCAGCCGCCTTGCCGAAAGCGATGTCAGCGTCCGTAACAAAGCCGAAGCGGCGCTTGTGCCATCGCTGAAATACGACCTCGACCGGTTGCGCAAGAGTCTGGCGCCAGACACCGTTACGATCAAGACGCTGCCGCCGGACCTCGTGCGCGACTGGCTGTTGCCGGATGGCCGCGCCCGCGTTCAGGCCATGCCGAAAGGCGATGCCAACGACATCAATGTGCTTCGGCAATTCGCAATGGCGGTCCTGAAGGCTGAACCGAACGCCGCAGGTGCGGCCGTGAGCTACTACGAATCGGCGAGAACGGTCACCACAGCCTTTATCGAAGCCGGCTGTCTCGCCCTGATCGCGATCGCCATATTGCTCGTGATCGCGTTACGGCGCCTCACCGACGTGCTACTGACGCTTATTCCCCTGCTTCTTGCGGGCGCCGTCACGCTGCAGATTTCCGTGCTCTGGGGACTGCCGCTGAACTTCGCAAACATCGTGGCGCTGCCGCTGCTCTTGGGAGTCGGTGTCGCGTTCAAGATCTACTACATCATGGCCTGGCGAGCCGGAAAAACCGGATTGCTGCAATCGACTCTGACGCGGGCCGTCGTATTCAGCGCGATGACCAATGCGGTTGCCTTTGGAAGCATGTGGGCGTCGAACTATCCGGGCATGTCCAGCATGGGAAAGATGATGGCTCTGGCGCTGGTCTGCACCATGGCTGCTGCCGTGCTGTTCCAACCGGTGCTCATGGGACGGCCGCGACAGGCCAAGCCTTTCGTTGACGAACGTACAGAGCTTCCGCACGCTGCCGAATGAACGGCCACCAGATCCAGGTCGCTTGAGTTTTTCGGTTCCAGTTCCGCCAGGTTGCTTTGCGTCGTTACGGAGTTTTCATGTGATGCCTTTGTTGGTTCCAGCAACGATGACAATTCATGCGCGTTGGTCGAACAACCGTCGCAATGCGGTTCAACCCCAGAGAGGAAATCATGAGAAAGATCGCCATTGCGCTGCTCGCAACGGCCGCGATTGGCTCACCCGCCATCGCTGCTTCCTACAATCAGCAGCAGCCGCAGAACCAGCACTCACAAATGCAAAACCAGCCGAGTAACAACCAGGCGCAGAACCAGCCCAATAAGCAGAACCCGCCCAATAATCAGGCGCAAAACAAGTCCAATGACCAGTCCGCGCAGAACCAGCAGCCGATCTCGCCCCAAAACCTGTCGCGAGCAGATATCAAGCAGGTGCAGCAAGCGCTTCAGCAGAACGGATTCAAGTCTGGTCCGGCTGACGGCCGTTGGGGACCCGAGACCAAGAATGCGGTCAAACAGTTCCAGCAGAGCAAGCAAATTCAGGCCAACGGACAGCTCGACGAGCAAACGGTTGCCGACCTTGGACTCGATACCTCCAAGTTCTCTCAATCGGGCAACCAGAACAATCAGCAATAACTGGAATTTGGCACGCACTTGAAAGCTAGCCTGCGCGGTCCTGAGGATCGCGCAGCTTTTTTTGCGTCACACGGCATATCAATCGGTCGGCGTCCGCCGGGATAGCGTTTGAATGTAGCAACGACCGGCTCTTTCGTTGGTTGGTCACTTGTCAAGAGATGGAGAGATGGATGGCAAGCAAAACGGGTCATTCGATGTCCCGGAGGCACATTGTCGGTGCCGGCGCGACATTGGCAGCGGCTTCGCTCACGTCCCCAGCCGCGAAAGGAGACGAAGGAATGGCGCAAGACCTCACGAACCCGGTCGACAAATATCCGAAACCGCCTTTCAAGAAGCAGTCCCAGCCCTGGCCCGGTCTTGCCGGAAAAATGGAACCTCGCCCCGACCACGGCGAAAAAAGCTATCGCGGCGCAGGTCGTCTGCTTGGCCGAAAAGCGCTGATCACAGGCGGCGATTCCGGCATGGGTCGCGCAACCGCGATTGCGTTCGCGCGCGAAGGCGCTGACGTGGCGATCAGCTATTTTCCGACCGAAGAGCCAGACGCGCAAGAGGTGATCGCCTTGATCAAGGCCGAAGGTCGGACAGGCCTCGCCCTGCCCGGCGATATTCGGGACGAGCAGTTCTGTCAGGATATGGTTCGGCGGGCGGTCGATGGACTCGGGGGACTCGACATCGTGGTGAGCAACGCGGGCCGGCAGCAAGCGCGCGAATCCATCCTCGATCTCTCGACGGAGGACTTCGACGCCACGATGAAGACCAACATCTATGCACCCTTCTGGATCATCAAGGCGGCGCTGCCGCATCTGAAGCCTGGCTCTGTCATCATCGGCACCACGTCCGAGCAGGCTTACGATCCGTCTCCGGAGCTCTACGACTACGCTCAGACCAAAGCGGCCACCATGAACTACGTCAAATCGCTCGCCAAGCAGCTCGGTCCCAAGGGCATCCGCGTCAACGGCGTAGCGCCTGGGCCAATCTGGACGCCACTCCAGGTCTCAGGCGGTGCGCCGATGCAGAAGCTGGAAAAATTTGGCGGCCAGACACCCCTCGGTCGTCCGGGACAACCCGCCGAGCTTGGCTCGATCTATGTTCAACTGGCCGCGGCCGACGCCAGCTATGCCAATGGTCAGGTTTATGGCTCCTCAGGCGGCTCCGGTCAGCCCTGACCGCAACGCCCGCCATTGCTATGCTGCGGTCCACGGGTGCGACCGTGTCGGCTCGGCCTTGCGTTCTTCGGATACCCGCCTGCTTGCCACGGCGCAAGCGGGCGTCTGCCCTCAGGCCGCTGTGCGTTTCGTGTGGCGGCCCTC
>Ga0209060_10002973_pt1 | contig 14861 bp, 12 predicted proteins | sample Coa_R1_8_FD_187155 | JGI IMG/M metagenome (GOLD analysis project Ga0209060, IMG submission 187155) | Surface soil microbial communities from Centralia Pennsylvania, which are recovering from an underground coalmine fire - Coalmine... | ecosystem: Environmental > Terrestrial > Soil >...
CCTTGGCAATGGCACAAATCGGTTCGTGCTGACTGATCACATACTTGTGCAGCTCATCTTCCATCTTGAGCAGCCGGGCGGTTTCATTGTCCTCCAGCCGTTTGAGCGGCACCCCCGTCATTTTACTGACGACCTCGGCAATCACTTCCTCATCCACAACGCCGTCAATCTCCTTCGATTTTTCCCGCCATTCGCGGGTAATGTTGTCCTTCTTCTTTTTCAGCTTATCGGCCTGGTCGCGCAGATGGGCCGCCTTTTCGAAGTCCTGTTCGGCGACGGCGGCTTCTTTTTCCTGATTGAGCTGCTCGATCTGAGCATCGAGTTCCTTGAGATCGGGCGGCCGCGTCATCGCCTTGAGCCGAATACGGGCGCCGGCTTCGTCAATAACATCGATGGCCTTGTCAGGCAGGTAGCGGCCGCTGATGTAGCGATCGGACAGCTCGACCGCGGCCCCGAGGGCGCCATCCTTGATTTCCACGCGATGGTGAGCTTCATAGCGATCGCGCAAGCCACGCAGAATCTCGACGGTCTCATCCTTGGACGGCGGGTTGACAATGATTTCCTGGAACCGTCGGGCCAGGGCGGCATCTTTCTCGATGTACTTGCGGTACTCGTCCATCGTGGTGGCGCCGATGCACTGGATTTCGCCACGGGCCAGCGCCGGTTTCAGCACGTTGCTCGCGTCGATGGCTCCCTCGGCTCCGCCGGCACCCACGAGAGTGTGGAGCTCGTCGATAAAGAGGATCGTGTTCTTGGCACGACGGACTTCATTCATCACCGCCTTGATGCGTTCCTCGAATTGGCCGCGATACTTGGTGCCAGCCACCATCATCGCCAAGTCGAGGACGACGATGCGGCGGTCGCGGAGCAGCTCGGGAATATTGCTATCGACGATCATCTGGGCCAGGCCTTCGACGATGGCAGTCTTGCCGACCCCCGCTTCGCCCAGCAAAACGGGGTTATTCTTGGTCCGCCGGCTGAGGACCTGGATGACGCGCTCGATTTCGTTTTGCCGACCAATTACCGGGTCCAGCTTTCCTTGCCGGGCCAACTCGGTAAGATCGCGTCCAAAGCTATCCAGAGCGGGCGTTTTGGATTTCCCCTTGTTGGGGGTCCGTTCCGCACCACTGCTGCTTTCGCCCGAGTCCATATTATGCCCCAGCAAGTTTAGTACCTCCTCGCGCACGTCTTCCAGCTTGAGTCCCAGGCTAACAAGGACCTGGGCCGCCACGCCTTCCTGCTCGCGCAGAAGGCCCAGCAGCAGGTGTTCCGTGCCTACGTAGTTGTGGTTGAGGTTGCGCGCCTCCTCGATGGAGTACTCGATGACCTTCTTGGCCCGCGGCGTCTGTGGCAGCTTGCCCATCGTGACCATGTCCGGTCCCAACTGGACAAACTTCTCGATCTCCAAACGGATTTTGCGCAAATCGATATCCAGATTCTTCAACACGTTGGCCGCGACACCGGAACCTTCTTTCACCAGCCCCAAGAGGATGTGCTCGGTCCCGATGTACTCATGGTTGAGCCGTTGGGCTTCCTGGTTGGCCAACTGCATGACTTTACGGGCCCGGTCGGTAAAGCGTTCATACATTTCGCTTGATCTCCGAGTTGGTTGCTCTGCTTGTCTCGTTCGATGTACCTGGTTGGCCCGCTCGCTCTCGCTCGTTTCCCCGTGCTCGACACTGTTAGGTTTCGGGGTTCGCTAAGGCAGAACGCGCTGCTCCTAGCATCGCAGAGACTGCCTTACGGGCACTGCGCGGTTACAAAAGTGGCTTACCCCAAGGCATTCTAATGCTGGGCCAGGGACAAATCAAGACACGCAAAAGCGGCGCGAAACCGGTGTGAATCTTTTGCAAAATTCAGCAACCTTCCTTCTTTGTAGCGAAGGCTGTCCGAACGGAGAAGATCAAGCCGACCGGGCCAGACGGAGTTCCTCGAAATGCGGCACGGTCGCGAACGGCTGCGCCAAGCTCTCGATGGATTCTCCTATTTGCTGAATTTCCTTCGCATGCAGGAGGCCCAGTTTCTTGTGATAGCCCAGGCCCAAGTACCGGACCCGTTCCGGATCGAGCTGCATGAGCCGGCAACCCGTGGCATCCACCGCCAACGGATCGCAGCCCATGATCAGGACACCCATCGGCTTCGCCGTGCCATTGAGTGGGCCATCGCCTTCCATCCCGATGATGCCATCGACAATGGCCAAGTCGGGCGTCCGGGTCAGGGCAATATCCACAATGCTGTTGTCGATTCCGCGCCAATGAAGCTCATTCTTCGGCCAGCCATAGCAAATACCCGGCATCGTGCCGAAGAGGTTTTTCAGCGACAGGGTTGCGCCTGCCCAATGGTGCGTTTTCAGTTTCGGCAACGAAATGAGTACCTCAGCCGTGGTCACCGTCCGCGCCAGGTGGAGATATTCGAGCCCGGTAAGCTGTCCCAGATTCGGCGTTTTGCACGGCTCATCATGGTTCAAGTCCACAAACGGTACCCGATGTTCCCGCAAGATCGCACCCAGCCCGCTCGCTTGCACCAAGTATTCCACATTCCGCCAATGTCCCGGCCCCTCCGCAACAACAATCTCGGCTGCCCCTTCCCGGCGACAAAGCTCAATCACCGCCGCGATCACGTGGGGATGCGTATTGATGACCTTGTCCGGATGATACTCCACGATGTTCGGCTTGAGCACGACACGCTTGCCGGCCAGGGGGGTTCGCTGCCGAAACGCCTCATACTGGCGTTGCACGATGTCGCCCAGGTTGGCGTTGTAATCGGCGGCCTTGGCAATATGAACGGCCGTCTGGGGCTGCAGCTGCCGCAGGCTGCCAAGGGCCTTCACGGCGAGCCCCCGAAACTTGGTGGCCAAACGATCGCTCAACGAATGGCGCCGGGGTGCAGGCCGAGACCACAAGGCCACGGCTGGCGTCAGGGCGGAATTCGCATCGGCGTCCCCATTCAGGCGGAATGGATTCAGTTGGTCGGTGGCCAGCGCCAGGGCCGTGAGTGCCTCGCGGAGCGGCGCGGGACGTACCCAGGGCGTTTCTTTCCGCGACTGGTACGCCGCCTGAATCCGCGTATCCAGAGCCGGCAATTCGGTCGCTATGCCGGGTTGGTCGCGATAGCAATCGAGAGCAAGCTTGGCCCAGCAGAGATGTTCGAGATCCTCGTTGGCGACAGCATGCCGCAAGAGATAGCCAACCGCGGCGGCCACACGCGGGTGATCTGCCTGACCCTGAAGGGCCAAGAGCATTATGGCTGTCGGTCCGGGGATCGGATCGGTCCGCCGGCCAAGTACCGTGCGGTTGCCGTAGTTGATGCCACCTTCATCAAAGGCTCGGTCCAGAAGGAGGCGCAGGCCTTCCTGAACGCGCGGATGGTGCCCGAGACCGGCGCGGCGCAACGCCAGGCATGCCCAGGCGGTGGGCTCGACCCAGGAGAAATTCCCCTCGGCCCAGGGCCACCCGGTTAAGCTCAGATCAAAATCGTGGACTTCGGCTGCTTGTTTATCATCGGGCTTGCCGATCACCACGGCGAGGAGACGTGCTGCGGCACGTTGAAGTTTTTGCGGTGGAAATTGGCATACGGCTTGGACGAAAAGGACCAAGGCGGTCGGCCAAGTGATTTCCTCGCGGTCCTCCTTCCGGCGAAACCCACCATCTTCGGCGGCACAGTTCTCGAGTGCCGCCTCTCCCTTTCGGATCACATCGCCAAACCGATCTTCGGCGCGGGAGAGTGCCAACAGAGCCAGGCAGGTTGGCTCCAGTTGAGCGGCCTGGCCAGGCGCGTATCCCCAACCTCCCTGTGGCAACGACTCCGATGCCAGAGTCTCCAGATATGCGAAAATATCGTGCACAGCAAAATTCCTCAGCACCGCGGCGAGTCTCTTAATCGGAGTCTAGTACAGAAACCGGCACGTCGGTGGCTACGAGAGGTTGCTGGCTGTTATTCACTCAGGGTCGGATATGCCTTGACTTCTCTTGTTTCGCGACTCGAGCGGCAGCGTTCGGCTCGATGGTAAAGTGGACGACCGTTGGGGCCATAGACGGCTTCTCCATTCGCATGCAACGGCCAGTGGCTGAGGCTGCCACGCGCCATTTTTCCGAGATGAGAAAGCTCCCGTCCTGATGAGTCTTCGGGGTCATGGGGATTGTTGCCCGCGCCGAAATCGGTGCGTATACGTCGGATCATAGAGATGACTCTTCTGTGCCCGGCTCAATTCGAGCATCGGCCCGACGAGAATGAGGGCGGTTAGGTTCAGCTTGGCGGCGGCCATCTCCGTGGCCAAGGTTGCCAACGTACAACGCAGGAACTTCTGGTCCGGCCACGTGACTCGGTAGGCTACCACTACCGGCGCATCAGCCCCGTAGTGCGGCAGGAGTGCCTCCACGACCGCCGGCGCCTGAGCGGCACTCAGAAACAGCACCATCCCAACCCGATGTCGGGCCAGCTCTGCCAACGATTCATTTTCGGGCAATCCGGTCCTGCCCGCAGCTCGGGTGAGGATCACGGACTGATTGGCACCAGCGGGCGTCAGCTCGAGTTTCAGCGCCGCCGCCGCTGCGGTAAAGGAAGAAACCCCCGGTACAACCTCGTAAGGGATGCCCAAATCATCGAGGCGCTGCATCTGCTCGGCGATCGCGCCATACAGGCTCGGATCGCCACTGTGGACCCGCGCCACGTCCCGCCCCGTGGCATGGGCTTCCGCCATGTGGCCGATGATCTGTTCGAGATGCAGCTCCGCCGTGTTGATGACCGCGGCGTTCGGCGGTGCACACGCGATGATTTCCTTTGGGACGAGTGAGCCTGCGTAGAGGCACACAGGACACCGTTCGATAAGCCGGTGGCCACGGAGCGTAAGAAGGTCCGGATCACCCGGGCCGGCCCCGATGAAATAAACCGTCATGCATCGACTCTCCGAGCCAGCGCCATGGTTACCCGTTCGCCACGGACTTTGGGTACGATGAGGGATGTCGTGCCGGCAGCGAGCATGGCAGCCGGCTCCGCCACGCCAGCCACGCCGATCTTGGCCCGAACTTTCTCACTCGGTGTAGGAATGTCCGGCACGCGCGCCAGCTCCTCCGGCGCAAAGCAGCGAAGAGGAACTCCGTGTCGTGCGGCAAACTCTTGCAGCCCGGGCTCGTCCGCTTTCAACGAAATCGTTGCCACCACACCGAGAGAGCATGGCGAGAAACCCTGGCTTTGGCACACGGACTGAAACAACATTTCCATCGCGGTCCAGGCCGTCCCCCGACGGCAGCCGACGCCCAACACCAACGTCGGCGGCCGGTAAACAACAACGGGTGCATGGTTGCCCACCTCCCATGACCGGTCGCTGATCCACAGATAGCCGGCAAATTCGTGCGGAGGGGGCCACGATGGAATCTCCACAAAGGTTTCTGGCCAACCGCCGAACGCTTCGCACCAGTCCCGTCGGCCCACGTCCTGATAAACGCCGATCGTTTCACCACGCACCACGGCGGCGGCCAGCCTGGTCAGGTGTTCTTCTCTTTCCCGTTTCCAGCCCCAAGACTGGCCAATCAGATCAACAGCCGGCAAACCAAGAACATCGCTCGCTGTCGTGATGACGGGCACCGCGCCGAGAGCCTGAGCCACTTCACGGGCCAGCGCATTGGCCCCAGGCTCATGGCCACCGAGAACGCTGAGGGCGAACTGCCCCGCCTCGTCGACAACCACGACAGGCGGATCGAGCCCCTTGTTTCGGATAACTGGCCCCAAAATGCGGACCACAATCCCCAGGGCCATGATGCACACGAGCGGCCGGCCGGTGCAAAAAACATCCTGCAGCGTTTGCCGAGCCGAGCCGGCAATCGAGACGACTTCCCCGCGGCCGAGCTCCCGAGCCAGGCGGTGTCCGAGCGCGACGCCAAGAGGGGAAAGCGCTACGATGGCCAGCTCATTCACCAGACGCCTCCGGTTTGTCGGCTCGGACCAGGAAGACACCCCGGTGCGGTTTTAGACCTGTCAGCCCGCCCAGGTGGTCGCTGCATGCCACATGAATCTCCGTAACATCAGACACCCAGCGGCATTCCCCCAGCCAGTGCAGCAGAAGCGCCAGATGTTCGAGAGTAACCACCGTGGCGAGCAGCCGCCCGCCGGGGCGTAGCTGACGAGCGACACAATCAAGGATAGCGGGTAGCTGGACACCCGACCCACCGATGAAGACCCGGCACGGGCGCTCCGCTTCTGCCGCCAAGACCTCCGGTGCGATCCCCTCAACGACTCGGATATTGTAAGCGCCAAATTGTTCCCGATTCTTCCGGAGGAACGCGGCTCGGCCCGGATCGCGTTCCACGGCCACGATCTCGGCATCGCCACGCTGGATCGCCATCTCCACGGAAACCGTCCCGAACCCCGCCCCGATGTCCCAGATCGTGTCGCCCAGCCCGGTGGAACCCAGTTTGCCCAGGAGAATCGAACGCACTTCCTGCCGTGTCATCATCTTCGAACCGTCCGGGGGACGTGCAAACACGTCGTCTGGAATTCCGGGCGACAGGCGGCGGTGGCGTTTCACCAAGGCCGCGGCAGCGGAATCCTGGGTCCTTCGCAGAAGCAAGTAATTCAGCGGAGCAAAGTGCCGGTCGGCCAGATGCGTCAGGCGGGGAAATCGACTCACATGTTCCTGTGCAGCACCCAGGTCTTCCCCAACAACCGCCTCATAATCGTCCAAACCACGCTGCAGAAAGAACTGGGCAACCGCCGCCGGACTGTCGCCGTTTTCAGTAAACAGGCCAATGGTCGGCTGACCGAGCAAGGGGAGAAGCGTGGCGCGCAGGTCACGACCGTGGATGCTGGCGAGCGCTGCATCCTGCCACGAAATGCCGGCCCGAGCAAACGCGAGCTGCATGCTGCTCACAGCCGGTTCGATGCGGAGCTGAGCAGGTCCCAGCCGTTGGGCGAGGTACGTACCGATCCCGTAAAAAAGCGGGTCGCCGGAGCCCAGGACCACGCAGCGCTGGTGGTCGGCCCGTGCCTGAAGCTCGTGCAGGAGTTCTTCCAGATTATTCTTCAGAACGAAGGGCACGGCCCTGGCAGAGGCAACGAAGCGGAGCTGCCGTTCGCCCCCCGCCAGGAACTCGGCGCACTGGATCCGTTCAGCCAGCTCGGGTCGCAATCCAGCCAACCCATCGGCGCCCAGGCCAATGACATCAATAAGTGGCATGGGAGTTCGTGTTCTCAGGCGGTGTACGACAACCGTCTCATTGTACGAACGGGGGTGGCGAGGTGGAGGAGGCGATTCGACCTTAGCGGCTGGAGGCTAGCTCAAATCTCCACAGAGGCACGCACGGTGGAAGGTTGCCGCGGGAATACGCTTCCATTCCGATCAACTGTTGCAGTCGAAGCAGGGCGCGACGGCGGCAGACCCAGTTTTGGTCTTCGGCCATCGCCTCCCGAGCCGCTTGCCAAACGTGGTGAAGGCGGTCGGTCTCCTGGAGTGTCTCGGTCAGCACATCCCACTCATGCCGCCGCAGGCAGCGCCGCACCTCGGTGAATTGCCGATAAGCGGAATTGAACGCCAAGAGCTGGCGGATGGTGTCCTGGGGCGGCAGCCGTTGGCAGTCGGCCAAAGGTGGATACGCCAGGGACTCGCGCCAGCGAAGCCGAACCCAGCGAAGTTCGGAACGAAAATCGTTGATCCAGGGGCAACGAGGGCCGGTAAGCTCCAATTGCCAGGCCGTCTGCTTGAGTGCTTGCCAATATGGGTCCGGAACCCGGCGTGGCACGGGAACTTCGAAGGGGCTCACGATCAGAAGCACAACAAGGTAGGTATGCACGCCAGCTCTTCTCTCACAGTTCCGCACAATCACTCATGTAAACAATAGCTTAGAAACGGCGTCATTGGAAGAGCTAGAGGAAAAATGGACCGGGCTTCCCCTTCGCAAATTTAGCCCTGCCCCGCTTCCAACTCTTCAATCCGTCGCCGCAATTCCACCGGCATCGGTACCTTTTTCCCTTCCGGATAATGAAACGTGACAATTGTCCCGTGCCCTTCGGCCGCCACCGCCTCGAGGCGGTGGCTCACCAGGAGGTAATCCATCGTGCATCGATCCGTAGCCACGGCCGCGATCCGCGCACCCACGGAAATCGTATCCGGATACGTGAGCGGCTTGCGGTACCGAGCATCGGTGGCGGCCAAGATCGGGCCAATGCCAGTTTCCTTCTCGTATTCGAACCAGTCGAGGCGGCGAAAATATTCGAGGCGGACACTTTCGAAATACCGAAAGTAGACCACGTTGTTGACATGGCGATACGAATCCATTTCGCCCCAGACAACGGGTAGCTGGATGATCACGGGATATCCGACGAGCAGGTCTGCGATTTTGGACATTGTGCTTTCACCACTCATGCATTGCTGCGTTCCAGCTCTTTCAGAAAATCCAGGGCCTCATCCACGGTCCCCACGACGGCCCCAGGGACACGGCCCTCGTCGTCGAGCTGGCGAAGCAGCAGCAGATCTTCGAAATCTGGAGAGGATTGTAGTTCGCGGCGCAGTTTTGACGGTAGGGTGCCGGCCTGATACTCGTGTGCTTCCATATGGTGCTCGATGAAGAACCGCGTCCGCTCGGTGATCAGCCCCTCCAAGGCAGATAGGCCGGCGGCCACGTGATCGGCGCGGTCCAGACCTTTGCCGATATCGTGCAGCAGGGCAGCGAGCAAGAATTCTTCATCGTAGGGCCGGTGTTCCTTGGCGAGCTCGAACACTTGCAAGGAATGGTATAGCGCATCGCCCTCCGGATGGTACCGTGGCGACTGCGGCACGTTTTCCAGCGGCAGGAGCAGCATGCGGTAAATCTGATAGGGATCGACCGCTGCGGTTGCCGCTTCCAGCTCGTCGTCGATGTGAATGTCTGGATACTCGCGCTGGAGCAGCTCCTCCAGTTCCCGGATGGAGGCCCGCTCAATTGGTTTGCCGGTGATCGAGCTTTTGAACACGTAATGAGCCTTGTCCTCCGGATACACGGTCAGCTCGAAGTTGAACCGGTCATGGATATGAATATGCGTGAAGGTCCGCGCCTCACCAAACTTGACAATCTGTTTGCGTTCCACCTCGAAAGAGTATCCCTCGTTCTCCAACAGGTGCGTGATCAGCTCGGTGCTCTGGGCGAAGACATGGATATCGATGTCGGAGCCCTTGCGGACATGTCCGGTCATGACGCTACCGATGAGGCGAGGGCGGGACGCCCGCAGCAAGCGCATGAGCCGCAACGCTTCGAGGCGCATCTCTCGCAAGTGTTCGGCGCGCTTAGGGCCTTCGTGAATGCGGGCAAAGACTTGAATCTGATCGCGGATTTCCGCGTTGGACGGAAGGTCTGCGGGTTTGATTCCGCCGCGGCAAAGCCGTTTGGCAGCTTTACGCTTGGCAGTGAAATACTCGGACTCCAGGCGCGCGTACATCAGCCGGGCGGCTTCGAGCGCAATCGCCTGACGCAGTTTGACATTGGCCATCCTTTCAAGCGCCGTTATGAAGCCCGTCGATGCGGCGCAGGGCTACCTGCATTATAAATCGCCGCGTCACAGAGGACACCTGCACATTCGTTTTCTTGATGAATCAGAACAGGAAGTGCAGTTCCACCACGGGGCCGCCATAGAAAATGGTCTCGTTGTTCTTGGTCCGGCCGGATGTGTGGCTCAGATCATAATCGAATTGTCCGAGTGCCTCGGCCACATCGACCACCCACATCAAATCGTAGCCGGCCCGCAACCGGGCTCGCTCCATGAGGCGGAAATCCAGGAAGAAGCCCGTTTCGTACAGGTGGCTAAAGAGTGTCTGGCTTCGACCATTGTGGAATCCCGTGAAGCCATCGCCTCGCTTGAGCTGCGTGTCTACGGTCAGGAAGTTTGCGCCCCAGGCGCCTTTGACGGACCAGGTAAACGCTAACCAACAGTTGATGGCCCGGTTCCATTCCAGGCCGAGCTGCGGGGCCACGATCTGGTTATGCGCCGTAACCGAATAGATAGCCTGTGTGGTCGGATCGGGGGCGGTGAGGTCATCGTCTCCCGTATAGAAGCTGAACCGCTCGTACAGATCGAGGTAACGGATGCCAAAGAGCCAGCTCAGATCGGCGTTGGCACCGAGCCAGCAGCGGTAATTGACCTCGGCACTGCCGAGGGCTGTTTGCAGGCGTAGCTTGATCACGTCGGCTTGGAGCCAAAGGCCCGGCTCAAAGCCCAGCGGGGCCGAGAAAAAGTCGCCGCCAACGTTGAAGAATGTATCCAGGCTCCCGGCGCTCGCAACCGTCTTGGTTGAGCTGTTCTGGGACAAGTAGAACCCGCTCATCTCGATGGCCTGGTCACCCCAGTGATAACCGAGGGTCGCACGGACACCATGATTGAAGCGTGGCTGGACATCGTAAAAGTCCGCGATTTCCGGAGCACCCGCCGGCGGCAAGTTGCCAGTTTCAACCCCGCCGCTGGCCGTATCCAGCAGGGCGGCGGCTCCGTGCCCGAGGCGCTGCCGCTCCAGAGCCATGTAACCAAAGCTGCCATACAAGGCAGGCGGTTCCGGGCAGGACGGCCGACAATCCCAGGCATTGGACAGATTGGCGGGCAACCAGTTGGAGGACGAAGAACCCGGGGAACTCATGGGCGGGGTCGGGACGCTGCTCGAGGAGGAATCCAAGCAAGGCAGCGGGTCCGCGACGGAGCCTTGCGTACCCGGGCTGGGCAAGTACGATGGCTGCGCTGCGGCCGAGCTGACGATTGACCCCAGCGCCAGCAGAGCTCCACCCATCCATGCTTTCGCCATGTTCGCCTCCCCTACAACGGTGTCGCCAAACCCGACCGGGACTACAAGGATCTCGCACCGGGGGCAGCCCACCGGCGCTGGCTCCAGTGTTGAACAATCGGCCATGCAACCAGCAAGCTTGAGCTTTTTGGCGCATTTGCAAAACGCGCCTCAACCGGCACAATTGGTAGCGTTTGGGGGATTTGGGTAAAATATTTCATCCCGCCGGTGGAAAAAGACTCAAGTATAACCTATGCTTTTGCGAGCTGGCTGAAGACTTCTCGGGGAACCGGAAATCCGAAGAGAGATTGACACAACTCCGATCCGAGGTTAGCGTAATATACCTTGCAGGATGCTGGATGCAGTCTCTGCCCTGGATGGGTAACACCTCCGGGACCCGAACCACGGATGGCGAGGTTGGCTCTGCGAGCCGGGAACGGTATCCGCAGGGCCGTGGCTAAACGCGGGGAGGGTTCTCAAGTCACTTGTCTCCGCGCACTTCGCCTTTCCGATCCATTTCATCCAGCGGCAAATAATTTCATGGTAGCGGCCATTGGGTACCGCCGCCGTGCAGTTTCTATTGTCGTTGTTCCTGGAGGGAGACCCACGGAAAGTCGGGAACCTGCTATGAATGCCTCAGGGATTGCTGAGAAGGCCTGTAGTCTGGCCGAGCACCTGGAGTTGCTCGTGCAGCGGCGGCTGGGGAGCCGAGTCCGAGATTTGCGCGTCGTGCTTCGGCAGGACGGCGTCATCCTCCAAGGACGCGCCGGTACCTACCACGCCAAGCAATTGGCCCAGCACGCAGCTATGGAACTGTCGGCCTTGCCAATCTTGGCCAACGACATCGAAGTGCGCTAAGCCACCGGGCGACGGGCCGGGAATCCCCGCCAGGGGCAACAGCGCCGCTGCCTTCACCCCTTCGGTACGCCTCGTACCAGCCTTTCCTGCTAGGCGGCCCCGCACCAGCACGTATAATACGGATGCGGCTTGAGCTGAAGCTTCGCTGCTCGAACCGCAGCTTGGCCCTAGAGCGCCCTCCGGAAAGATCTATCCTGCCCTCGACGCAGACCGAGCTCTACTGAGCGAGGAAGCCATGTTCCCCTATAAGCTGCCAATTCTGCTTCTGATCGCGGCCTGGTCCGGCACCAGCGCACGGGCCGACAACTGGCCCGTTTTCCGCGGCAACCCTCTTCAGACAGGGATCGCGGCGTCGCCCTTGCCGGATGCCCTCGATATCCGCTGGAAATTCAAGGCCAAAGACGGTATTGAGGGCGCGGCCGCGATCGTCGATGGAGCCGTCTACGTCGGCTGCCTGGACGAGCATTTGTACGCCCTGAATCTGGCGACCGGGCAGCTAAAGTGGACGTACCAGACCGATGCGGCCAAGGGGACAAAGGTGGGCCCGATCCGGGCGTCTCCCAGTGTGCGCGACGGGTTGGTTTACGTCGGGGATGCCGATGGCATCTTCCATTGCGTGGAAGCGGCGACTGGTACCAAACGCTGGACCTACGACACGGGAGCCGAGATCACGTCGGGCGCCAATTTTGCCGGAGACCTGGTTCTCTTCGGCTCCAGCGACGAAACCCTTTACTGTCTGTCCAAGGATGGCAAGGAGCGGTGGAAATTCCGTGTGCCCGGAGGCCCGGTCATGGGGACGCCAGCGATCGTGGATGGGCGAACCTTTGCGGCCGGCTGCGACAGCACGCTCCATGTCTTAGATGTCGCCAAAGGAACCGAGGTGGGAGGCGGCGTGGACCTGGGTGGCCAGGTTGGGGCGACCGTAGCCGTGATCGGCGAGCAGCTTTACGTCGGCACGATGAGTGGCGAGGTCCTCGCCATCAACTGGAAAAAGGGAGACATCCGTTGGCATTTTGAAGCTCCCAGAGCGAAGCAACCGTTCTACGCCTCGGCCGCGGCTACGGACGATTTGATTGTCGTGGGCAGCCGGGATAAGCGCGTGTATGCCTTGCACCGCAAATCGGGTAAGGAAGCCTGGAGTTTCCCCACGAAAAGGAAGGTCGATAGCTCGCCGGTAGTCGCCGGCCGGCGGGTCTACGTGGGCTCGTCGGACGGCAATCTCTATGTGCTCGATTTGGCCGATGGCACCGAGCAACAACACTTTGCCCTTGGCCGGGACATCACCGCCTCGCCGGCCGTGGGCGGGAATTGTCTCGTCATCAGCACGATGGAAGGCACGATTTACTGCATTGGTGCCAAGAATTGATGGGCCCTCGAGAAGGGCATCGGTTTCAGGAAAGAGGCTCCCGGCGAAGACCGGGGTGACTATGGCCAGCGCAGAGACAACCCAGGAGCAGACAGGCCTCGGCAATTATTTCGTGGCCAATTATCCGCCGTTCTCGTTTTGGAAACCTACCTATTTGCCGCAGGCCCTCGAGGCCTTGCACACATCGCCGCGGCCGGGAACCCCGCTGGGGCTGTACTTGCACATCCCGTTCTGCCGGAAACGTTGCAAGTTTTGCTATTTCCGGGTCTATACCGACAAGAATGCCCGCGATGTGGATACCTACCTCGATGCCCTCGTCCGGGAGATCGAGCTGTACAGTCAGCTGTCGGTTGTGGGCGGCCGGCCGCTGCTCTACGTTTATTTTGGCGGCGGAACTCCTTCGTTTCTGAGCGCGACACAACTCCGCAGTCTGATCGGCCGCATCCAGCAATTCCTCCCCTGGCACGGTGCCGAGGAAGTCACGTTCGAATGCGAGCCTGGCACCCTTCAGCAGCACAAGCTTGCCGCCCTGCGGGAAATGGGAATTACGCGCTTGAGCCTGGGGATCGAAAACTTCAACGATCGCATCCTTGAAGAAAATGGCCGGGCCCATCTATCCGCCGAGATTTATCGAGCCTACGCCTGGGCGCGCGACCTGCAATTCGACCAGATTAATATCGACCTCATCGCGGGCATGGTCGGCGAGACCTGGGAGAATTGGCGGGAGTGTGTGCGCAAGACGGCTGAGTTGAGCCCGGACAGCGTAACGATTTACCAGATGGAACTGCCGTTCAACACGGTCTATTCGAAGGAGCTGCGCATCATCGGCCAAGATTCACCGGGCACCGCCTCCGTGGCGGATTGGCCGACCAAGCGTGCCTGGGTCCAGTATGCCTTTGACGAACTGGGCAAGGCGGGGTACGAGGTTTCGAGCGCCTATACGGTGGTGAAAGACCGACGCCGCTGCCGATTCGTTTATCGGGACGGCCTCTGGCACGGGGCCGACATGTTTGGCACCGGCGTGGCGTCCTTCGGTCACGCCAACGGCGTGCACATGCAAAACGTCGATAGCTGGGAACAATACGTCGGCATGCTCGACAAGGGAGAGCTCCCCTTGAATCGTGCCTTGCCGGTGCAGCCACGGGAGTTGTTGATCCGCGAGATGATCTTGCAATTGAAGACCGGCCGGCTCGATCTCAGCTATTTTCGCAGCAAGTTCGGGTCGGATCCGGCCAAGGACTTCCCGCAAGAATTCGGCCAGCTCGCTCAGGAAGGGTTCCTTAGCCTGGGCGAAGAATCGATCGAGCTGACGCAGGCCGGACTTCTGCAAGTGGACCGCCTGCTGCCTATTTTCTTCGAGCCAGAGCACCGAGGCACGCGCTATACCTGAGAAGGAAGGTCCCCTAATCGATATGAACCTCCCCGCCAACTTCGCCGGACCGGACCTGGCAACGTTGTTCGCGATCTTCGGACCGGCCGAGCAGATTCCCGAACATGAATTCGTAGCTCCGGACAAAGTGCCGCCGCCTTATCATGGCTTGTTGGTGCATGAGCACCATATGACGGTCACCGTGGAAGCGCACCACGGCAGCCTGGTGGATGTGCGTGTCCTGGCCCGTCGCCACCATGGCGATTCGTATGCCCGCAAGATTCTGCTCGTTCTTCAGAGCACCGGCCGAATTGTGCAATTTGGCATTGCTCGGGTCAATCTCCGATATTGCAGCCCGGCAGTGCGTGCCGAGATTTTGGCAGCTCGGACGCCCTTGGGGCGCATTCTCATTCAACATAATGTGCTGCGGCGGATCGAGCCCACCGCCTTTTTGCGAATCCTTCCCGGGCCGGCGCTGCAGAGCTGGTTCGGGCAGGAGTTGCTTCGCCCGACCTACGGCCGGCTGGCCTACA
>Ga0209060_10002979_pt1 | contig 14838 bp, 18 predicted proteins | sample Coa_R1_8_FD_187155 | JGI IMG/M metagenome (GOLD analysis project Ga0209060, IMG submission 187155) | Surface soil microbial communities from Centralia Pennsylvania, which are recovering from an underground coalmine fire - Coalmine... | ecosystem: Environmental > Terrestrial > Soil >...
AAGAACGGCAAAGATAGGACATGGCCGGTGGGGAGCCTCAAGCCGAACGATCTCGGGTTATTCGACACGCAGGGGAACGTGTTGACGTGGTGTCAAAACAAGCTCAAAAGCTACCCCGAAGGAAATAAAGCGACAGACGACACAGAAGATGATTTAGTGGTCGAAAGTACAGATATCCGTATTGTGCGTAGCGGCGGCTCGTACGACTTTCAAGCGAGGAACGTCCGCTCTGCCCAGCGCAACCCCAGTTCAGGTCTAGTGGTGAACCGGTACGGCGACTACGGTTTTCGTCTGGCGAGGACTTTACGGCTTGGCTCCATTCCTGCTTTACCACCTACCGCCGAAGGCGGTCGAAAATGAAAACGTCATGGTTCATATAGAAGCGGAGGTGTAGTTCAGAGTCAGCATTTGCCGGCCCAGACTGCTGGCAAACATACGTCTCATGCTACAAAATAGGCCGATAGTCCTGTCACTGTTTTGTCACAGAACTCCGGGAAAAAGCGAATAAATCATTGCAAAACAATGGAAATAGAAGGTGCCCGGACGAGCCGCTTTTGCAACCCAAGCGGTTGTGTGACAATGACTTCCGACACGCCCCGCCCCTCGCCGATTCAGCATCAGCCCAAGAATGGGGAAAACACTTCCCGTTTACCGCTGGGAAGGCAGAGGATGAGCGGGCAAGAAACGTGAGCTATCGTTAATTGGCCGCCTGGCTCAAGTGCAATCTTGCGAATGTGTTCCGCCAAACCGCCAGAGGGTTCGGAAGGACGCTCTGAACCACCGACAGGAAGGTGACGGCGGGCGCGACTGCGCAGAGCAACGGCCCCAAGTGCCATAGATCGCTGCTTCCGATCCCTCAAATGGACGAGGTTCCAAGCTGTGCCGGCTTTCCCGAACGGAAAGCGTTCCCCTGGAAAGAGTGCCGGGCCGAGCCACACGCAGATCGATCAAAGGAAGGCATTGGCGGATTGAGAAGGGGAAGGAACGGCCAGGTGTGGAAATTCCCGCCGCACTCACCGTCAATCCATAGCAGAGGATGCTCTCCGGCATGACAAAGGGGCAAGTCGGTGCCCGGCTCTGGGATAGGTGCGACAAGTTGCAGAGGCACTGCAACAGCGATCACTTGGCGAACCAGCGGGCAGCAGTGCGGGGGCAGCTTCAAACGGACACTGGCAGCGAAAACCAGGAGATTCAATATCGTTTTCAAATCAATCAAGGATGTCCCGGTTTCCACGACATCGCCGACGCGGACCGTGCGGCGCAGCGAGCGCGTGCCGGTTTCGGGCTCCTCCAGAGCCGCGAGCAACCTCAGCAACGTCGATTTGCCGGAGCCGTTGGGACCGATCGGGCCAATGCGCTCGCCAGCGCGTAGGTCGAAGGGTAGGTCAGTGAATAGCTGTCAGTCCCTGCACACTCAATAGTACGGTCATACTGGGCGCCACTGGCGAGGGCGCTTGGTCACGGAGGTCGGCCCGCCGCACCTCGTTACTATGGTGCAAGAATCGGCCCGGCGGGACAAGCACAGGCTAGAGGATAGTCTGTCGGAACATGTCAGCACGCGCTGCCTACGCCTTTCCTGGGGTGCAGGGGAATGCTCATTTGGCGGATCGGGGGTAGTGCGGCACAAAACGTGCGAAGAGAGAGTGGTAGAACGACTCACTGAAGAACGAAAGAATCCGCCAGGTCAATGGGTGTAGTGTTTTTGTCTGTCATCGGGTATCTTTCGCAAAGGAAGGGTGGAAGGACACGCTGATCCAACGCCCCGGTCGCCTCAATTATCCTACTATTCCCCGGTTGCCATCAAGTTGGGATGGCTTGGTCGTCGATAACACCCACACCATACGCAACGCTTGGATGTGTTCACTTGCGGAAGTAGGAACTTCATGCCAGAGACGCAAGAAGCCTGTGTCATGAATATGGATGCTGCGCAGGCGGCAGAGCTGTCCTTGTTAGTCGATCTGGAAGCCCGCTGGGAGAACCTGCGCAGGAACTCGTTGCGGACCCCGGAGGTGGAGTCCAGTACGCGGGAACTGCAGGGCAAACAGAAGGCCTACGAGTGCTTTCGTGCCCAGCTGGTGGCGTACAACCAGCAGTATACTCCCGCGCACATACCGGAAATGCTGCTGAACACTCCCTCCCGGTTAGCAAAATGGTGCCGGACGATGCGAGACCTCTACCTCCGGGTGGAGCACGACCCTCGGGGCCACTGTCCGGTTCACTTGTTGGAGAAAGCCTACCGGTGGGCGGACCGAGTGGGCGTCCGCATGAATAAGGGTTCTTTCAGCCGCTCAACACCGCCGGACACGATCGGGGCCGCGATTCGGGACCTGGAAGCTCTGGGCCAATGGTGCGATGATCTCGCCAAGGTCGCACCTCCGAGGGAGCAACTTCCCTGATAAGACCCCTGCAGGTCCGGAGGGGAGTGCGCGTTACCCGGATAATCGAAGAGGCTCGAGCGGGCGTTCAGGCCGAGCGGTGCCTCCTTCGCGGCTTTTTCACCCTCCGCACGGCGGGAGCCTTTGCCTCGGGAAGCTTTCTGGGGCGCCACCGTGACCGTTCCTGTTTCAGAGCGACCGCTTCGAACGGCCTGACCCGATCACCTGTTCGCACAGCGCACGGCGATCCAGGATTTGGCCTGGTACGACAGCCTGCTTGTTTTGTTATGCCCGGGCCTTGAAGGCGGCACTGCACTGGCCCTGCGAATTCTTCCTCTCCTTGCCGTTCTTGTGGGCATTCGTATACTGGTCAGTAGGACGATTTAGCTGGAAGCGCATCTTCTTTATCCGACTTCCCGCTCTTAGGGTCGCGACCCAATCAATCTGACCGTCCCCGCCAATGCATTGCCCGTGGCAAGCGGATGGTCCCACGCCCTTCAGATAGGGCGCGACGAGGAACGTGGTCGTGCGATCCCGAAAGCAAGAACTGGGAACACCGGTTCGACCGCTGAATCCGCTGACACTGCCGGTATGGATAAGAATCCGCTTCCTCGCGCTGCGCAATGATCGAGAGACTTCCCGATGAAAACCAAGGCGAAGAACCATACGAATTATGTTGACGCCCTGGAAAATGAAAACCATTATGCGGTGCTGACCAAGCTGGGTCGCATCCAGATCCTGGTCCAGCCCACGGCCAAGCGACTCCGAAAACGGGGCAAGAGAGGGTGGCGCCTCTTTGGCACCGTAAACAATGGCTCCGCCGACGCCAGTCCAATCCTGATGATGACGATCCAGCGAGCGATCCAAGAAATGGAGAACACCGTCGCAAGGGTGGAAAGCAAGGGCACGAAACAGCTGCCGGCGAAGGCTGATAACCAGTGACCAGATGCCGCCATAAGGCCTATCCGACCCATAGAGGACCTCGGATGTCCGTCGCCATTCCGGGGTCCGCTTCCGGCTCCTCTTCCAAGGTCGCAATGGCAAGCCATGGTGCGACCCTGGCAGCCGCTGAAGTGGAGAATCACCGACCGAGGCTCCGTGGGATCTTGGTTCGAAGGAGCTAACGATGTACAGCCCCGCTGAAGTACCGGCAGGATTTCGCCAGTATTTTTTCGTGAATGCGGGTGGCCCGTCGCGGACGATATTGCATCGCGAGATGGTTGACAAGAAATGGCAACTCGTCACCCTCGAATGCGGGCACAAAGTCCTGCTCGCCAAATATCAGAAATCGGCAAAGCTCGGCTGCGGATTCTGTGGAGGACTGGAACCCCTCTCCAATCAAGAAGCGTGAGCGTCATGGATAGGAGTTCGATCCATGGGTGATGATCCTGACAAGGGCGTCCACAATGGCCGGACCCGTGGCATCTCGACCGGCTCACGCCCCACGTTCTCGTGGCCTAACCATAGCCGAGACCAACAGCATCGCGCAAGAAAATGCCGCGGGCTCGAGTTGCCTGGCTTGACGGAACTGCTCGGGCAATGGCCAATGCTTGCGGATTTGGCTCGGCATGGTCGCCTACTCTTTGGTTCATCGAACAAAGATCCCGGTGCTCGCGAAAAGACCTTGCTCTTCGGGGTCCGGCGCCTGTCCTCCGTTGTTACCGAACGCGGAGACAAGCTCCATAACGGAGTTACCTCATTCGCTCTTGAACGTCGATCGCAAGAACGCCATAGACACTCTCGTGTTGCTGCACGACCGAATGGAGGACTCCCAGTAGCCGTTTGGCCGTGTAGTAGTCCAGCACGAGACGGTGGATCGCCGTGGGTACACAAGCCTGAAATGATTGGTCATTTTAGCTCAGTACGACTCGGGAGAATCCTTCTGCAGTACTGTCTTCCGCGCCTTGGCGCACAGTTGGCCTTCTCCACTGCCGGCGATCCAGATAGGATACGCCTTTCCGAAATCAGAAAACGAGGCATCGCATGAGAGAAGCATTTCGAGCCGAAGTTGCGGAGATCACGAGATTGATCGAAGCGGCGACTCTTGCCAGTGATGTCCGAGACACTGTGGTTTGGTGCCTCGGCCAGTTGCCCGCACTGTACGACCAGTTTTGCCAGAACTGCGAGAGCAAGTACGCCGAAGAAATTCACCGCCTGGAGCAGGGCGTCCTCGGGAAGCTGGCCGAAACCCGTCGTTCCTCCCCGGTGGGGGACGCTGTCCTCGACCGCTTGCGCCTTCTGCACGAGTGTTTCGGGCTTCCCGGCTTGGGCTCCAGGCTTCCTCCTACCTTACCATCCCGTTCCCGAAAGGCCGGTTAAGCGGATGAAAAAGAGCAAAGGGCGTCGCAAGGTGGGCCGGAAAAAACGCCGGATGCGGAGCAAGATCCGCCATCGCAAATAGCAATCGTTTGGCTCTCCGGTGAAGCGTGACAGGGACCGGAAGCCACGCCCGAGCGGCAGTCGCCACCCGCCTTCCGAGTTTTTCCAAGGTCCGAGTGCTGCGGCGGACACAATGGTCCGTTATCCTGCACGGACGCCTCCTGGTCGAGAAGGATACCCGATGAGTCCGAAGAAAACTCTCCAAGAAAGGGAGCAAGAATTGCGGTCGCTGCTTGCCACGCCGGCGGGCCGGGAGGAACTCCAGGAGCTATTGGTGCGCTATCACGCAGCGAGTGACAGACTGAAACCGGCGGCCATGTCTGCGATCACCTACATCTTGGTCTACGAAAGGGAACTGGGGCTGATTAGCACCTGACCGCCTGGGTGGTTGGCCAATTCACGGAGCCGGACCTGGATTGAAGTTTTGATCGACCCGGCCACGCCCCTTGATGACTTTACGATGAGATCCCGCAGTGGTCACTTGTTCGCTATGAACCGATCCAAGCGGACGGCAGGGCCCGCCACCGGAACATCCTTCCCTCGCCGCGGATTGGAAGCAGCCGAACTCTGACCCCCACAAGGCAACCATGCCGCTTCTCGACCTCAACGTGGTCAGTACACGATCCGCTCTGCCCGCCGACGTCCGCGCTTTGCTGCGCGAGGCCGCCAGACGCATCCGTTACTTCCGACGCGAGCATCGCGTCCCCGGGTTTGTCCCGAGCGATTACCAGAGTGTGTACCACGCCCTGCGGGCACTTACGACGGGAGACCTGATCCCCGGCGACCAATTCTGCGAGTGGGGCAGCGGCTTCGGGGTCGTGACCTGTCTGGCAGCTATGCTGGGGTTCGACGCCCGGGGCATCGAGATTGAGATGGAGTTAGCGGATGCCGCACAGGAACTGGCGGATGACTTTGGCCTGTCTGCAGAGTTCGTGCGCGGCAGCTTCATCCCCCGCGAGGGCCGAGCCGAAGCAGCTGCCGCCGGCAGTTTTGCCTGGCTGACGACCGACGAGAGCAGCGCCTATCAGCAACTGGGACTGGGCCCCGACGAGTTCGACCTGGTTTTCGCTTACCCCTGGCCCGACGAGGAAAGAGTCACGGAGAACTGGTTTGAACACTCTGCGGCCGAGGGAGCGATGCTGCTGACCTATCATGGAATCGAAAACCTCCGCTTCCGGCGAAAACTTGGCTTCTGCTTATCCCGGTAGCGCCCAAAGAGCTTCGCAAGGCAAAAACTGCGGCTGCGCCGAAGGTGAGGAATGCCCGCGAAAACGGCGCCGCGGACCAGTAGCTCGCCGACCTGCTCGCCAGGAAGAAGGGCTTCCATTTCCTGCAAAATCATAAACGAAGCGATGCCCGAGCCGGCGCAGGCCGAGGCATCAGTTGTGGAAGGAACACCTTCGTTTATCAGCAGCGAGGAAGTGTGCCTCTTTGCGGGCACGGTCCTGGATGTCAATCCCTTCACGATGGTTCATCGGCGCCGGCGTCGGCGAAAACGTCGTGATGGAGGGCGCGGACTGCCCGCGCCCAAGGGTTCCTTGCTCGACCGGCGAGCGTTTCCGCCCTCCCGTGAAGTGTAGGGCTCCTCCTGTGGAGACTTCGAGGCTCGTCCGCCGCCAGACCGGTGGTCGGTCTTGCCCGCCCGCTCGGTCCGGGTGGTGGAGTAATCGAAGTCCGGCAGCAGCACCCGCGGCAGTCGTTGCCCGATCTGGCGCTCGATCCGCGCCAGCGACTTCTCCTCGGCGGGCGCCACGAGCACAAATGCGTCGCCTTCCGCTTCCATCCGGGCCGTGCGGCCGATGCGGTGGATGTAGTCATCCGGCACAGCCGGCACATCGAAACTGATGACATGCGTGATGTGGTTGACATCCAGGCCCCGGGCGGCGATGTTCGTAGCCACCAGGACTTGGAAATCTCCCCGTCGGAACCCGTCCATGGCCCGGCTGCGCTGTGGCTGCGTGAGGTTGCTGTGCAGCTCGCCGACGGCGAAACCGTCGCTGGCGATCGATCGCATCAGACGCCGGGCCGACTGCTTGGTCCGCGTAAAGACGAGGACCGAAGGCATCTCCGTATGCCGCAGCAGGTACCGTAGAAGTGTCGTCTTGAGCTGCTCCGGCACGGGATAGGCCGCTTGCGTGATGCCCACGGCCGGGGCGCTGCGCTGGCCGATCTGGACCATGAGAGGGTTACAAAGGATTTCCCGCGCTAGCCGGACAATCACGGGAGGCATGGTGGCGGAGAACAACAGGGTCTGGCGCCGAGCGGGCAGGCGGGTGATGATCCGGCGAAGGTCCGGCAAGAAGCCCATGTCCAGCATGCGATCGGCTTCATCCAGGACGAGCATGTGCAGGTGGTCGAAGCGTGCCTGGTTCTGCCGCATATGGTCCAGCAGCCGGCCCGGCGTGGCGATCAGCACCTCGACGCCGGCCCGCAGCGCCTTTTCCTGAGGCCCCATGGCCGTACCGCCCACGAGGAGACCGGCTCTCACCGGAGTGTGGTAAGCGAGCCCCAAGAGCACATCGTCGATTTGCTGCGCCAGTTCGCGCGTGGGCGTAATGATCAGCGCCTCCGTCAAACCTCGGGGTAGACCAAGAAGCAGGTGAAGGATCGGCAGCAGAAAGGCCGCGGTCTTGCCGGTTCCTGTCTGCGCGGTGGCGATGAGGTCGCGCCCAGCCAGGATAGCCGGAATCGCTTCCGCTTGCACCGGAGTGGGCTGGGCGTAACGCATTTCGCGGCAAGCCTGTACCAGCAACGGATGCAAACCCAAGGTCTTGAACGGCATCGAAAGCTCCCAGGGGAAAGAGATAAAAATCCCGGCAGTCTTTGTCGACGCAGACGGAAACCGTTTTGATCTCAATGATCACGGCCTGATACCTGGCCACGGTCGACGAGACGCAGAGGAAAAGCACGGGGCAGGCATCTGCCTGCCCCGTGGGAGTCGTGAAGTTGCAGGGGTAGGATTTGAACCTACGACCTCAAGGTTATGAGCCTTGCGAGCTACCGGGCTGCTCCACCCTGCGATCAGTGTGGTTCATTCTACGCGATAGGTGCCGGTCCCACAAGGGCTGACTCCGCTGCAACGTGGCGCTCCGTGGCGCTGTTGTCACGGTGTGATCGTCGTTCGCCGCATGATCCATTCTCCGACGATGGCGAGCACAGAAGGCGGACTCTGGGTCGTCCAGGCCACGGGTATGCTCTATGATTAAGAGAAGCTCGACGAGAGGACACCAACCGCGTCCTTGGAAGTGACACAGGCGCCCGGCCCTTGCAGGATGGCATGTTGAACGATGGCATGAAGCAATTGAAGACAGCTCTAGCCTACAACCCCATAGAGTCGGTCCGCCGGGCGCTGGCGTACCACCAGCGCACCAAGCATCATTTGAACCATTATGCCAAGTCCGCGGGTGTTCTCGACTGGGCAACGCAGCCCGATCCGTTTCGTACCTACACCGGAGCTGCCCTTGTTGAGTTGCCCTTGCTCGCCGACGCCATCTTGACCTCCTATGCCGATCTCCATATCCCTGGGGCCGTTCGGCCGCGCCGGCTGGATGTGAACACATTGGCCATCTTATTCGAACTGGCCCTTGGCCTCTCTGCCTGGAAGCAGTTCCAAGCGAATCGCTGGGCACTCCGCTGTAACCCTTCAAGTGGCAACCTGCATCCCACGGAAGGTTATGCGATTGTGCCCCGCATGCCGGGTTTGGAGGCGGGCGTGTATCACTATGTCAGTCGTGATCATTGCTTCGAACGGCGCTGCACGTTGGGTGAAGAAGCGGCCAAGACACAAGCCGGAGCGCTGCCCCCTGGAGCCTTGCTTGTCGGCCTGTCCTCGATTCACTGGCGAGAGGCATGGAAGTATGGCGAACGTGCCTTCCGCTATTGTCAGCATGACGCAGGCCATGCCATCGCCACGTTCCGTTACGCCGCCGCTGCGCTGGGCTGGTCGGCGGTGCTCCTCGATAGCGTTTCCGATTCGACGGTTGCCACGCTGCTGGGGCTGGATCGCGCCGAGGGGTTTGCGGATGTGGATAAGGCGGATCGTGAGCATCCCGCTGCGATCCTCTTGGTGGCGACGCAACCGCCGTCTCCTGTCTCGCCGCCGCACATGCCCAACGATGTTTTTAGCATGTCCACCTGGGCTGGCAGAGCCAATGTGCTCAGCTCCGCTCACACGGAGTGGTGCATCATCCACGATGTGGCAAGGGCGACTTGGAAGCCCGACACCGAACTTCCCGCATTCCGCCCTTGCGCTCTCCTGCCTCCGCTTCGGTCTACAGGCAATGTGACCGCGGCAACACTCATCCGCCAGCGGCGTAGCTGCCTGGCACTGGATGGCAAGACTGCTCTCACCGCCGAGACGTTCTATGGGATCCTCGATCATCTGTTGCCGCGACCCGGTGTGCCTCCCTGGGACGTACTGCCTTGGCCGCCACACGTCCATGCCGGGATCTTCGTGCACAGGATCCGCGAGCTGCCGCCTGGCCTCTATATGTTGGAGAGGAGCGCGTGCGTGCACGAGCGCCTGTCTGCCGCAACACGTTCCCAGTTCCGCTGGAAGCGCGTGCCCGGTTGCCCCGAGCATCTGCGCCTGTTCTGTCTGGCGGAGGTAGATTTACGTGAGGCGGCGCGCGTGACGAGCTGCCATCAAGAGATTGCCTCCGACGGCGCCTTCAGCCTGGGCATGATCGCCGACTTTGGAGAGAGCATTCGCAGAAACGGCGCCTGGTGGTATCGTCGGCTCTTCTGGGAGGCCGGAATTCTGGGACACGTCTTGTATCTGGAGGCCGAGGCCGCGGGCGTGCGCTCGACCGGCATCGGCTGTTATTTCGACGATGTCTTTCATGAGTTGCTCGGACTCACAGGCGATCAGTTTCAGAGCCTGTACCACTTCACCGTTGGTGGGCCGACGGAAGATCAACGGCTCACCACAATCGAGCCGTATGCCCACCTGGCGCAGAGAAGGAGCTACACGAGAGAGCCATAGAGGAAATACAGACCGGAAGAAGCCCAGAAGACTGCTGTGGGCCGCGGGACTCGGCTGCTCCAGTGTCCTTTCAGGAGATTCGGGATGCGTTGACGAGCCGCGTGCTGTACCAGCAGATGATCGAATGCAAGTTATCCGTGCGATGCGGGCCCAGCGCCAAAGCATAGCGGACACGGCAAGGGGGAATTGTCACAAGATTGTCACAGAATCCATTGGAAAGCATCGTAAAATAACGCAATGACAAGGTGGCCGGACGTGCTGCTTTTTGCAACCTAAGCGGATGCGTGAAACGACTTCTGGCACCCCCCTCCCCCGCCGATTCGGCGGCCTACGGAGCCATAGGTTGGGGGTTCGAATTCCCTCGGACGTAATAAGTTACGACGAATCACGATAACCGTTCACTCGGCAGAGAGCAAGGAAGGGGCGGGACGGCCGTTGCGATGGGCGACCAAGGTGTCCATGAGGTAGCGCGACACCGACCGCTCTTGCAAGCGGCACGTCTGCACCACCGTCAACAGGCGCTCTACGAAGCGGCACCCCGCCTCGCTCTGCGAGCCGAACGTGTTTTTCCGCCACAGCACTCCCCGCCGTATTAACCGCTCAGCGTGATTGTTCGTGGGCTCGATCCCTTCCATTACCAGAAACCGCCACCCTGCTGGGCCAATGGCCGGGTGTACTGCTCGGCCAGCAGGGCGCCCCAGACGACGACCACGAAGGGCACCGCCGCCAGCGCGCCGGCCAGGAACTTGTCGCGCAAATGGTTCTTGAGCCACGTCATGCCCCATCCCCCTATCCGCCGGCCGGCGCCGGCTTTCGCGCCGTCACGTGGGCCGGGTAGGCGAAGCCGAACGTGATGGCGGCGATGAGCAGGGAGGGGACCGACTCCGCCGAGCGGCGCAGGTCCTCCAGGCCGCACTCCCGAAGCACCTGGATGTACCGGCCCGTGTGCCGGACGTCCGCGAGGAACAGCCGGCCGCCCGGCCTGAGCACGCGCGCGATCTCGCGCACCGCCGTGTCCCGCTCGGCCGCGTTATAGATGTTGTGCAGCACCTCTTTCGTGACGATCACGTCGAAGGTGCCGTCGGCGAACGGAAGCCGGCGGGCGTCGCCGTCCTTGACCTCGACGCGCTCGACCACCCCCTCCAGCCGGGCGTTCTCCAGCGTGGCTTCCGGCCGATTACCGGACAGGTCCTCGGCCTGCCAGATGTCCACGCCGACCGCCTTCCCGGTGGTCAGGCGCTTGGCGGCACCGATCAGAAGCAGGCCGCGGCCGCAGCCGACGTCGAGCACCGTCTCGTCGCCCCGCAGGGCGAGGCCATCGAGCAGGCGGTCGCGCTCCCGCAGCTTCTCGACCTTGCTGCCCCAGACCATCCAACCGGCGCCGATCAGGCACCCGATGGTGAGGCCGGTCGCCATCCTTGTCAGCGGCCGCCAGTCGAGGAGGTACGAGACCACGGCCAGCACGAGGGCGGCGGCGCCCACGAGGATGAGGTTGCGGACCACCGTAGGCGCGTCGATGCCGTAGTTGGGGCGCTTCCGCTTGGCAGCGGTTTCGGTCATGGAGGCACCTCCCGTGGGGAATTCCGGTCTGGCCGACTCCTGGGCGGAATTATAGCTGCGGCCGGGGCGGCACGCCATCCCCCCTAACGCGGTAAAACACGTCCGGGTTGAGCCGCACGTGGCCGCCTCGTTACAATGTCGCTGAACGCCGCCGACGTGTGGCGGCTGACGAGGGCTCGCAAGGAGACACGGGGATGAAGACAGCATTGCTGGCACTGGTCGCAGTGGCCGCCACCGCCGTGGCCTTCGCGGAGGACGACGAGGCGAAGAAGGATCTGAAGGCGCTGGTGGGGACGTGGCAGTACACTTCCCAAGAAGCAGACGGCAAGGAGACGGACAAGGAGAATCTGAAGGCGGTCACGGTCACCGTCACCGCTGACGGCAAGTGGGAAGCGAAACACGAGGGGAAGACGTTCTTGGAGGGGAGGGTGAGGCTCGACCCGTCGATGAAGCCGAAGGCGGCCGACTGGACGATCACGACCGAGGGTGACCTGAAAGGCAAGACGGCCCTGGGCATCTACGACGTGGACAAGGACACCTGGAAGCACTGCTTCGGGTTCGACAAGCGCCCCGACAAGTTCGAGTCAAAGGAGGGCAGCAAGGTCACCAACGCCGTACTCAAGCGCGTGAAGAAGTGACGGACGACCTTGCGCGCCTCGGTCCGCCCCACCGAGTTGAGTTCGCGTCAACGCCTTCGGCGCGGAGGACCCATCGTCCGCGGCGTGCCGGAACGAACCACGTCGGAGCTTGCCCCGCTACGCGCTGCTGGACTCGTCAGACGACCCCGCCGATGGTCCACGCTAGTGCTTCTTGGGCACAAGCCTCGCCAGGCCGAGCGTGGCCCACGAACTGCCGGTGCAGGTGATCGGCGTTAGCAGCTTCGCGCTGCCGGGGGAACCATCGGGGGTCGATCGCGAAAGCATCGGCCAACTGCCGTCCGGCTGCTGCGCGGCGACCAGGTAGTCAATGCCGCGCCCGATTTCGGGCTGTTCGGCCGTCAGGCCCGCCAGCGCCAAGGCGTACAAGGTCTGGCCGGTGGCAAAGGCATCGCTGTCCCATCCCGGCACGGCCTGGCTCCAGCCGCCGTCGGCGCGTTGCAGGGCCAGAAGTTCGTCGATCGTCGTTTGCAGGGCCGCGCGCGGCTTGCCGGAGCGGACCCCTAGGAGCACCTTCAGGACCTTCTCTTGGTGGAGGCCGAAGGGCTTGGCGGCGTCGAGCCAGGCGGTCGCCTTGGCCAGCGCCGCCCACTGCGACTGCGGCGAGCCGGGTCCGGTCGCCCCTTGGAGGGCGAGGATGATCCAACCGGCGTCGGTGGTCTGACTCTCGTTGAGCGGCGGCCGCCGGAGGGTGGCAAAGAACTCCCACGAGCCGTCGGGCTGCTGCTTCTTGACGATCTCTGCCGCGATCCGCTGCAGGCCCTGTTCTTGTCCCTCGGTCAGCGAGGGCAACGCCCGTACGGCCACGGCCAGGAACGGGAGCCCCATATTCAGCCCCCGGCCCTGGGGGCGCGGGTCGGGCGGGTCGGCCGGGTTGGGGAAGATCTTCGAGGCCATCAGCTTGTCCCGACTGCCCAGCAACGACTCGACCGTGTCCGCCACGAACTGGCGGTCGATCGCGTACCCTTGGCGGCCCGCTTCGCCCAGGGCCCAAAGCGGCATGGATACGTGATGGCAGGCGGCGCACCTGCGCGTGCTCAACCAGGCGGCGCTTTCGGCCTGCAGGTACTTGACGGCGCGATCGACCGCCTGGTGGACTTGGGGCGTTGGTGCACGCGGGAGCAAGGCCCTTTCCTCGGCCAGAGCCGGACGCGGAGGGCAAAGCCCCACAAGGACCCACGCTAGCAAGGACACACGAGCCATAGCTCTCGATCCTCGGGAGGGCAGAATGAGCGGCGCCAGAGGCCATTTTACGGGTTCGGCGACGATTGTTAGCCGAAATCGACTCCTGACCCCCAATCAAACGTGGGAGTCCTTTCTTCTCCCGCGATGGGTCAACTCTCACGGCCCTCCTCGGTTCCCCCGTCCCACGTGTGGTCCGGGTCGGGGTAGAACGTGACGCCGCTCAGGCCTTTGCCTGGGGGGTAGATAAGAACTAGCCAGCCTCCAGCGATTCGTGCGCGGTAGGCGTGTTTCGCCGGTTTTCCATCCTCGTACTTCAGATTCAACTCTTCCAAGTGGAGAGCCGGTTTTTCTGCCATAGCGACCCCCTGTGACGGCGTCAGACCCCTTTACGAAGGCCGTCGGGCAACCTTTGCGGCCTAACTGGTGATTAGATCGACCGGCGTCGGTCTGTTTACCCCGCTGCCGGTCACGTTATTTCGGTGCGCCGGTCTGTTTATTACGGCCCCGATCGGCTCCGGGCCGTCAGGCCCGGCCTGGCGTGGCAGAGCCGCAGCGCAGTGGTTACAGTGGCTGGGGAGAAACGGCACGACGTGCTGGACCCGCTCGGAGGGCAGGCGACGTTTCAAGTGCGCCGGGTGCCCTGGTTGGCCGCCCCGCGTCTTGCCGGTGCGCTGCTTGACGACGGGCTTAGGCGCATCGGGAGGATTCGCCGAGGGCGGGATGCCGGAGTTGGTGGCGTTGGTGCCCGGGCGGGTGGTCAGGTCGCGCACCGTGGCCTCGAGTTCAACGATGCGCTCCTCCCGTTTCCGACATCCAGGGCATGTCACCGTAGCCATGCTGACATCTTAGGAACTCGGTCAGCAAACAGCTGCGCCCCAAAACCGGATGGGCGGTTACTGCTTGGGACCTGTTCGCCCCGTTCGGTGAGATCGGCCCGACTTTGCACGCCGGACACAGGGTAAGGCGCGGTTACGATTGGACACACTTTCACTCGTCGATGCGCTGGGCGGGCTTCCGCCGGAGTGCTTTGCAGAACGCTCACTCCCCGATTTCCAGACTCGCCCAGTCCCAATGGCCCCGAGCCATCGCCCTCTTGAGGCGGACGTCCAGTACCACTGCCAACGCCACGGCGAGCGGCATGCAGGCGAACCACGCTCCCGCGCTCAAAGCCAGGGGGTTTCCCGGGTAACGGAGGATGAACTCCCACAGCGGGTTCTCCGGTTGCGCCACGTAGCTGCCCGCGACCAAGGCCACCCCGGCGAGCATCGACCCCACGCCGCACGCCGCCGCACGGAGCAGCGACGCCGCGCCTGGTCGGCCGGCCAGTTCCCGGAAGACACCGTGGCACAGCAGCACCGACAGGAATACATATCCCACTAACACGCCCAACTCGGCCAGCCCTACCCGGGCGTCGGACCACTTCTCCCCCGCGGCGACGAAAACCAGGGGGATGAGGTTGAGCCCGACGAACATCATCGCGGCCCCGAGCGCGGCGATCCGAGCCCCGTATCGCAGCCCGCTCTCGCCCTGCCCCCGGAAGAACAACTTGGAAAGCCAGCGCTCCAGGCGGGGGACGGAGGCTTGCAGATCCCGCGTTAGGTCGGCGGGATCGCCGAACCGCCGGAGGGCCTCGGCGAGCGCCTGGTGTTCGTCGCCGCCCCGCGCCTTCTCCTCCTCAAGAAGCCCGGTCAGGTGAGCG
>Ga0209060_10002980_pt1 | contig 14833 bp, 15 predicted proteins | sample Coa_R1_8_FD_187155 | JGI IMG/M metagenome (GOLD analysis project Ga0209060, IMG submission 187155) | Surface soil microbial communities from Centralia Pennsylvania, which are recovering from an underground coalmine fire - Coalmine... | ecosystem: Environmental > Terrestrial > Soil >...
TGACATCCAAGATTTCACGGCGCGTCTATGCCGACATGTTCGGGCCGACCACCGGGGATCGCGTGCGGCTGGCCGACACCGACCTCATCATCGAAGTGGAGAAGGATTTCACGACTTACGGCGAGGAGGTGAAGTTCGGCGGCGGCAAGGTGATCCGCGATGGTATGGGCCAATCGCAGGCGACCAACAAGCAGGGCGCGGTCGACACCGTCATCACCAACGCGCTGATTGTCGACCACTGGGGCATCGTGAAGGCCGACGTCGCGATCAAGGAAGGCATGATCAGCGCCATCGGCAAGGCCGGCAACCCGGACATCCAGCCCGGCGTCACTATCGTCATCGGCCCCGGCACCGATGTCATCGCGGGCGAAGGCAAGATCCTCACCGCCGGCGGCTTCGACAGCCACATCCATTTCATCTGCCCGCAGCAGATCGAGCATGCGCTGATGAGCGGCGTCACCTCGATGTTGGGCGGCGGCACCGGCCCCTCGCACGGCACCTATGCCACGACCTGCACGCCCGGCCCCTGGCACATGGGACGGATGATCCAGTCGTTCGATGCGTTCCCGGTCAATCTCGGTATTTCGGGCAAGGGCAACGCCTCACGCCCGGCCGCGCTGGAGGAGATGATCAAGGCGGGCGCCTGCGCGCTGAAGCTGCATGAGGATTGGGGCACCACGCCGGCTGCAATCGACAATTGCCTGTCGGTCGCCGACCACTACGACGTCCAGGTGATGCTGCATTCCGACACGTTGAACGAGTCGGGGTTTGTCGAGGATACGGTGAAGGCCTTCAAGGGCCGCACCATTCACGCTTTCCACACCGAGGGCGCGGGCGGCGGGCACGCGCCCGATATCATCAAGATCGCGGGGCTGAAGAATGTGCTGCCGTCCTCGACCAATCCGACGCGGCCCTTTACGCGCAACACTATCGACGAACATCTGGACATGCTGATGGTTTGCCACCATCTCGATCCATCGATCGCCGAGGATCTGGCCTTTGCGGAAAGCCGCATCCGAAAAGAGACTATTGCGGCGGAAGACATTTTGCATGATCTCGGCGCGCTCTCGATGATGTCGTCGGACTCGCAGGCCATGGGCCGGCTGGGCGAGGTCATCATCCGCACCTGGCAGACCGCCGACAAGATGAAGAAGCAGCGCGGCGCGCTACCTGAGGACAAGGGCAAGGACAACGATAATTTCCGCGTCAAGCGCTACATCGCCAAATACACCATCAATCCTGCGATCGCCCACGGCGTCTCGAAGCTGATCGGCTCGGTGGAGAAGGGCAAGCTCGCTGACCTGGTGCTGTGGTCTCCGGCATTCTTCGGTGTCAAGCCGGATCTGGTCGTCAAGGGCGGCTCGATCGTCGCAGCCCCCATGGGCGACCCGAACGCCTCCATTCCCACCCCGCAGCCGGTTCACTATCAGCCGATGTTTGCCGCATTCGGCAAGTCGCTGACCGCGTCTTCGGTGGTATTCACCTCGAAGGCCGCCGTCACCTCCGGGCTGAAGCGCAGGCTCGGCATTGCCAAGGACCTTTACGCGGTCCAAAACACCCGCGGAAAAATCTCCAAGAAGAGCATGATCCACAACGACGCGACGCCTGACATCGAGGTCGACCCTGAAACCTATGAGGTACGCGCAGACGGCGAGCTTTTGACCTGCGAACCTGCCGAGGTCCTGCCCTTGGCGCAGCGCTATTTCATGTTCTAAGGTTGCCTGACCTGAAGCCTTAAATAAGAACCGGGAGGATATCGTGATCTACGTCGTCGCTACCACGCAAATGAAGCCGGATGGCCGTGAGGCCTTCATCAAGGGCCACAAAGCCTGCATTGCCGAGACACGGAAGGAAAAGGGCTGCATCGCCTATGAGGGTCATGTCAGCGTCAACGATCCCAATGTCTATGTGGTGGTGGAGCGCTGGGAAACGCGCGAGGACCTCACCGCGCACGGCAGGGCACCGCATATGAAGGTCTGGCGCGAATTGTCGGGGCCGCTCAAGGCTTCGCCGACGGCGATCGAGATCATCAGCGACGCCAAGGTGGACAAGCTTTCCGTATGATCCGCGCCACCGAGGTCAAGCCGCATCATCGCTGGACGGACGCGCCGGCCGACACCGTCGTGCTCGATTTCGACGATCGTCACCGGCGGCGGATGGCGATGACCGGCACGCGCGGGCTGGAATTTCTACTCGACCTGGAGCACGCCACCGCTCTTCGCGGCGGCGATGCCCTCCGGCTCGAGGACGGACGGCTGATCGAGGTGGTCGCTGCACCCGAGGCGCTGCTCGAAATCCGCGGTAGCGACCCGCATCATCTGATCCGCATCGCCTGGCATCTCGGCAACCGTCATCTGCCGACCCAGATCATGCCGAAGGCTTTGAGGATCAGACGCGATCACGTGATCGAGGCGATGGTGAAGGGACTTGGCGCGCGCGTGATCGAGATCGAGGCGCCCTTCGATCCCGAGGGCGGCGCCTATGCCGGCGGCGCCCATGGTCATGCGCATGAAGGTGAGGGGCATCACCATCACACCGGCCACGATCATGCGCACGACCACGCGCATCATCACGACCACCATCATCATCGCCACGACGATCACGGGGATCACGAGCACCACCACGGCCACTCCCATGCTCATGACCACCGCTAACTCGGAGCGGGCCAATCTCGGCATGACCGATGCCGAGGCGGCGGCGCTTTATCGGCTGATGACCTGGTTGTCTCCAGCCTTTCCGGTCGGTGCCTTCTCTTATTCCAGCGGCATCGAATGGGCAGTGGAGGCAGGCGACATCCGCGATGCCGCTTCGCTTGAAAATTGGCTGGCCACGATGCTGGCGGAGGGCAGCGGCTTTTGCGACGCAGTGTTCCTGGCGAGGACCCATCGTGCCGTCCAAGCCGGCGACGATGGCGACTTGCGCGACATCTGCGAGCTTGCGTCGGCGTTCGTGCCCTCGCGCGAGCGGCTGCTCGAAACGTCGAGCCAGGGGCGCGCCTTTATCGAGACCGCGCGTGCGGCGTGGAGCTGCGACGCGCTTGCGTACGCATTGGCGCAATGTCCAGGCATCATCGTCTATCCAGTCGCGGTCGGCCTAGTCAGTGCCGCGCATGACATTCCGTTGCCGCCGACGATGCACGCCTTCCTCCACGCACTGATCTCGAACTGGATTTCAGCGGGCGCGCGGCTGATCCCGCTCGGCCAAACCGACAGCCAGCGCGTGCTTGCCGCGCTCGAGCCTGTGGTCTCCGGGACGGCGCAGCGCGCCATGGGCGCGACACTTGACGACCTCGGCAGTGTGACTTTTCGTGCCGATATCGCAAGCCTGCGCCACGAGACTCAATACACAAGGCTGTTTCGATCATGATACTTCCTGTCGTCCCCGCGAAAGCGGGGACCCATAACCCGGGCGCTCGTTGTTGCGAAAGTTGTCTACCACGGCGCTTTACAGATAGATTTCGCGGTGTGGGTCGCGTTCGCTTTGCTCGCTTGCCCGGGACGACGAATATGACGAATTTAGAGGATGCTCAGATGGCAAAATCTCACGGCCCGCTCCGGATCGGCGTGGGCGGTCCGGTCGGCTCCGGCAAAACCGCGCTGATGGACTTGCTCTGCAAGGCGATGCGCGAACGGTACGATATCGCCGCGATCACCAACGACATCTACACCAAATGGGATGCGGAGTTCCTGGTGCGATCGGGATCGTTGACGGCGGATCGCATTGCCGGCGTTGAAACTGGCGGCTGCCCGCACACCGCCATCCGCGAGGATGCATCGATGAATCTCGCCGCAGTCGCCGACATGCGCGCCAAATTTCCCGACCTCGACCTGGTGTTGATCGAGTCCGGGGGCGATAACCTCGCCGCAACGTTCTCGCCGGAGCTGGCCGATCTCACGATCTATGTCATCGACGTCGCGGCCGGCGACAAAATCCCCTCCAAGGGCGGCCCCGGCATCACGCGCTCCGATCTCCTAGTCATCAACAAGATTGACCTCGCGCCCCATGTCGGCGCGTCCCTGGAAAAGATGCAGCTCGATGCTCGCAGGATGCGCGGCGAGCGACCGTTCGTTCTGACCAACATGAAGACAAGCGAGGGGCTGGACCGCATTGTCGCCTTCATCGAGACCAGGGGAGGATTGAAGAGCAGCGGCCTCAAGAAGGCTGGCTAGTAGAGCGGAGCGGCGTGTTAACGATCTGCCGCGATGTCGACCGTTAACCAAGAATTTTTCGAAATAGCCGGAACCAATTCGTCGTACCTCCGTTAGCCTACTCTGGGTTGCCAATGGGGCGACGCCGTTAAGCTCTCCGGTTAAGGCTGACTGCCGAGCGTGGTTGCGTAACCTCCATGGCGCCTCCAACATATATGCCGTTCTGCTTATTATCTGCCTTGCTTCATGATTGCCGTCCGGCGGACCTGCGATGCCTCCCACACCCTTCCGCCAGCCTCGCATGTTAGAGTAGACGCGTGGTCCGGCTGGGTCTCATCATCAGTCTTATCGCGCTCATCGGGGTTCTGATCTCCGGGCTTGCGGCATATCGGGTGCACGATCAGGAATTGGCGATCGAGCGCATAGCGATCGCCCGCGCCATCGATGTCCATGCAAGCCTTGTTCAGGACCGCCTGACCGAGCGCGAGCTGTTGGCCCGCGTCGCCGCCGGCCTGTTTCGCTCGCCTTCCTCGGTCAGGGCCAACATGCTGGAGCCGCTGCGCTCCTCGATCTATGCCTTCAAGACCGATTTCGTCGTCGCGGAATGGATCGCGCGGCTCAAGCCCGCCGACCTGGACGCCGCCCGCGGCGAGTTGCTGGCTGCCGGGTTCTCCAACCCGACCATCCGCAATTACGATGATAAGCCGCTCGACCTGCGGACGCTCGTCAAGCCCATCGATGTGCTGATGGACGTCGAGCCGCGCAATACCGAGACACGCACGTTCCCTGGGCGCGCGCTGGATCAGAGCCCGGTCATTGGGCCGATGCTGGCCCGCGCCACGGCCGAGGGAAGGCCGGTCTCGTCGGACCCGGTCAACTTGCTGCGCCCGGATGGGCCGGTCGGCCTCGTCCTTGCCGCGCCCGTGGTGCCCGAAGGCGCCACCTCGCCGGCGGGTTTTGTGACCTTCTCCTATGAACTGGCGCCATTGATGCTGGCCAATGACGACTTTTCACTGTTTTCGGTGGTACTGAAGGATCCGCGCACCCCTGGTGGCGAATTGATTGCCAACAACCAGGGCGTCGTCGCCTCGCGCCTGTCCGCGCCGGACGGACCGACGCCGTCGGCGACGCGGACGGTGACGTTTGGCAACCGCGACTGGTTCCTGAGTTATTACGCCAAGACCAACGCCACGCGACACGCCGAGCAGACCGCCGCGATGGTGGGGGCGATCGGGCTGGCGCTGACCAGCATCATCTGCGGGTTGTTCGGTTACGTCGCTTATAACAATCTGCGGCTCAGTCGCGAGATTGAAGTCAGGATCGGTTTCGAGCGCCGCCTGACCGCGGTCATCGACGAGCTCAATCACCGCGTGAAGAACATCCTGGCCGTGATTCAGTCGATCGTGACGCGCACCCTGCGGCATGGCTCCGACATCGATACCGCGCGCGAATTGTTGATCGGACGGATCCACGCGATGTCGAATGTCGTGTCGCTGTTGAGCGAAAGCCAGTGGCAAGGCGTCAAGCTGAAGGGGTTGTTCGAGGCGCGGGCGATCCCGCATGCCGACCGCATTGCCGTAAGCGGTCCGGACGTTGCAGTCTCCGCGCGCGCCGCGCAGAGCCTGTCGCTGCTGTTCTTCGAGCTGGCGTCGCATTCCGACGAAGGGCTTTCGCTGGTCGGCAAGCACCCTCACATCGTCGCGAAGTGGGACGTCACCGGCGCCGAGCCCGATACCGTGTTCACCTTCCGCTGGGAGGAGTTCAACACCAGCGAGGCTACGCGCAGGCCCGACAGCGATTTCGGCCTGATCCTGCTGGATCGCGTCGCGCCGGAGGCGTTGGGCGGCACGTCGAAGCGATATTTTACCGATGTCAGCTACGTCTACGAACTCATCGCTCCGATGGTCACCGTCATCGACATGAGCGAGCGCGACCGCACGGAGAAATTTTCCGCGCCGATCAGGCCGGTGCGGTGACGTCAAGTTGACGCCAATTCCTCGTCGCTCGAATGCTACCCGCTGCCGCCGATCACTGCGCGCACAGTCTCGTCGGGGCCGAAATCTTCGGCGCCATCGACGTAGAGCAGCGCAGCCAGTTTCGAGCGCGCACGGTTGACGCGGCTCTTGATGGTCCCGACCGCGCATTCACAGATTGTTGCCGCGTCCTCATATGAGAAACCGGACGCGCCGACCAGGATCAGCGCTTCGCGCTGGTCTTGTGGCAGCTTGTACAGCGCGGCACGGAATTCCTCAAACTCGAGATGGGCACTCTGCGAAGGTTGCGTCTTCAGCGTCTTGGCATAGTTGCCTTCGGCGTCCTCGACCTCGCGCCGCCTCTTGCGATAGTCGGAGCGGAACAGGTTGCGCAGAATCGTGAACAGCCACGCTGACAAATTCGAGCCCGGCTCAAAGGAGTCGATGTTGGCCAGTGCACGGAGCAGCGTTTCCTGAACCAGATCGTCGGCGCGGTCCGGGTTGCCACTGAGCGAGATCGCGAACGCACGCAGGCTGGGTACCGACGCCAGGATGTCGTCGCGAAGGGCATCTGTGAGAGGCATTAGTCCCTCCCGTCGTTATTGTCTGGATCGCCCGTGTTGCCCATGTGGGAAGAGTGTGCCGGGACATCAAGCTTCCGAATCAGTTCTGCAAACCGTTCCGGGACGCCCTGCCTCACAACATCGTCGTACATAGCGCGGAGCTGATGGCCGATTCTGGACTGAATCTCGGCATTGAGGCCGCCCTTGGCCCCCGGTGCCGTATTCTTGGCTTGAGACTTCACATCCTTCATGACATTTTTCCAACTTCCCCGAGAGTTAAGTCCCTGTAGCTGCGGCAATTTCTTGCTTGGAGAACCTTCCGAGATAATGGCTAATGCGGTTCATTCAAAAAAGTTCCCCCCTGATGGGGGAACTTTTTGCGCTTGTGTGCGTAGAGACTTCCGACAGGGGGCGACTCGGGCCACCCCCATTTAGAAATCGTGGCCCAGGATCAGTGATGGAGTGGGGATGACCCGATCACAGCTTGTTGCTGAACATCTGCCGCTGTTGCGGCGCTATGCCCGCGCGTTGACGGGAAACCAAGCCTCGGGCGACGCCTATGTCGCTGCAATGCTTGAGGCACTGTTGCAGGACCCTTCGCTGCTTGACGAGCAGCACGGTCCCCGTCCCGCGCTTTTCCGCCTGTTCACCCGGATCTGGAATTCGATCGCTATCAACGGGGACAGCACGGTCGCTACGCTGCCGATGCCCCCCGAGCGCCGGCTCTCAAATATCACCCCGTTGCCGCGTCAGGCCTTCCTGCTGTTATCGTTGGAAGGTTTCCCCGAAGAGGAGGTCGCCTACATTCTCGGCACCGATGTCGCCGAGACGCGAAGGCTCGCGGACGCGGCCGGTCGCGAGATGGCGGCCGAGATCGCGACCGACGTCCTGATCATCGAGGACGAGACGTTCATCGCGATGGACCTGGAAAGCCTGGTGCGCAATCTCGGCCACAATGTCATTGGTGTCGCCCGCACCCATGCGGATGCGGTTGCGCTGGCCAAGAACAGAAAGCCGGGTTTGATTCTGGCCGACATCCAACTTGCCGACGGCTCCTCGGGACTGGAGGCCGTCAACGAGCTCTTGAAGAGCTTCGAGGTTCCGGTGGTGTTCATCACCGCCTATCCGGAGCGCTTCCTGACTGGCGAGCGCCCGGAGCCGGCATTTTTGATCTCAAAGCCGTTCCAGCCGGCGATGGTGTCGGCAGTCGCCAGTCAGGCGCTGTTCTTCCAGCGCAATTCGCGCAACCGCGCCCCGCGGGCGGCCGCCTCTTGAAAGGGCGGTGATGTCGTCGAGTTCCGGCGGCGCGCTTGAAAGGGCGCGCCGCTTTAGTTTGCGCGCTCGCGATCATGGATTATGCGAAAAACAAGCAGGGCGCGACTGGCATCACCACAGTCGCGCCCTGCGGCGCCGGTCAATGGGGCAGGGGGGAATAACCGGCTGCGAGGATGACTCCCCACGATAAAAGTCGTTCCAAACGGACTCCAAAAATTTTTATCACACGGTTAAGTGATCGGCCCGTCCAAGAACCTGCCTCCCGCGACTAACGTTCAATCGCCATGAGGGCGAGGGACAAAGCCATGTCGCAGATAGTGAGGGGAATTGTCGCTGTGATCGCGGTTTCGCTGACCTTCGGCGCGGTCCAGCTTGCTTTCGGCCAGGACCTGAAAAGCAAGTTCAAATCCTTTGCCGGCCCGCCCGAGGAAACCGTCGGTCGAGCCGCCAAGGCCGACCGCCTGGCCCGCGCGCCGTCGCCGTCCATGGCTACCCGGACGATCGCCATCCATGTCGACCGCCTCCCCGAGACGGCGATCCTCGTGCGCATTCCCGCCAAGCAAGCCAGTATCGGCGCGCCCGCGGTGATTCACTTCAAGGACGAGCGCAAGGCATCGTCGACGATTGCCTGCGAGCCTGTGGTGAGCGTGCTGACGGACATCGCCAAGCGGCTGCAGCCCGGCCGCTGCGTCACCTGAGTTGATTTGCCTACTCGGCTGGAGTCTGGTCGCCTGCGTGGCTGCGTCCCGCCAAAAGTCCCAGCGCCAATCCGCCGACCGCAAGGATCGGCAGCAGTCGCTTGACCCCGACGGCGCGCACGATCTGGATCCCGGTTGCAATCATCGCAGGATCGGCGAGCAAGGCGTGGGCCGCGGATTTCGTCCGCTCCGCTGCGCGAGCCTCAGCCCGGCGCTTTTGAACGGCGTAGATGGCGATCACGATCAGCGCGGCGAGGACAAAGACGGCGGCGCCTGCGAGGCAGGCTTTCACTAGGCCGTACACGTCCATCACCACGATAAAGGCGGCTGCGCACAGGAATGACAGCGCGATGAACAAGGCGACTGCGGCTATCGCCGCAAGCGAGCTCAGTCGCACCGCCAAGCCGGTCGAGGCCTTGACGTCATCGATGAAGCGTTGAAACACCGGAGCGTCTCCTGCTGAACAGGGCATCGACGAAAGCAACGGTGGTCCACCACCGCTGCCATTGTTCCCAGAGACTGCGCGTTCTTCTCAAGGTTATCATCCCGTTCGATCGCCTCATCCAGGGGACGTCAACGGCGCCAAGCGAGGCCGATCAAAATGCCGAGGCCCAGCGCCAGTCCCACGGTCGCGAGCGGCCGCTGCACGATCGCTTCCTCCAAATTCTCTCCGACCGAATTGGCCGCGTTCTGCGCCGCATCCAACATTTCGCCGCCGCGGCTCGTCGCATCGTCAAGGGCGGAATCCACGTTGGCGCGCGCCTGGTTGTAGCCGCGCTGCGCCCGATCCTTCGCGGTGCCGGCAAAGGCGTTGAGCGCGTCGGTAATCTGATCGGCCAGCGCTGCGATGTCGCTTTTCACCGCTGTGACATCCTTCTCAATGCGTTGATAGGTTGCTTCGTCGATCATGGGTCTCACCGCTGTTTCGAGATCGAAAGCTCCTCGGGAAAACGAAGGCTGCTTTGCAAGAAAAACGCGGCGCCACGCACAAAGGTTCCGCTATTCCGGCGGCAGCTGCGGCGCAGCGGCCGGCACGAGATTTTCCTTCAGAATCAAGGCGACGATCAAAAGCGGCGACGACAAGAAGGCGCCCATCGGTCCCCACAGCCAGGTCCAGAAGGCGAGCGCCAGAAATATGGCGAGCGCATTGAGTGCGAGACGCCGGCCAATGATCGTCGGTGTGACAAAATGGCCCTCCAGGAAGGTGATACCGCAAAAGGCCAGCGGCGCGACGATCGCTGCGGAGAGCGTCGGCAGGGCGATGATGCCTACGACCGCTAGGATGACGAACATCGCGACCGGGCCGATGATCGGGATGAAGTTCAAGGTCGCCGCAAGCGCGCCAAGCCCGGCCGGATTGGGCATATGCGCGATGGTGCAGACGATACCGGTCAAAACTCCGACACCGGAATTGATCAGCGTCACCGTGAGCAGATAATTACCAAGGTGTACCTCGATCTCGTTGAGGATACGCAGCGTCCGAAGTCGCGCTTCGCGATCGGCGAAGATCATGATCAGCGTCCGGCGCAGATCCTTCCAACTCGCGATGAACAGGATCAAGGTGGCGACGAACAGCAGAAATTCTGCGAAAGTCGGCGACAGGAATTCGATGGCCGGCTGGACCCAGTCGGCTTTCGGCATCTGAAACGGCGTCAGCGCGTCCGATCCGCCGACCATGCTTTGCAGTTCGTGCCACATTGCAATGGGGCGGTCGAACACATGCAGCTTGTCCTTCAGCCGCGCGGCGACCTCAGGCAGCCGAGTGCTCCATTCAACCAGGGGGGCGGAGATCAGTCCGAGCATGAACGCCGTGAACGCGCCGACCGCGACCACGATCAGGACGGCGGCGAGCGGGCGGGGAATGCGGAAACGCTCGAGCAGCCTCGCGGCCGGCGACAACATGGTGCCAACCACGAAAGCCATCACCACGGGCAGAAAGAAGGCTTTCGCCTCGTAGAGCACCGCAATGATCGAGATGACCAGCAGTGCGGTTAGTGCGAACGCCACAAGATCCGCGCGACGCACGATCGGCGGCTGCTCGCCGCTGCTGTCGGGCATCGGCTCGCCGGATCGCGCATTCGGGAGGAAGCGTTCGGTCGGCAGGACACGCACTCGTCAGCTCTCCCCCGCGCAACGCAAACGCTGATTACGCGAAACGGTGCTTCGTGATCCGGACTCTCGCGCGACAACGCGCGAAGCGCCTTCGAGGTTCCGTCGCGGCAACGTGAGACCAGGTTGCACTTGACGGGCGCGGCTGCGACGCGCGGCGAAGCGGAACTCCGAAGCCCTCATGCGCGTTCGTGTGTCGAAGCATCCCGCGCGATGCGCATTCCAGATGGGGCGGACCATGACACAGATCGTCGCAGCGACATGCCGGCCTCAACCGCGCGTGAACGGCTTGATGTTCGTCGGCGTCTCGCTGGTTGCGCTCATATTTGCCTTCGTATTTGATTTGGCTTTTCCGGCTACGGCCCATGCGCAGTCGCTGGGCTATGCGCCGTCCGAGCCCGGCAGCTTTCCGCAAGGCTACGCGACGCCCGCGCCGGCGCCCGACGACGAAGACAGCGTGCTGCCCGAGCGGCTGCGGCGCGCGGTGGTGACCCTCGACACCAGGGAAGCGCCGGGCACCATCATCATCGATACCGGTAACACCGTGCTCTATTACGTGCTCGGCGGCGGCCGCGCCATCCGCTATGGCGTCGGCGTCGGGCGGCAGGGCTTTACCTGGTCCGGTATGCAGACGATCAGTCGCAAAGCCGAGTGGCCGGACTGGTATCCGCCCTCCGAGATGATCGCACGCCAACCCTATTTGCCGCGCTTCGTGGCCGGCGGTCCCGGCAATCCGCTCGGCGCACGCGCGATGTATCTCGGCTCCAGCGAGTACCGCATTCACGGCACCAACGATCCCACCACCATCGGCAAGTTCGTTTCGTCCGGCTGCATCCGCCTGACCAATAGTGATGTCAGCGATCTCTATAGCCGCGTCGAGGTCGGCACCAAGGTGGTGGTGCTGCCGAAGAGCGCGCCGTCGCAGGCGCGACCGGGCGTTGCCGCGCGCACCGCGCCGACGCGGCTGCCGTCGGGTCGTCAGGCCATGAGCATCTCGGTTTCAGGCGTCGACTAAAGCTCGATCGGAGGCCGCCATGCACGCAAGATCAGGCAGACGATTGGTTGTCGGAGTTGCGTTGGTCATCGGCGCCTTCGGACTACCGCTTTCGGCGGAGGCCCAGAACTTTTTCCCAAACTCCTTCTTCTCCAATTTCTTCGGCGCATTCGGTATGCGGCCGCCGCCGCAGCAGCAAACCACGCTGCCTTTCGCGGGTGAAGCTCCGCCGGACGACGCGCCGCGCCCGCGCCTGAGCTTGGGTGGCGAACAGGCCTGGTGCGTGCGCGGCTGCGATGGCCGCTATTTCCCGATCAACGGTCCCGACAATCAAGCTCGCGAACAGTCCTGCCACAGTCTTTGCCCCGCCGGCGCGACGCGGCTAGTCTATGGCAACGATATCGACAACGCGGTGAGTGAGAACGGAAAGCCCTATTCCGAGCTGCCGAATGCCTTCCGTTATCGCAACGAGATCGTGGCGGGCTGCACCTGCAACGGCAAAGACGCAACCGGGCTCGCAAAGATCGATATCGAGAACGATCCGACCTTGCGCAAGGGCGACATCGTCGCGGGCGAGAACGGCCTGGTGATGGCGAACCCTGGCAAAGGCAAACATGCCGCTCTGAACTTCTCGCCGCTGCCGCCTTCCGTCCAGGCGCGCCTCCGCCGCCTGCCTGTGGTGGCGAGGGAGTGATTTGGCCCAAAAGGGTAAATACAGGCGGCGCCACCTGCGGAAAGCACTGGAGGATCTTTGGGGTTCCCGCTGCGGGAACCGATCGGCCCGATGGGGCGTTAACAGACGCCAAGTTACGGATCGCTAACCAGGTCGCTGGGGGTTCAAATGATTATCGGCGTACTCGTCACTTTCCTTGTCATCATTCTCGTTCTCTACTTGATCAACATGCTGCCGCTCGACGGCCGCGCCAAGCAGATTTGCCGGGTGGTCGTGATCATCCTCGGCGTCGTGTCGCTGCTCAAATATATCGCGGTCTTCTGACATAAGGCGGGACGCCAAAAACCCCGGCTTTCGCCGGGGCTTCTTCGCGCTCGCTTATTTTGCGCAGGATCCTTCCGGAAAACCGGTGCCCACTTTTCCGGATCATGCGCCTATTTCAGAGTCTTGAACCAGTCGTCCACGTCCTTCTGAGCCTGGTCCTTGGCGTAGCCGTAGCGCTGCTGCAACTTGCCTTCGAGCTGCTCACGACGGCCCTCGATCGTGTTGAGGTCGTCGTCGGTGAGCTTGCCCCAGCGCTCCTTCACGTTGCCTTTGAACTGCTTCCAGTTGCCTTCGAGGCGGTTCCAATCCATTGCGGTCACTCCGTATGTTGAGATGACGACCAACGGATGGAGGTAATGAATGTTCCGCCGCGAGAATCAGCTCAGCCCGCGGCTTTCGCTTCTCTACGCCGTGCGGTGAGAATGTATTCGGTATAGCCGTTGGGTTGCTCGCGGCCCTTGAAGACGAGATCGCAGGCGGCCTTGAAGGCGACGCCGTCGAAGGATGGCGCCATCGGCTTGTACAGAGGATCGCCTGCGTTCTGCTTGTCGACGACAACAGCCATGCGCTTCAAGGATTCCATCACCTGGTCCTTGGTGACGATGCCCTGATGCAGCCAGTTCGCCAGATGCTGGCTCGAAATCCGCAGCGTGGCGCGGTCTTCCATCAGGCCGACGTCGTGGATGTCGGGCACCTTCGAACAGCCGACGCCCTGGTCGATCCAGCGCACGACATAGCCCAGAATGCCCTGGCAGTTGTTGTCGATCTCTTGCCGCACATCGTCCGGCGCCCAGTTCGATCGCGACACCGGAATGGTGAGGATGTCGGACAGCTTTGCGCGTGGACCGCCCTTCGCCAGCTCCTGCTGACGCGCGATCACGTTGACCTGATGGTAATGCAGTGCGTGCAGCGTCGCCGCCGTCGGCGAGGGCACCCAGGCGGTGGTGGCGCCGGCCTGGGGATGGCCGATCTTCTGCGCCAGCATGTCGGCCATCTTGTCGGGCGCGGCCCACATGCCTTTGCCGATCTGGGCATGACCGGGCAGGCCACAGGTCAGGCCGGTATCGACGTTCCAGTCTTCATAGGCCTTGATCCAGGGCTGCGCCTTCATCTCGTTCTTGCGGATCATGGGGCCGGCTTCCATCGACGTATGGATCTCGTCGCCGGTGCGGTCGAGGAAGCCGGTGTTGATGAAAACGATGCGCTTGGACGCATTCTGGATGCAGGCCTTGAGATTGACCGTGGTGCGGCGCTCCTCATCCATGATGCCGACCTTCATGGTGTTGGTCGGAAGGTGGAGCAATTTTTCCACGCGGTCGAACAATTCGCAGGTCAACGCGACCTCGTCCGGTCCGTGCATCTTCGGCTTGACGATATAGACCGAGCCGGTGCGGCTGTTTTTGACCTTCGAATTGCCCTTGAGGTCGTGGATCGCAAGCAGGCCTGCGACCGCGGCATCCAGAATGCCTTCCGGGATCTCTTCGCCCTTGGCGTCGAGCACCGCGTCGGTGAACATGTGATGGCCGACGTTGCGCATCAACAAGAGGCTGCGGCCGTGCAGCTTCTTTTCTTTGCCATCAGGCGTCTTGTAGACGCGGTCGGAATGAAGCGAGCGGGTCATGGTCTTGCCGCCCTTCTCGAAATCCGCCGACAGGGTGCCGTTCATCAGCCCGAGCGTGTTGCGGTAGATCAACACCTTGTCCTCGGCATCGACGGCGGCGACGCTGTCTTCCATGTCGAGAATGGTGGACACCGCCGCTTCGATGATGACGTCGGCGACGCCGACCGGGTCATCCTTGCCGATCGGGTGCTTGCGGTCGATCTTGATCTCGATATGCAGGCCGTTGTTCTCCAGCAGGATTGCCGACGGCGCCGACGCTTCCCCCTGATAACCTGCGAATTGCCGGCCGGATTTGAGCGCGGTGGCATTGCCGCTCTTCAGCTTTACGGCGAGCTGGCCCGAAACGACGCTGTAGGAGACGACATCGGTGTGGCTTCCGCTCGCAAGCGGTGCGGCGGAATCGAGAAACGCCTTGGCCTTGGCGATCACCTTGTCGCCGCGGGCTTTGCTGTAGC
>Ga0209060_10002984_pt1 | contig 14815 bp, 14 predicted proteins | sample Coa_R1_8_FD_187155 | JGI IMG/M metagenome (GOLD analysis project Ga0209060, IMG submission 187155) | Surface soil microbial communities from Centralia Pennsylvania, which are recovering from an underground coalmine fire - Coalmine... | ecosystem: Environmental > Terrestrial > Soil >...
ACGGCTGCGAGAGAAACTGCTGAATCTTGCGGGCGCGCGCCACTGTCAGTTTATCTTCATCGGAAAGCTCGTCGATGCCGAGGATCGCGATGATGTCCTGTAGATCTTTGTAGCGCTGCAAAATTCCTTTGACCATCTGCGCGGTCTGGTAATGTTCGGCGCCGATGATGTTGGGATCGAGAATGCGGGAGGTGGATGCGAGGGGATCGACCGCAGGATAGATTCCCAACGCCGCGATATCGCGCGACAGGTTGGTGGTGGCGTCGAGATGCGCGAAGGCGGTGGCCGGTGCGGGATCCGTATAGTCATCGGCCGGCACGTAAATGGCTTGCACCGAAGTGATCGACCCCTTTTTTGTCGAAGTGATGCGTTCCTGCAACTCGCCCATTTCTGTGGCAAGGTTCGGCTGGTATCCGACCGCGGAGGGCATGCGTCCGAGCAGCGCCGAGACCTCGGAGCCGGCCTGTGTGAACCGGAAAATGTTGTCGATGAACAGAAGCACGTCCTGGCCTTCTTCATCGCGGAAGTATTCGGCCACCGTCAGGCCGGTCAAGCCGACACGAAGGCGCGCCCCAGGAGGCTCGGTCATCTGGCCGTAGATGAGCGCGCATTTGGATTTCTTGTAGTCCTTGGGATCGATGACGCCCGACTCCTGCATTTCGGTCCACAGGTCGTTGCCTTCGCGGGTACGCTCGCCCACGCCGGCGAACACCGAAACACCACCATGCTTCATGGCGATGTTGTTGATCAATTCCATAATGATGACGGTCTTGCCGACGCCGGCGCCGCCGAACAAGCCAATCTTGCCGCCGCGCAGGTAGGGTTCGAGGAGGTCGATGACTTTGATTCCGGTCTCGAACATCTCCAGACGTGTGGATTGCTCTTCGAAACTCGGCGCGTGGCGGTGAATCGGAAAATGCTTTTTCGCCTGGACCGGACCCATGTCGTCCACGGGCTGGCCGATCACATTGAGCACGCGGCCGAGCGTTTCCGGCCCGACCGGCACCTCGACGGGGTGGCCGAGACTGATGGCCTTCATGCCGCGCACCAGGCCTTCTGTAGGCTGCAGAGCGACCGTGCGCACGCGTCCTTCGCCGATATGCTGCTGGGCTTCGCAGATGATGTCGATCGGCTGCGGCACGTCGAAGCCTTCGCTGATGACGCGAATCGCTGTGTACACCAGCGGGATCTGTCCTTCGGGGAACTGACAGTCGACGGCCGGGCCGGCTACCTGAATAACCGTGCCGACGACCTGACTGCCGGTTTCCGTCGCCTTATCTCTGATTCCGCTGGTGCTCGTTGTGGTTGCCATAATGCATCTCTACTCCGCAGCGGCGGCGCCGCTGACTACTTCGATAATCTCTTTTGTAATGCTGGCCTGGCGGACGCGATTCATATACAACGTCAGCTTTTCGATCATCTCGGAGGCATTCGAGGTGGCAGCGTCCATGGCCGTCATACGCGCCGCGTGTTCGGCGGCCGTCGACTCCAGCAGCGCGCGGAAAAATTCCATTTCGACATAGCGCGGAATGAGCTGATTCAGCATCTGGGCCGGGGGCTGCTCGAAAATGAAATCGCGTATCTCGGTCTGTTGCGGAACTTCCGCCGGAAGAACCCGGCTCACGATGAGCTTTTGCGCCACGACGCTCTTAAATTCGTTGAAGATCATGTAGACGGCGTCGATCTCGGCGTTGCTATATAGTTCCATCGCTTTGCGGGCGATGGCGGCCGTATCCGAATAGGCAGGCTTCGCGGCCAAATTGGTGTAGTCTCCGGAAATGCGGGCGCGGCGCTTACGGAAGAAATCGCGTCCCTTGCGGCCGACCAATTCGAGCGTGACTTCGGCATCGGAGCGCTCGAGGATAAATCGCTGTGCCCCTTTGATCAGGTTGCTGTTGAAGGCGCCCGCCAAACCTTTGTCGCTGGTAACGAGCACCAGCAGGATCCGGTGCTCCGGACGTTGGGCCAGCAGCGGGTTGTGTCCGGCATCTACGTCGCGCGCGGCGGCCACGGCCACATCCGCGAGCATTTGCCTCAGCATTGACCCATACGGCCGCGCCGCGATCACGCGGTCCTGAGCCCGGCGCAACTTCGCCGCGGAGACCATCTTCATGGCCTTGGTGATCTGCTGCGTGTTCTTGACCGAGCGGATGCGCCGCCGGATATCGATCAGGCTGGCCATGTATCTCTACTTCGGCTGCTCCGCCACGAAACGCGTCTTGAATTCCGCAATGGCATCCTTCAGGCGGGCGCGCAGGTTGTCGTCCAGCGTTTTCTTGTCGCGGATCTCGTCGCGGATCTCGCGATGCGCATTGTCCATGAAACGATACAACTCCTCTTCGAATTTGCGGCACTGCTCGACCGGCAGATCATCGAGGAATCCCTGCGTGCCGGCAAAAATGATGATCACCTGTCGTTCGAGCGCCAGCGGTTGATACTGCCCCTGCTTCAGGATCTCGACCAGGTGTTTGCCGCGGTTGAGCTGATCGAGCGAGGCCTTATCGAGGTCGGAGCCAAATTGCGCGAATGCCGCTAGCGCGCGGTACTGCGCCATATCGAGCCGCAGGCGGCCCGCGATGGCTTTCATCGCTTTCGTCTGGGCGTTGCCGCCGACGCGGCTCACCGAGATGCCGACGTTGATGGCTGGCCGGACGTTGGAGTTGAACAAATCGGCCTCGAGGAAGATCTGGCCGTCGGTGATCGAGATGACGTTAGTCGGGATATAGGCTGAGACGTCGCCCGCCTGCGTTTCAATAAACGGCAGCGCGGTCAGCGAACCGCCGCCGTTCGCCTGGTTCAGCTTGGCGGCACGCTCCAAAAGCCGGCTATGCAGGTAAAACACATCCCCCGGGTAGGCTTCGCGGCCGGGCGGCCGCCGCAGCAGCAGCGAAATTTCGCGATAAGCGGCGGCGTGTTTGGAAAGGTCGTCGTAAATGCAAAGGGCATGCTGGCCGCGGTCGCGGAAGAACTCACCGATGGCACAGCCGGAGAACGGCGCGAGGTATTGCATGGGCGCCGGATCGGAGGCCGACGCCGAAACCACGATTGTATACTCCATGGCGCCGTGGTCTTCCAGTGTCTTCACCACTTGGGCCACAGTGGAACGCTTTTGTCCGATAGCGACATAAATACAAATCATGTCGCCGCCCTTCTGGTTGATGATGGTGTCGAGCGCGATGGCGGTCTTGCCGGTCTGGCGGTCGCCGATGATGAGCTCGCGCTGGCCTCGGCCGATCGGGATCATGGCGTCGATAGCCTTGATACCCGTCTGCATCGGCTCTTTGACGCCCTGGCGGGCAACGACCCCAGGCGCCAAACGCTCGATGGCATTGAATTGCTGGCTCGCAACCGGTCCTTTGCCGTCGATCGGCTCGCCGAGGGCGTTCACGACGCGGCCGATCAGGCCTTCTCCCACCGGGACCGACATGATGCGGCCCGTGCGCTTGACCTCATCGCCTTCCTTGATTTCGGTGTAATCGCCGAGCAGCACGGCGCCCACCTGGTCTTCTTCCAGGTTCATGGCAATGCCGGCCACGTCATGCGGGAACTCGATCAGTTCGCCGGCCATGACTTTTTCCAGGCCGTGAATGCGGGCAATGCCGTCGCCCACCGAGATCACCGAACCGGTTTCGGTTACATCGATGGCTTTCTCGTAATTTTCGATCTCCTGGCGGAGAATACTGGTGATCTCGTCGGCTTGAATTTGAGCCATACTACCCTTCCGTTAGGAATACCTTTCCATAGCCAGGCGGCGCTCCAGCGCCCGGAGGCGGCCGCGTACCGACCCGTCATAAACGGTGGATCGGATGCGGGCCACTACGCCGCCGATCAACGCCTCGTCGACCGAGGAGCGCATGCGAATTCGCTTGCCCACCAGCCGTTCCAGCTCCGTGTTCAAAGCGGCTCGCTGCGCCTCGGTCAACGCGCGCGCCGAAACCACATCAGCGCGAGCGAACCCCTGGCGATCGTCGATAGTGAATTCGAAGCTTTGGATGATTTCCGGCAGGCCGGCGATACGGCGATGGTCGATTAGCACGAACAGGAAATTGAGGCTGATGCGCGAGAGGCCCAGTAGCTTACCGATCCGGCCCACTACGGCCTTCTTGCGGCCGGCCGGGACGGCGGGTGAGACCAGCGCGTTGCGCAGCGCGGTGGAAGACCGGATCGCGGCGGCGAACGACTGCAGCTCGGCGACCGCCTGCTCGGGACGCACGCCCGAACCCGTTGCCATCACGACATCGGCAAGAGCATCGGCGTACCGCGCGGCTATGGCAGAGAGTGTCATGGATCTAGTTAGCCTGGCCGGCCGGCGGTTCGAGATCGCGGACAAACTCACGCACTAACGCGTCCTGCGTGTCCGGGGTCATGCGGGCTCGCGCCTTCTCCTCGGCGATGCCGACAGCCAGGTGCGCTGAGTAGCGCTTCAGCTCGATGCGCGCGGCTTTGCCGGCGGCCGCAATCTCCTGCGTGGCGTGTTCCTTGATGCGGGCGATTTCCGCCGCAGTCTGCAATTTCATGCGCTTGCTTTCGTTTTGCGCCTCACGCTGCGACTCACCACGAAATGCTGCAATTTCCGATTCCAGACTGGCCAGCCTCTGCTCGACTTCGGCGGCCCTCGCTTCGGCTGCCTTCCACATCTCGTGTGCCTGGGCCATCTCTTCGCGAATCTTGCGCGAGCGTGCCTCAAAGAACGGACCGGCGTTCTTGCCGATGAAGTAGGCGATGACGGCCACCAGCAAACCGAAGTTCACCCACTTCCAGACCTCCAGCCCGCCTTCGCCGGCGTTTGTCTGCTCCTGCGCCAGCAGAGCCGGAACGGCCAGTACTAGGGCCAGCATCAAAAACCGGAGAAATCGCTTCACGCCGCGCTCCGCCGCAGAATGTGATCCACGATCTGATTCGCCAATACTTCGCTCTCCCGGGCCAGACTCACCCTGGTTGCCTCGATCTCGCGAGCAAGACCGGTTTTGGCGTCGCGCACGACGGCATCGGCCTCGTGCCGGGCCGCCAGCAGTTCGGCGGCCTGCTGCTCCTGTAGCTCGCGATGGAGGGTCTCTTGTGCTTGATAAACGGCGCCTTTGGCGGAGCGCAGCGCAGCCTCATACTCGGCCGTCCTCGCCGCGGCACGCTCGATGCTCTCTTCGGCGCGCTTGCGAGCGCCCTCGGTTGCCTCATACCGTTTGCGGCGCACCTGTTCCAAAGGTTTGTAGAAGATCACCTTCAAATAGAAGTGAAGGAAAATGACGATTAAAAACGTGGGTATGGCCTTCAGCAGAATCCCACTTAGAGCGTGTATCGTGTCACCCATGCTTATATAAAAAGGAGAGACCGGCGCAGTACAGCTGGGCTGTCTTAAGGTAATCAGGTTAACATCTTGCGGAGGGTATCGTCAACCGGTAGCCAACCCTAACAATCCACCATGCGCGGTGACCGTGAACTGATCCAGATCGTCGATACGGCCTTGGCCGAGGCGCAGCGCCGGAGCGGCGATTGGCTGACCTGCCGCCTCGGCTGTTTTCAGTGCTGCATCGGGCCCTTTCCGATTACCGCGCTCGATGCCATCCGGCTGCGGGAAGGCTTGGCGGCCCTTCAAAAAACCGATCCGGGACGGGCTGGTCGCGTCCTGGCCCGCGCCCGTGATTCGGTGGCGCGCCTGCGCCGCGAATTTCCGGACGATCCGGTCGCGCGGGTGCTCGAAGTCGACGACGCGGCCGATGACGAGTTGTGCCCCGCACTTGATCCCGCTTCCGGGGCCTGCGATCTGTACGAGGCTCGACCCATCACCTGCCGTACCTTCGGGCCGGCCGTGCGTTTCGCGGCGGAAGCGGAAACGCAAGCGGCCGGTGTCTGCGAGCTGTGTTATGCGGGTGCGAGCGAGGAGCAAATCGCCGCGTGTGCGGTGGAAGTCGACACACGGCTGGAGTCCAAATTACTGCGCCAACTGGAAAAAACCGGAATCCACGGGGAAACCCTTGTGGCTTTCGCGCTCGCCGAAGCATCATAGAATCTAGTGTCCGATCCGCACCCGAACGTTAATCCCTGGGTCATTGCCGTCGCGGTGATGTTCGCGACCTTCATGGAGGTCCTGGACACGACCGTGGTGAACGTTTCGCTCCCGCATATCGCGGGAAGCCTTTCGGCGAGCGTGGACGAGGCAGCCTGGGCGCTCACGTCCTACCTGGTGGCGAACGCGATCATTCTGCCGATGACCGGCTGGCTCGCCAGCTTTTTCGGCCGCAAACGGGTGCTGCTGGCCGCGGTCTTCGGATTCACGTCGGCCTCGTTTTTGTGCGGGTTGGCCCCGACCCTGAAGTTTCTCGTGATCTGCCGGATTATTCAGGGTGCGACCGGGGGCGCCCTGCAGCCGCTCTCCCAGGCGGTGATGCTCGAGGCCTTTCCGCCTCAGGACCGCGGCAAGGCGATGGCCTTCTGGGGCCTCGGCATCGTGGTGGCGCCCATGCTCGGACCGGTGCTCGGCGGCTGGCTCACCGACAACTACAGCTGGCGCTGGGTCTTTTACATCAACCTGCCGGTAGGGTTGATGTCGGTGATCATGACGCGCCTGTTTATTTTCGACCCGCCATACATCCGGCGCGCCAGCCGCAGCATCGACTATTGGGGAATCGGCTTGTTGGCGCTCGGAATCGGCGCGCTGCAGGTGGTTCTCGACAAGGGTCAGGAAGAGGACTGGTTCGAATCGCACTGGATCACGGTGCTCGCCATCATCGCCGGTATCGCCATGATTGTCTTCCTGGTTCATGAACTACGCACGCGCGACCCGGTACTTCACCTCCGAGTCTTCAAACAGCGCACCTACGCAGCCGGCGTGTTCGTTATGACCATGATGGGATTCGTCATGTATGGAAGCCTGCTGCTACTGCCGATCTTCTTGCAGACGCTGCTTGGCTACCCGGCGCTGAACGCGGGGATTGCCATGGCGCCCCGCGGTCTCGGGTCGTTTTTGACCATGCCGCTGGTCGGAACCGTGCTCAGCCGCTTCGATCCGCGCAAGGTGCTGGCGATCGGCCTGATCGGGTCCGCGTGGACATTGTACGAACTTTCCAAGCTGAACCTCGAGGCGGGCTACTGGGATATCTTCTGGCCGCAGTTCATCCAGGGCGCCTGCCTGGCGATGCTGTTTGTCCCGTTGACCACCGCAGCCATGGACCCGATCCCCAAGGAAGAGATGGGCAATGCTACGAGCTTGTTCAATCTCATGCGCAATCTGGGAGGCAGCGTGGGAATTGCTTCGGCCACCACGTACCTGTTCCGGCGCGAGCAGTTCCACACCAACGTGCTGGGCGGCCATGTGAATGCGTTTAACCCGCGGACCAACCTGTACGTGCAAAGTATTCAGAGCGCCATGGTGGCGCGCGGGTTGGATTCCGAAAGCGCGCTGCGCCGCGCGTATGCGGCGGTGTGGGGAATGGTACAGCGGCAGGCGGCCATGATCTCGTTTGTCGATACGTTCCGGGCCATGGCGATCGTCTTCCTGCTCGTGCTGCCGGTCTTACTGGTGATGCGGAGACCGAAGCACCACCGCGGCGGCGGCGCGGCGCTGCACTAACCGGTGCACGGTGAGCGGCGACTGGATCGCCGGCATTACTCGACCCGTGCTACCATGTGTAACTCAACTTGACCAGGTAGAGAACGGTGGGCTATCCTGAGTCCAACTGCGACTACGGCAATCCCACCTGAATACCCCCACCATGGAGGATGGATGAGTCCGCAAGAAGTGCTGGAATTTGCCAAGAAAAACGATGCTAAGCAGCTGGATCTCAGGTTCACTGACATCCCCAGCCTGCAGCATCACGTGTCCTACCCGATTAACGAGCTCGAGCTGAGCAGCTTCGAAGACGGATTCGGGATGGATGGATCGAGCATCCGCGGTTGGGCGGCGATCCACGAGAGCGACATGCTCCTGATCCCCGACCCCGGGACCGCGTTTATGGACCCGTTCGCCGAAACGCCCACGCTGGTCATGTATGGCGACGTGAAAGACCCGATTACCAAGCAGCGGTACGAGCGCGATCCGCGTTGGATCGCTCAGAAGGCCGAACTCTATTTGAAGAACAGCGGGATCGCTGACACGGCCTACTTCGGCGCCGAAGCCGAATTTTTCATTTTTGACAACGTCAGTTTCGATCAGAATCAGCACGAAGGCTACTACCACGTTGACGCCGAGGAAGGCCGCTGGAATTCCGGCCGCATTGAGAATAATCTCGGCTACCGGCCGCGCTACAAGGAAGGCTACTTCCCGGTGCCGCCCACGGATCACTACCAGGATCTGCGCAGCGAAATGGTGCAGACCATGATCAAGTGCGGTCTCAACATCGAGTGCCATCATCATGAAGTCGCCACCGGCGGTCAGTGCGAGATCGATCAGCGGTTCGACACGCTGGTCAAATCGGCCGACAACATGATGTTGTACAAGTACATCATCCGGAATGTGGCGCAGCAGTACGGCAAGACCGTCACCTTCATGCCCAAGCCCCTGTTCCAGGACAACGGCAGCGGCATGCACACGCATCAAAGCTTGTGGAAAGGTGGCAAGCCGCTGTTCGCCGGCGACGGCTACGCAGGGTTGAGCCAGCTCGGTCTGCACTACATCGGCGGCCTGCTCAAGCACGCGCGGGCGCTCTCGGCAATCATCGCCCCGACGACCAACAGTTACAAGCGGCTCGTGCCGGGCTACGAAGCTCCGGTCAACCTGGCGTACTCGCGCCGCAACCGTTCCGCGGCCTGCCGCATTCCGATGTACTCGGCCAGCCCGAAAGCCAAGCGCGTCGAGTTCCGGCCCCCGGATCCCGCCGCGAATCCGTACCTGGCATTCGCCGCGATGATGATGGCCGGCATGGACGGCGTGCTCAATAAGCTAAACCCCGGCGAACCTCTCGACAAGGACATTTACGATCTGACGCCGGAAGAAATGAAGAGCGTCCCTTCGATGCCGGCCTCTCTCGACGAAGCGCTCAACTGCCTCGAAGACGACCACGCGTTCCTGATGAAGGGCGATGTGTTCACGGAGGAATTGATCGAGACCTTCATCGACTACAAACGTAAGAACGAGGCCGATGCGATCCGGCTGCGTCCGCACCCGTTCGAATTCGCGCTGTATTACGACATTTAGCCGCGTGGGGCCGGCCCCCGGCCTGCCCATCCATGCAAGGCACGATCGTTCAAGTCAACGTCTCTTTCGGAGGCCTTCCGAAACGTTCGATCCCGGAAGGCCTCATTTCTTCATTAGGCATCGCCGGCGATTTGCACGCCCACCCCGCCATTCATGGCGGCCCCGACAAAGCCATTCTCATCATTGCTGCGGAAGTGGTAGACGGCCTCGCAGGGCGCGGCTACCCCCTGTACTATGGCGCTCTCGGCGAAAACCTGACCACCCTCGGCATTCGCACCCGCGATTTGCGCATCGGCGACCAGATCCGTGCCGGCGCCGCGTTGCTCGAAATCACTGCGCCGCGCGGTCCGTGCAGCGCGCTCAAGGTGTATGGCGACTCGCTGCAGGAGGAGATCTACGACGCACAAGTCAAGGCGCTTGACCCGGCTTCCCCGCGCTGGGGTATGAGCGGCTTCTATGCGTGCGTTCTGCAGGGCGGCTTGGTGCGACCGAATGATCCCGTTGCTCTGGTGGCTGCCTTGGCCTGAGCCGGTCACTCATAAAACCGGCGAACGGTTCGCGCCACCCGGTGCGCCATGGATTCCGGCATATGCGGCCAAAGCGGAAGCGAGACGATTTCGCGGCATGCTTTTTCGGCCACCGGCAGATCGCCGCGCCGCGAACCACAGTTCCGAAAGGCGGGCTGTAAGTGCAGAGGAACCGGATAATGCACGCCCGAAGCGATTCCCTGCCGCCGCAGAAAATCGCGCAGCTGATTGCGACGGTCGGCCCGAGCGACATACAGATGGTGCACCGAATCAGTGCCGCGAGTCACGGGGCGAATTCCGTCGCACCCGGCCAGCGCCTCGTCATAGATTGCGGCCACGCGCGCGCGGCTCGCGTTCCACTCAGCCAGATGCGGCAGAAAGGCTCGCAAATAGCAGCACTGCATTTCATCCAGGCGCGAATTGATACCGGCTACGCGGCTGATCTGATCGTTGCGGCGGCCGCCGTCCCGCAGCATTCCCAACGTTCGAGCGACGCTGGCGCGGTTGGTGAGAATCGCGCCCCCATCGCCGAGCGCCCCCAAATTCTTGGTGGGGTAGAAGCTGTATCCCGTACAGGTTGAAAACTCGGAAAGCGGCCGACCCCGGAACCGTGCCCCATGCGCCTGGCAGGCATCCTGGACCAGCACTGTTCCGGTCCGCCGCGCCAGTTCCGAGAGTGCCCGCAGATCGCAGATATTGCCGTAGAGATGAACCGGCAGAATGACCGCGACGCGATTGGTGAGGCGCGCATTGACGCTGTTGGCATCAAGAAGCAGGGAATCGGCGTCCACGTCGGCGAATCGGGGGAGCCCACCGGCAGCCATGACGGCGAGCGCAGTGTAGGGAGAGGTCAGCGCCGGTACGATGACTTCGCGTCCGGCCGCAATTCCGGTGGCGCGCAGATTCAACTCCAGTGCGGCGGTGCCGCTCCCGACCCCAATGGCGAATCGCGCGCCCTGGCTGGCCGCGAATTCTCGCTCAAACAGGGCGCACTGCTCGCCTGCGATGAATTGACCGGCCGCAAACATGCGCCGCAGGTTCGCGCGCCAGACATGGGCCGATTGCCGGAGCATCGGGCGGAAATTGACCATAGCCACGCGCGGTGCGGGGGCCGTCGCCGCGCACCGTTTCACGCGGGAACGGCGCTGCGCAGCGCTTCTTCAGTCCGTTGCAGCGCGCAAACCGATGCCTTGGTTGTTTTTTGATAGTAAGACCAGTTTGCCCGCAGGTACTTGAGCGTCGCGGCGGCACCCTCTTCGAAGCTGGTGCGCGCACACCACCCCAAGTCGCGTAGCGCACGGCTGCAGTCCGACGCGTAGCCGCCGATATTAATGGCGCGGAGTTCCTCTGGAAACTCACGCCGCACCGGCGCCACCGTGCCTGCCAGGGAGCATATAATTCGCGCGATCTGCTCGATGGGCAATGCCGCCGTGCCGCCGATATTATAGGCGACGGAAGGCGGATGGGCGGTTCGTCCCGCGATCAGGAGCGCTTCCACCACGTCGTCGATATACACCGGATCCCGCAGTTGCGCTCCATTGCCGTATATCTCGATCGGCTCGTCGCGCAGGATCTTCCGAAAAAATACCGGCAAGAACCCTTGGCACAATAGATGCAAGCCCATGCGGGGACCGTACACATTGCTCAAGCGCAGTACGATTCCATCGAGGCGCCCGCTGCGAGTCAGCAACTGGTGATACTGCTCCGCAGCACGTTTGTGGACGCCATTGAAATCCACGGGTTGGATTGGATGGGCTTCGTCGACCGGTAAATATCTGGGCGGTCCGTACACCTGCCGCGTGCCGGCATACACGACGCGCACTCCGGGCGCAGCATCGGCGCATTCGGTCAGGAACCGGAGTTGCGCGCGAGCGTTAATCTCGAAGTCTCGCTCCGGGAAATCCATGCTGTGGGTGTGGCTCACTTCCCCAGCCAGATTAAAAATGACCTCGGATTCGGCAATCGCGGAACGGAAGCTCTTCGCCTCGGCGATATCCCGCTCGACAAATTCGATTTGCGAAGCAATCTCGCGGACATTGTCGGCGTTCGACCCGCAGCCCGGTGTGCGGGCGTCCACGATGGTGACTCTGGCTCCCAGCGCCGCCAACCGGAGTGCCAGATTGCTGCCGATAAAGCCCAGCCCGCCCGTGACCAGCACCGGCCGCCGGCTATAGAATTCGTCCAAGTTGTTCACCCGATCACGCTGCTGAGAAGCGTGTTTGGGGTACTTATACACGAACGCAACCGGTGGTTGCAACTCCCAAATTAAATTAATGGAACTTCGAAAAAAGAGGGTTGCTACGGGTCGAAGACAATTTCCCAGGAAGAAGAGCCGCCCACGTACAACCGCGCCGCGTGATCGGCCCACTTATCGGTGCCATCCGGACCGAAACCGATCACCTGGGGATACCAGGGAACCCCATCAAGAATTTTAACGGGTGGCGTCCAGCCCCGAGGGTTCGACAAAGAGCTGTTAAAGCTGATGTAGACGCCTTCTTGCGGCCACCCTGGAGAGCAGCAGGAATGATTCAGCAGCATCACGAATTTTCCCAGATGAGTGTTCCAGTGGACCGACGGGCCCCAGAAGGCATCGGCATTGGGCTGGTCCCAAGTCACGTTGACTGGAAAAATCGCGGTGACTGGGCCGCCCAAGCCGGGCTCGCCCCACCGGCCCTGATAATACTTCTCCACCGCACCCACCGGCGTGTATCTGCGGTCGGCCGGCATGCGTGCCAGCGCCACGCCTTGGGCATCCTGCGAGCCAGCGTAGTTACTGAAAAAAAAATAGAAATACTTCTGGTTCTTGCCAAGCAGAACCGAGAAGTCACCATTCCCGCCAGCGAAGTAGCCGTTCTGCGAGTAGCAATTAATCGGATACCCGCTCTCCAGGATGATGCCCATGTCCAGAAACGAATTTCCGCCATCGTAGGATACGAGCGCACCGATTTCCGGAGCGGTCAAGTGAATCGCCCCGCATAGACCGGCGGGTTCGTGATGGTACCAGGCGAAGATCGTGCCGTCGGCATCCGTCCAGGTCGCCTCGATCCAATACGGCCGGTGAGTGGAAGGTCCCAACGTCACTACCTGCGCGTCGGAAAGATGGAACTGATTGAAACCGAGGCTTTTAACCGGCCCCATTCCGGTCGAGTTGTAGACCTCTAACTGGCCGTTCAGCCAAAGCGCGGGGCTATTCGAATCAACTGCTGACGGAAAATTCAACGGGCGGGCCGGGCGCAGTGTCGCCGTTTGCGCCATCGCTGGCGCGGCGAGCAGGCAGGAGATTAGTGGAGTCCATCGAAGCATACTGGGAATTCTGTATATAACTAATACGACCGGAAGAAGGCAAAGGTTTCAGACCCGGTTGTACTAAAAACGAAACTCCACTTGCCAGATTGACTTTGGTTAGGTATAACTGAGGCAACTCCGGGTGAAAGGGGCTTCGAGCCCTGCTGCTCGAACCCATCAAATCGGTTCTGTCATCCGTAAAGCCGGGTGAGCGCCATCAGCGACTGATTCACGGGGCCGCGGTGTTGCTCACATGATGAACCCAGCCGAGTTCGCGAATATTGCGCGGGCCGAAGAGAGCTTCTGGTGGTACCGGGGGATGCGCGGGATTCTTTCCCGCCTTCTCGATCCGCTGCTGGCAGGGCGCACCCCGCGCCACGTACTGGAAGCCGGCTGCGGCACGGGTTACAACGCGCTGGAACTTCAAAAGCGCGACGGCTGGCGCGTCTTTCCCCTCGACCTGCAAATGGAGGGTCTCGCCTACGCGCGGTCCATGGGACTGGAGCGGCTGGTGCAGGGCGATATCGCTGCGTTGCCGTTCCACTCCTTCGCATTTGATGCGGTGGTGTCTCTGGATGTAATCGTGCACTTCCCGCGCGGCGGCGAAGACCGGCCGATGGCCGAATTCGCGCGCGTGTTGGCGCCGGGAGGACTCCTGGTGCTCCGCGTGTCCGCGCTCGACATCCTGCGCAGTCGGCATTCCGAATTCACCTGTGAACGCCAGCGCTTCACGCGGAAGCGCCTGATCGAGTTGGCCGCGAGGCATGGCATCCGTGTGCTCCGCTGCACCTACGCCAACACCATCCTGTTTCCGGTGGCGTTGGCCAAGTTCCGGATTTGGGAACCGCTGACACGGCAAGCCCCGCAAAGCGGCGTGCAGCCCGGCGGTGGCTGGTTAAACCGGATGCTGGAGTTGCCGCTGGCCGCGGAAAGCATCTGGCTCGGGGCGGGCCTCGACCTGCCCGTCGGGCAGTCGCTGATTCTGGCCGGGGAGAAAATCGCTTGAGCGTGCCAGTTCCCTCTCTGAGCATCTTCTTTCCGGCTTACAACGACGCGCATTCGATTCCCTCCTTGGTGCGGAAAACCTTTTCAGTGCTGGCCGACCGTGCGATCGATTTCGAAGTGATCGTAGTCAACGATGGCAGCCAGGATGAAACAGGCGCGGTCCTGCGCCGACTGGCCGCCGAATATGGCCCGCGGATGCGGATCGTCGAGCACCCCGTCAACCGCGGCTATGGGGCCGCGCTGCGCAGCGGCTTTGCCGCAGCCACCAAAGAACTGGTCTTTTATACCGATGGTGACGGCCAGTATGACGTCGGCGAACTGCCGCTGCTGTTCGAAAAACTGGCTCCCGGTGTAGGCCTGGTGAACGGCTACAAGCTCGAGCGGCACGACCCTTGGCACCGCATCTGCATCGGCAGCATCTACAATCGCTTTGCCCGCCTGCTGTTCGGGATTCGCCTGCGCGACATCGATTGCGACTTCCGGCTGATTCGGCGCGAGCTTTTGCAAGAGCTGGGTTTGGAATCTGACACCGGAACCATCTGTGTCGAACTGGTCCGCAAAATCGAGCTGAGTCCCTGGAAAGTTGTCGAAGTCGGCGTGCATCACTATCACCGGCAGCACGGCCGTTCACAGTTTTTCCGGCTGCGGTCGCTGCTTTCCACTCTCCACCAGTTGCTCGCCCTGTATTGCGAGCTGGTTCTTCCGCCGTTGCCGTGGATCGGGCGGCGCAAGCCTTGTGAACGGATACTCGAGTGACTGGGAGTATTAAGACGGAGAGCGCCCGCGAACCGCTCGCGTTGCGCGCGGCGGGTTGGCGGATCGTCGGGTTGCCTCAGTGGCGGCGGTTGCTGTGGGGTGGGGTCTTGCT
>Ga0209060_10002985_pt1 | contig 14812 bp, 10 predicted proteins | sample Coa_R1_8_FD_187155 | JGI IMG/M metagenome (GOLD analysis project Ga0209060, IMG submission 187155) | Surface soil microbial communities from Centralia Pennsylvania, which are recovering from an underground coalmine fire - Coalmine... | ecosystem: Environmental > Terrestrial > Soil >...
AGCACGCCGACGGCGATCGGTTTTCAATTGCTCTCAGCCTGGAAGCATTGGGGAGAGTTTCTCTTACGCGCGGGGACGTAAACAGGGCATCTGAGTACCATCATCGAGCGTTAGAGATTCGCGAGCAACTGGCTCCGGAGAGCCTCCCGGTCGCATCCAGTGTCAACGATCTCGGCAGGGTAGCTTACTACCGTGGAGACATGGTCCAAGCGAACGAACTATTTCGTCAATCGCTCAGCATCTGGGAAAAGGTTTCCCCAGGAAATCCAGCCGCAGCCGGCGTTCTGAACAATCTTGCAAGTGTGGCATCTCGGCAAGGCGATTTAACTAATGCGGAATTTTACTATCGCAAAGCTCTGGACGCTCAAACAATACTGGCGCCACAAGGCATACCTAGCGCCACGACTCTGAATAATCTGGGGAATATAGCCTATCAACGGGGGGACTGGACAAAAGCCGAGGCACTCTATCGCGAGAGCCTGAACATAGAAGGGAAATTGGAAGCAGGAAGCTTGGGAGAGGCGAGAACTCTGAGCAACCTTGGAGCCCTAGCCAAGGATCGAGGAGATTTGGTTCAGGCAGAACAGTACTTGGGCACAGCCCTGCAAATTAAAGAAAAATTATCTCCGGAGAGCCATAGTGTGGTCGACAGCCTTGGCAATCTTGGGGACCTGGCTGCTCAACAGGGGGATTTGGCAAAAGCGGAGCAATATTACCGCCGGGCGATCGAGATTCAACAAAAGACAGCTCCAGGAAGCTTTTGGGTAGCAGAGCTTCTTAACAGCCTGGGCGATGTAGCGGTAGAACAAACGGATTTTGCCAAGGCGGAGAAATATCTGGAGGAAGCCCGCGCTATCCAAGAAAAACTCGCGCCCAAAAGCTTGGATCTTGCGCAAGTCTTCAACAGCCTTGGAAGGGCGGCTTTTCAAGGGGGGGATCTGCGTAAGTCCGAACAGTATTACCATCAGGCTCTCACGGTTGAAGAGGTTCTGGAGCAAGAAAGCTTACCGATTTCGAGAACCCGGCAGGCCTTGGGCGATTTGGCGCGCGCCTCTCACGATCTCCGGGGCGCGGAACAGTATTACCGCCAGGCGCTTGCAATTGTTGAAAAGCTGGCTCCCGGAAGCGAGCAACATGCCGGGTTGCTGGACGGTCTTGCCTCAATCCTACGAGATCAGGGAGACCTTGGTTCGGCCTCCCATTATTACACCCAGGCCATCCGTGCACTGGAAAAGCAAACTTCGCGCCTGGGCGGATCGGAGGATCTTCGCACCGGCTTTCGGGCTAAATACTCGGAAATCTACAAGCACTATATCGATCTTCTCCTGCAACAAAAACAATATAGCCAAGCGCTCGGAGTCCTAGAGCAGTCGCGGGCGCGGAACTTGATCGAGATGCTATCCGTAGCCCGCATCGAGATTCACAAAGGGGCCGATCCATCTCTGTTAGAGCAGGAACACTCTCTGCAAGAGTCGCTCGCCGCCAAGTCAACCGGCCGACTGCGGCTGCTCGAAGCTACAAATAACGAAAAGCAGGTCGCCATATTCACCAAGGAACTCGAAGACCTGGAAAAACAATACCAGGCCATTGAAGATCGATTGCGACAGGCAAGCCCCGGCTACACCGCCCTGACTCAACCTCAACCACTCACAACCGATGAAATTCAGGGGCTGCTGGACGGCGATACCCTGCTTCTGGAATATTCGTTGGGCAGCGAGCGTTCCCATGTCTTTGTGGTGACATCTCAGTCGATTGCAGTTCACGAGTTGCCTAAGCGCGTAGCAGTTGAAAACGAGGCCAAGCTGTTCCATGAACTCTTAACCGCGCGAAATCGCTCCATCCGGGGTGAATCCTTCCAAGCGCAGCAGTTGCGGATTTCAAAAGCCGACATCGCATCGCAAGCCGTCGCATCGAGGCTCAGCCACCTGTTGCTTGATCCCGTGGCGCTGGATTTGCGCAAGAACCGCCTGCTGATTGTTGGCGACGGCGCACTGCAATATCTTCCATTTTCAGCTTTACCGGCGCCACAAAACGCAAGCGGCACCGCTCCAAAGATGAATCGACCATTGATCGCGGAAAATGAAATCTTGGAATTGCCGTCGGCATCGGTGTTGGCGGTGCTGCGCCGGGAACGAACCGTTCGCAATCCGCCATCCAAACAAGTCGCCGCACTGGCCGATCCGGTATTTGATTCGCAAGATCCACGTGTTAACCGCCAGGCGGAAGCGGATTCCAACTCTGGAGACATAGGGAGAACTGCAAAATCGGATTCCATCCGGCAATTGACGCGTTCGCTGGCCGATGCACAAACGGATCAAGATGGTCCTTTCTTTCTTGCGCGCTTACCTTTTAGCCGTCGTGAAGCCGCCGCAAGCGTATTCTCCGCACCGCCAGACATGAGCCTGGAGGCCGTCGATTTTGACGCCAACCGCGAACTCGCCATCAGCGGCGAACTGGCTCACTATCGTGTTGTTCACTTTGCCACGCATGCCCTTGTAGACGACCGCCATCCGGAGCTTTCCGGCCTGGTTCTCTCCCTGGTTGACAGGAATGGCAGCCCCCGCGAGGGTTTTTTAGATTTGCGCGATATTTACAATCTTGACCTCTCCGCAGATCTCGTGGTGCTCAGCGCCTGCGATACTGCACTGGGCAAGCAAGTGGATGGCGAAGGCTTGATTGGGTTGACACGTGGATTCATGTACGCCGGAGCAGGAAGCGTTCTAGGAACGCAATGGAAGGTGGAAGACTTTGCCACCGCAAAATTGATGCAGATTTTCTACAGAGAGATGAATCAACATGGTATGCCGCCGGCCCAAGCTCTGCGGCAGGCACAATTGGCTTTGTGGCACGAGCGGCATTGGTCGGCGCCCTACTATTGGGCAGGCTTTGTATTCCAGGGCGATTGGAAATAACAGGCGACTATGGGATCAAAGCCGTCTGACAATCCTAGTATCACACGCTCCCAAGGCCAGTTGACGCAGCAGCAATTTCAGAGGCTGCTGCAACGGCTGCACGCACACTCGGACAGAGCCGCGGAAAAATATGAAGAGATACGGTGGAAGTTAATTAAGTTCTTTCAATGGGATTCTTGCTCCGATGCCGAAGAACTTACGGATGAGACTCTTGACCGGGTTGCCCGCAAATTGGATGCTGGAGAGGAAGAAATCTTGAATGTCGAGGCCTTTGTATGGGGAGTAGCAAAGTGGGTACGGCAGGAAGGCAAAAAGCGGGACTTTCGGATCGTGCGCCTGTCCGATGCTCCAGACTATAACTTGACCGATGTGGGCCTTGCCCAGGAGGCGATTTATAGAAAGCTGCAAAGCCAGCAAGAGATGCGCTGCCTGAAAACCTGTTTGGGGAGGTTATCGGCGGTCGACCGAGACCTCTTTCTAGCCTATCGCGTGGACAAGGCGCACGATCCGGAATCGCGAAGACGGCTTGCAGCAAAGCTGGGGTTGACCTATGGGGCCTTACGAATTCGCATGATTCGGCTGCGAGAGAAAGTAGAGAATTGCGTTCGAGACTGCTTGAGGCGTAAGCAATAAAATTGAATTGTGGATGCCTCCAAACGGAATCAATCTTCAAATGGCTGACGATCCAAAATCAAAACTTACCATGGCCCGATTTCTCCTGGGGGAGATGCAAGACGAGGAGCGCGAAACCTTCGAACAGGCGTTCCTGGAGGACACAGATCTCCTTCACGCTTTGATGGAAATGGAGAGCGATTTTCTGGATCTTTATGCCCTGGGCAAGCTGCCTCAATCGGAAAAAGAGCGGCTTGAACGTTTCTTTCTGGCTGATCCGCATCGCCGGGAGCGACTATCGTTTGCCCATGCCTTAGCTGCTTATCCTGCGGATGAAACTGCAGGCGCCTCCACGCCGAATATCGAAACGCAGCAAAAGGCTTGGCTGCGCGGCTTTAAGTTCATGGCATTGCCGGTTGCGGCTGCCCTATTTCTGGCTGTCTCGCTTGGAATTGCGTGGCTGCTCATGACCAATCACGCGCTAAGAACGGAGTTGGAGGCGCTACGCCGGAAACAGACAATCGATTCACAGAGAGCCGCCATCCTACAACGGCAAGTGGATACTCTTACCACAGAACTCCGAGGCACTAACGGCCTTGCTCAACAAGCCAAGGTTGAAGCGGCACCTGGCTTGTCCCAAGTGTCCTTTACCCTTCAGGCTCATGCGGTGCGTGCTAGTGGCGCGCCCCCCAGACTTGCGATCCCAGCCAGCGCCAAGGTTGTAGAACTGTCTTTGATTTTCTCGTCTGATCCCTTCGTTCATTATCATGTATTTCTGGAAACTGCCGAAGGAAACCGCCTGTGGCAACGCGACGACACAAAAAGCAACTATTTCGATAGAGACAGCAAGAAAATCACGGTGCATGTACCAGCTCGTATCTTTAGGCCCGGCGATTATATTGTTCGAATCGCCGCCGGTAGCCAGGCAACACAGGAAGACATAGCAGCCTTCAGCTTCAGCGTGCCGCGGCCCTAATTTTTTTAACGGAAGCGAACGTTCGGTTTTGTCAAAAGACGAAACATTTGCAAATACAGAAACATTCCTAAAAAAAATCCTGTAACAATTCATCCTTCCAAGCCACATCCACTGAGAGCAGCCATCAGCCGAATTGGCGTGCAGATTTGCCAAGATACGCGCCTGTTTCATGTGATGGGCAGCAATCTCAATTCAACAAAAGGGAAAGGAACTACCTGAATGATTTTTCATCAAGCACTCAGCAAAATCAAAATGAAGTTAGTCGCTTTAGCCATCCTCGCCACCGCCATGGGAATCGCGATGAATCCTCCCAAAGCTTCGGCTGCGGGATACTGTTCCTCGGGCTATTGCTCAAGCTGTTATTCAGCCTGCGACGCTAGCTGCAATGGCGACAACAACTGTGAAGCCAACTGCAAGCAGCAATTACAAGACTGCAGCACCCGATGTGGCGGGGGAGCGCTTCAGTAGCTTAGCGCCGATATTGGCGACAGTTGGAATGTTTTCGATATAGATATAACCAGGATTCACGATCTCTGCGCGGCTTTTCTGCCGGTTTTGTTCAAAAGAAAAGCCGCGGGGAATCGCATTCCAACCCGAGAGAGCCACGAGCGGGACTATTTATAAAAACGTGTAACAATTCACGCTGCCTAATCCACATGCGTTGAGAGCCGCCATCAGCCAAACTTGCTTCGGATTTGCGACACCTTGCGCGTGGTTGCGTTGATGGACGGCAATCTCAATTCAACAAAACGGAAAGGAACTCTCTTTATGATCTCTCAACAATTGCTCGGCAAGATCAAAATGAAATTGCTCGCTTTGGCTCTGCTCGCCACGGCCATGACAGTTGCGATGAACCCTTCTAAAGCATCAGCCCAAGCCTCCTGCAGCTGCGACAGCCTTTCCGCTTGCACGGCCCGATGCAATGGCGACAGGACTTGCATATTCCACTGCATCGTAACTACCACCTGCCCTGCCAGTTGCTCCCTTGGCCCTAGCTAACTGCTTCGATATTCGCAGTAGACAAGACAATCCAACGGATGGCGGGCCGTTCACAAATAAGGATTGTCGTGATAGCGGCGGTCCGCATTCCACAACTTCGCAATTTGTTTCCGAGGAATAACGATGGAAAATGAGAAATCTGGAAAAATCGTAAAGACAGTCGAAATAGCCTCCAACTTAGCCATTCTTTTGGCAGCCATCCTCGCGGTTGCATGGTTTGCAAAGAACTATCGGATGAATTCCACGCAGCCTCCGCCGACGGTGGCGGTTGGAGAGAATGTGGCCTTGCAGGGAGTGGACTGGAAAGCGAACGGAGCCAGCCTCGTACTGGCAGTCTCGACGCAATGCCATTTCTGTTCGGAGAGCGGCAGTTTTTACCAGCACCTTATTCAAGAATGCCAAAAGCACGGGATTCACTCCATCGCGGCTCTTCCACAAAACGTGGAAGAGGGAAAAATATATCTCAAGAAACTGGGAGTACCGGTGGATGAAGTGCGCCAAGTGCCGCTCTCGACGCTTCACGTCAATGGAACTCCAACTCTTATGCTGATCGATCAGAATGGCAAAGTTAAGGATGTATGGATCGGAAAATTGCCTTCTGCCGATGAAGAAGATGTCTTAAAAAAGCTGGCATCGTAGGTGGTTGCTGTTTGCGGTGGGTCAGGACAGAGCGGCGATTGAACTTTATCAAGCCTCTATCTTCAATCCTTAATCCTTCGAGGTTTTGAAGGCAATCGCCCCTGTCATCTTCTTATTCGTTAGTTTCCGTCACAAGAATAATATTCTTGAGCTTGCGGGACCTCGAAACTGACGAAGGATTACACTCACAACGATATGGACTTGGCGATAACCTAAATCGCAGAGTTGCCGCAGGCGGGAGAGATCGAATGGCCGCAGAAATTTCGCTTGACGTTTAGTATAATTTTTCGGCAGTTTCTCGACACCCTCTCGACACCCTCTCAAGGCCAGAACGTCCATGCTCTTTCTTTCCCGCGTTTTCAAAGCAATACAGCAATGGTTCAACCCGAAATTCGCCGCCGGAGCAAATGCAGAACGGACCTTTGAATCGCTCTGCACCGAACGCCAATATATCTGGGAGCCTATTTCCCAAGACCAACGCAGTTATCGAGAGCGCTACGCCAAACAAACGGATTATGGAAAGCGGGGCGACTACCTTATCCGCGATCTTAATGTAGAAGTCGAGGTCAAATGCCTCTCTGTCTATGAGCGTGAACGCTGCCAATATCTCAAATGGAATGAAGTGGCACGGCTCTCGCGCATGCAAAAGGCAGTGAAGAGCACGGTGGTGCTAGCGTTTTTCGAACGAGAGGGACGGCACGCGACGCCTGACAGCCTGCGAATGATTCCCCTTGACGATCTGCTCCCACCTAACCGCAAACCAAGAATCACATATTCCAAATCGCGAAAGGCATTGAGGATTCCTCGTTCGGCTATGATCCACGGCTTCGATCTGCTGGAAAAGCAATTGCGCGTCGAGCAATCTGCGTCACAGCAGCAGCCCGTTCACAGACCTTAGGAAGTGTCTGACTACCGCCTCAAAGCGTTCGGGCTGGTCATACGGAACTCCGTGGCCGGCGCCTTGAATCTGCTCGACCCGAACGCGCGGGTTAAGACTCTGCAGCTCGCTTGCCGTTTCAAGTGAAACAACGCTGCCCACATCCCCCAAGATGAGGAGAATCGGGGCGCGAATTGCGCTCACCAACTGGCGATATTCGGGGTTGGGCGGCTTCAGAACTTCAAACGCATTCAGCCGGGTTTGGAGTCTCGCTTCAACCAAGCGTTCGACAATCTCAGACGAACGATGAGGGTGGCGGGCGCGTGTCTCAGCCAGTACGTCGTCCTTACTCATGCTGAGTAGCCGGCGATGCTGCTCGGCGACATCGCTCTCGTAAACCTCGTGCTGCCGCTGGAGGCTCAAGAAGGTCGGGTCAGCCAGAATGACTCCGCTAATCTCATCGCCTACCTGACTTGCCACTAGCGCCGCAGTCATCCCCTCCCATCGAATGCCCCAGGAGAATCGGAGCGGCAAGCCCGAGTACTCGGATGAGGCCCACAACGTCGCTTGCGTGATCGTCGTATCGATATCCGGCGTCTCCATATCCATGGAGCGGCGCGCTCGACTTGCCGTGCCCCCTGGCATCCGGCATCACCACATCCAATTCACCTTCCAGAGCGCGGGCGAAAGGGGACCAACAGGTTCCGTTCCCGGTCAATCCATGGAGCAGAACCAATGGAGGTTTGGTTCTTCCAGTTGTTGCGGTTCTCAGGTAATGGATGTGGGCTCCACCTGTGTCACAAACTCCTGTCATCCAAGTCGTCATTGAAGTGTTCCCAAGGAAGGCCCTGATAGAGAAAACAATCGTTGTACATTCGGAACTCAAAGGCCACGGAGTTGCCGTTTGCATCCCAGGACGGAACAAGCTCGTATTCTCTTTCTCTCCACAAAAAACAACTGGCCGAAATTCATGCTGCTTGAGGAACATAAGCACCGCATGTCATCCGGCCAGTGATTTGACTGCAATTGCTATTGTCTTCGCATCGGCTTCATCGACTATGCAGCTTCAGAAGCGCAGCTTCACGCCGTACTGGAATTGAAACGGATTGAGAGTCTGGCGGGGGGTATCGAAGCCAAACAGCGGGTTCAAGGAGGTGGCCGTGCCCTTCAGCGCAGCTCCGCTGAAAGACGATGCCGTCAAGTCGCATTCGCAAACCGTATTCAGGTCCGAGACGTTGTTGCGGTTGGTTATGTTAAAGAAGTCGAAGGTAAACTCCCCGGTGAGTTTCTCGCGGAACCGGACGTCGCGAGCCACGCGCATATCCCAACTGAAGATGCCGGGGCCCTTGAGAGTGTCGCGGCTAAGCGCGCCAGGACGGTCATTGAGAGAGTTGGTATCTCCGTTAGCGTCGATACCGGCATAGATGTTATAGAAGCCGCCGCTCTGGGCATTCATCAGAGTGCTGAACTTGAAGTCATGCAGAACGGGAAGAGTGCGGGGCATCACACTCACCAGGTCGAAGGTAAATCGCTGCGGCACGGTTTGGCGGGAGACTGCGCGCTCCAGGTTGCGATCCTGCTGCTGGGGAACGTCGGCAAGGTTGGCCACCGATTCAAAGTTGGAGATCGTGCGAGAGAAGGTATAGCTGCCGTGCATACTGAATCCGTGGCTGAAGCGCTTCTCAACTTCCGCCGTACCGCCGTGGTAGACCGACATGCCACCGCTATCGACCACATAAAAGAGCGTGCCCAGGTTCTGGAAGCGGGCATTCGTGGGCTCGGAACATGCGCCGGCCACGATGGCCACACCAAAACACGCCTTTCCGCCATCTACCGAGCCAATCTGAGTCGCATTGAGATTACCGGAGGTAGCGCCCTGATGGATCGCATGAACGTACAGGTAGCTTGCCGAAACGGCGACGCCCCCACCGATCTCCTGCGTGATCTTGAGACTTCCCTGTTCCGAATAGGGAGTCTTCAAATTATTCGATGGGCCAAACGCGAATGCCGGAAATGCGACTGGCGGCGTGCCTGCCGGGCAGTTGCCGAAATTGGGAGGACCGGGCGGAGAGAGAAATACACCAAGCGGCAGCAGGCACGGCGCTTGTCCGGTGGCGACGAAGTTCGCGAGAGAAGTCTGCGGCGTAGTCAGGCCCAAAATTGGCGGCTGGATCGCCACTGGAAAGCGGCCCTGTAGTGGCGCAAGCCCGGAATAGCCAAACTGCTGCGCCAAAGCCGTGGCATTGGGGAAGGTCCCTTCGCCGTCCCATTGGCCGGTTACAAGATTTTGGCCGATGCTCGATACCAGCGCTCCATCGAATAATCCGAAGCCGCCACGGATCACTGTTGATTTTGCGGGCGAGTAGGCAAAGCCCACACGCGGCTGAATGCCGTTGTGAGGCTCACTCACCACATAGTTCGACGGATAGCTTTCAAAGTCGTAGCGCAATCCAAACGTGAGGTTGAGCTTTGAGGTGGTTTTCCACTCATCCTGCGCGAAGAAGCCATACGCACCGTGATTGATGCCGCTGAACGTCTGCGGAAGCCACGGTGCAGGAACATCTTGGGTGAAGACATTGCGCCCGCCGGAGGCAGAGATCGGTATACCCGCGAAGGTGCTCGCGCCTTGGAGAATCGGCGTCCAAAACTGGATGGGCACCGGTAGGCCATTATTGAAGGGCGCAATATTCGTGGGAGCGCCAAACGAGTTGGCGCAAGCGGGCTCTTGAGCCAGGAAGCAGGAGAAGTTCGGGAATAGGGCACGTCCTGGGAAGAACAGGTTCCACTGATAGTCATCGACAAAGTAATTCATGTCCGCGCCGAACTTTAGCTGGTGCGCCCCGTGCAGGTAGGAGATGGTGTCGGCGGCCTCGAATTGGTTTTCGCGATAGAAATCCACGTCGGACGTACTCTTGCCGGTAAGCAATAGGTCAGGCACTTCGAGGTCGGGATCGTTGGCGGCAGAGGGAAAGTTGAAGTTTCGGCGTCCCCAGGAGAACCGCGCTTCGTTCACCAAGTTTGGATTCAGAATGGCCGTATCGCTGGCCACGATGCTCTGATCCGACACAGTATTGTTCCTGGCAGTGGAAGGCGCCGGCGATCCGCGGCCGTTTCCACCAAGAAAGCCATCGGCAATCGAATGCAACAGGTTGTATCGGACGGAGAGTGTGTTGTTCTCGCTCAGCCTATGATCGATCTTGCCGAGGAATCCATCGTAGTCGTTGGTGTGAAGGAGGCCGAGATTTTCCGGCGTGAGTCCTAGGGAAGCCTTGGCAGCGTTGATCGCGCCAATGTTGTTGAGCACCACGGTGGAGTACTGATTGGTTTGAGCGCGGCGCTGGCCTTCGTAGTTGAGGAAAAAGAAGGTCTTGTCTTTTGCAACTGGTCCGCCGACGGTACCGCCATATTGATTCTGCTGCAGGCGCGGATCGGCAGGATTCAAGGAATAGGGCTCATTGAGCGCCTGATTCATGCCAAAGAAGTATCCGGAGCCGTGATAGTCATTGCCGCCCGACTTGGTGACAATGTTTACAAACCCGCCAGAGGCGCGGCCGTATTCGCTCAGATAGGTGCTGTTGAGCACGCGAAATTCCTGCACGGCCTCCTGCGAGGGCGTTACTCTCGGCAGCCCGGTAAAGGTCTGCACGTTTTCCGCGCCATCGACCAGGATCATGGTATTCAATTCGGGTTGACCGCCGAAGGAAAGCCGGGGCGCAGCGGCCTGACCTACTCCTGTATCCGGCTCTTTAAAAGCTCCGCCACCGATGTTCTCGCGGCCGGGCGCGACGCCGCTGGATAGCTCGGCGAAATCCACAAAGTTCCGGCCTAAGATTGGGAGCGACTCAATGGCCTGCTGATCGATCACACGGCTCAGGCTGGCGCTTGTACCTTCTATAAGAGGCGGGGTGGTGGTTACTGTGACCGATTCGGTTACCGCTCCGACTTGCAGCACAAGGTCCAACGACGCCGAACCGCCCACGGCCAGCACAACATCTTTTTGAACCGTTTTCCTGAAGCCCGCATGCTCTACCCTAAGTTCATAGCGGCCAGGCTCGACATTGCTAAAGTTGTACCGGCCTTGCCCATCGGATTCAGCCGAGCGCGAAACACCGGTCTCCGGATTGGCCAATGTAACCACGGCTTTAGACACAAGTGCGTTCGACGCGTCGTGAATCGTTCCTGTAAGCGCGGCGGTTGAGGTCTGCGCGTGCAGTCCGGCTGCCAGCGCCAGCAACGTTGGCAAAAAGAACACCCACATCCTCTTCTTAACCCTGGCCGTTCCGGTCATGAATTTCGATCTCCTTTAATTTAATTGCGTAATTTGAATGTGCCGACATGAGCCTATACAGCGATAGCGCTCCAAATCGGGCACATGATTGTATGCTCGATAAAACGGCTGAGTCTATATCACTCAAGCTCACGAGTAGGGTGAGGGGCTTACAGCGTAGTTCCTCGTCGACAATCTGGAGAGGATGTTTCGAAGACTGCGGACTTTCGGGCGCCATACAAAGGCAAATCCGGCACGGCTGCTTTTCCTTTTAAGAGAGGATGAAGCCTGGGAGCTTCGCTATTTTGCTCCCGCCGAAGCCGCCCCGGTGTAATCAGGCTTAGGCGGAGAACATGCGGATTCGAACCAGCGGCTGATGTAAACCTGCGCATGGGCCTCGCCACAGTAGTGTCTCGCACCCGGAGCATTGGCCTTTTCCGTGCTCCACCTGATTACGGTGAGGTCCGCGTTGCCGCATTGGATTACATACCAGTGGGTAGGATTGGTGGTGACAATTCCGCAGATCTCGCACCTGAATTCTTGGATGGCTGTCATGATTCCTTCTATTTTAAATATTTGAGCCTTTAATTCTTTAAATCCTGGCGGAGATTCAGCAACGATCTAGCGGATTCACAAGTGTTCCACGCATCGAGTGTTCCACGCGTCATTTTTCCAGGTCACCGGAAATATGTAAAAAAGTGAACTGTAATGACGGGATCGATTTGAACCCATGGTTAGCCTTGATTTCGCATTGATTTTGAGGCGCTATCTCAGTCGTCAAAAAAATCAAGTGTAATCAATCGATTGAGCGATGCCCACCCACAACACGTTCACAGAACACCAAAAACACGGCCCATGGATCGATCATCGATTATGGCAGCTCCCGAACAGTTTTCCTATTTTACTAAATTTCTTGCCCTGCCCGTGAGCGCTTTGGCTCGTCCGCGTCGCTATAGGAAGTAGAAGGGCAGTTTTCGTAAAAACACGGCCCTCAGAAAAACATTGATGAAGAGGCAGAGATGCTGCTATGGGAACGATCGCTTCCAACATTGCGCCCGGACGCCAACAAAAAAACGACGGCCACAGCAGACAAAGGAGAAAACCAGCATGAACTTCCCAAAGAGTTTTCCAACGAAGTACCGCCGCCACCTGGCGAGTAATATTGCTCGGTTGATGCTAGCTGGAATGGGGCTTCTTTTCGGTGGGCTTTTTTTCGCGGGGCTTTTCTTGGGTGGCCAAGGCGCCGCGGCATTGGATGACGATGGCCACAAAGCCACTCCCATCACCACCTGTGGCACCGCCATCAGCCAGCCCGGGCGATACTATCTGGCCAACGATTTGAAGCAGTGCCCAGGCATGGGTGTTTCGATTACCGTTAGCTACGTTGAGGTCGAGTTACGAGGCCACACCATCCAAGGAACTTTTGGGGACAACGGCATCGTCGCCAACGGCGGGGATGCGGGAATCTCCTCCATCGAGATTGAAGGGCCGGGAACCGTCACCGGATTTCTTACGGGCGTGGTTTTTGAAAACGTACATCGGTCGCGGACTCACAACGTGGTGGCGTTGCGCAACAAGTTCGGAATGGCCGTGAACGCGGGAGATTTCACGAACGCCGCTACTGTAGCCGCCACCGTTTCCACAGATAACGAGATTCGCGACAACGTGTTCACCGGCAATACGGGCCACGGCATTACCGTGAACGGCGGCAACGAGAACCGCTTCATCCACAACAACTTGAGCAACAACGGCGGCCATGGCCTCTTCCTGTTCGCCGCAGCGAACAATGTGGCCCGCCACAACACGGCGCTCGTCAACGGCGGATCCGGAATCGATCTTGGAAAGTTTGGCCCCGGCAATCTGATCAACGACAACATCGCGCTGGGCAATAACGGGTTTGACCTGAACGACGAAAATGGCGATTGCACGCACAACACATGGACCGACAATTCTTTCCTTTCCAACAATCCCGGGTGCGTCCAGTAAGAAGTACGAATGGACCCTCGATGACTCGATCTCAGCTCATTGTCACGGGGACGTGAGCTGAGCGAGTCGGATAAGGCGCTCGGGACGAATGCATTCGGGTTCGTGACCAGACAGCAAATTCAGGAAAGACCAGAACATAAGTTAAGAATCGCGTCGGAAGCATTTCACGGATGGTAGGAGAAGGCGGCATATTGTGTCCGGTCAGCGGCACGAATGCCGCTTCGGCAGCCGAGCAGGACAGCTCCCTGAAAAAAGGGGCGTCGACCCTGCTCGGCTGCCAAGGTATTTGCAGTGAATTCTTTATGGGCGGCCTTGAGTAAGGCAGCTCCATGGACAACTTTCATCCTTTATTCGTTTCATCCTTTCATCCTTGTTCTTTCCATCCTTGCGCGCGATTCATGTCTCCATATAGCGGCATTGGAGGCTCTTGTGCCGCGCGCATGCCGTGGTATTCTGTAGGCCCATGACGTACCGGGTGAGCAAGCCGCTCAACTGGGAACGTATCCAGCAAATTTTTGATGAAGCCAGCCAGTTGCCCCAGGATCGACGGCAGGATTTTGTAGCCGACGCATGCCAGGGGGACCGGACACTCTACCTTCAGGTTGAATCGCTGCTTCTGGCCCTCGATCAAGAAGGGGGCTTTCTCGAACAACAGATCGTCTCCTATGCGGCGCATGTTACCGCCACGAGGGCACCAGAGCGCATTGGCGCTTACCGCATTCTCTCGGAGATCGGGCGCGGCGGAATGGGAGCCGTCTATCTGGCCGAACGCGCCGATGGACAGTACCGGCGGCGCGTGGCGATTAAACTGGTGCGGGACGGCCTTTCTTCCGGCCCGGAGTTGCTGCGCCGTTTCAGCGTGGAGCGGCAGATCCTGGCAGGTCTGCAACATCCCAATATCGCGCAGTTGCTCGATGCCGGAGTAACCGAGGATGGGACTCCCTACCTGGTGATGGAGCACGTCGAAGGCATACGGATCGACAAGTATTGCGATAACAACGAACTCTCATCCCGCGATCGCATTGCGCTATTCCAACACGTCTGCACGGCGGTGCAGTACGCGCACCGTAATCTGATAGTACATCGCGACATCAAGCCCTCGAACATTCTGGTTACAGGTGAAGGCGTCGTGAAGCTCTTGGATTTCGGCATCGCGAAATTGCTGCCAGGGCCCGATGGCAGCTACGACGATGCGGAGCGCACTGCCGCTCTGGCGGATCTTGAGCTTACCGCGCCGGCGCTGCGGCTCATGACGAGGGAATATGCCAGCCCGGAGCAGATTCGCGGACAGGCCATTACCACGGCAACCGACGTGTATGCCTTGGGAGTGGTGCTTTATGGACTGCTAACCCACCAGCATCCGTTCGATAACCTACGCTCCGACTTTCTAGCACTGGAACGCGCCATTTGCGAGGCCGAACCACCGCCTCCAAGCGCCGCCGTATCTCGGGCTCAAGATACAGGGTTGGCCCAGCAGCTTCGCGGCGATCTCGATGCGATTGTGCTCAAGGCCATACGCCAAGAGCCTGCCGATCGATACGCCT
>Ga0209060_10002990_pt1 | contig 14789 bp, 14 predicted proteins | sample Coa_R1_8_FD_187155 | JGI IMG/M metagenome (GOLD analysis project Ga0209060, IMG submission 187155) | Surface soil microbial communities from Centralia Pennsylvania, which are recovering from an underground coalmine fire - Coalmine... | ecosystem: Environmental > Terrestrial > Soil >...
CGCGCGACGAACTGAACGGTTCGATTTCCCAGACGCGCGATGAGCTGAATGGCTCGATCGCGCAGACGCGCGACGAGCTTGCCAAATCGCACACCGACCTCGCCGGCCAGATCAACTCGGCGCGCAGCGATCTGGGCGGCTCCATCGCCAAGACGCATGACGAGGTTGTGGCGCTACGGAAGCGCGGCGAGCAGAGCGTCTACGAGTTCCACCTGGACAAAAACAAGCAGTTCGAGCGCGTCGGGCCGCTGAGCCTGGCGCTCCGCAGCACCAACCCCAAGCACAAGACCTATGACGTCGCCATGATCGTCGAGGACAACACCCTCAGCAAGAAGCACGTCAACCTGTACGAGCCGATCTGGATCCGGATGAGCGACCGGCCGCAGGCGGTGGAACTGGTTGTGAACCGGATCGACAAAGATAAGATCACTGGTTATGTGACGGAGCCGAAGTACAAACGCTCCGAACTGGCTTCGACTTCCGAGAAGCCGCAGGAGAAGGCTCAGCAATTGGAGACCCGGTAACGGTTCCAGATAACTCTAGCGGCCGGGTCCTGCCAGCTAAGGCTGAGCGGGACGCCGGCCGCTTCGAGTTTTACCAGGGGCCACTTCGACGCCGTGCAACTGAGCGTGGTCAATGGCGGCCTGCAGGAAGCCGCCGGCGCGCAGGTCGTCGATGAGCCGGTCTAGATAAGCCAAGCGGGCTGGATCACCTTTTGACACTGCCAGCGATTGTTCCACTCCGAAGAAATTGTCATCCAGCAGGCGGAGATCGGGAAACCGGGCAGTGTCTTCCACCAGGCGCTGGCGATTTGTCCCGAAGGCATCGATTTCATGCGCGGCGAGCATGCGCTCGGCTTGTTCCACGCTGAGACCCTCGATACTCTTGAGCTGCGCGTGTTTGAGCGTACGGCTCAGATACAATTCGCCGGAATCGCCTTTACGCGCGGCGATGCGAATTCCTTCGCGGTCCGTATCGGCAACCTTCTTGAACGGGGAATCGGTTCGGACCACGTACGTGTTGTATGCGAGCGCGTAGGGTTCGCTGAAATCCACTTCGGCGGCGCGCGTGGCATCGAACGCCAGAAAACCCAGATCCGCGGTCTGCATCTGGATGGCGCCCAACACGCCGCGCACGCCGGCTGCAGCCTTGATCTGAAAGGGGACGCCAAGCCGGTGTGCCAGCTCACGAGTGATATCGGCGACCGGTCCGGTGACTTCGCCGGTTTTCGAATCGACGCGGCCCTGCACCGGATTGCCCCCTAGAAAGGTAGCGCGCAACGTGCCAGTGGGCGCGAGTTGCCGAGCCTCGGGAGTTTGGCCGATAACGAAACCCGCCGAAAGGAAAATAGACGCAGCCAGCCTTCTGTTCATGGGAAGCACCATATCACAATGGGCGATAATCAAGGTCGGCGCTGGACATGGAACACAAACCCTTCCGCCCCGAAACGCGCACCGTTCGCCGTAGCGGCGCGCCCGCCGTGCGCGAATTCCGCGCCGATGTTTGCGTGGCGGGCGCGGGGATTTCCGGCGTGTCCGCTGCCATCGAAGCGGCGCGCCTGGGAAAGAGGGTCGTTCTGATTGATGGGCTGCCTTCCCTCGGCGGGCAGGCGGTCAATTCCATCATTGGCATGATCGTCGGCCTGTTCGGAAACGGGCCGAACGGCAAACAACTGACGCACGGCATGGCCGATGACATTCTGCGCGATCTGGGAGCATCCGGCGATCTGGAAGTGCGCATGGGTGGGGTCTCGCCCAACGCCTTTTACAACGAGGTAGCGCTCGGGCGCTGGGTGGAACGCAAGATTCTGGAGTTGAAGATCACGCCGCTGTTGGGCGCGGTCTTGCGCCGGGTTACTATGGACGACCGCCGTGTAGCGGAGTTGCAAATCGCGACGCGCTACGGCGACGTTGTTGTGCAGGCGGACTGGTTTATCGATGCGACGGGCGACGCCGCTCTGGTTTGGCTGGCCGGGCTGGAATGCCGGGAGCCTGCCGAGGGCATCATTTACGGTTCCCAGATGATGGTCATCGAGAACTTCGAGGACGAGCATCGGCCCAGCCGGGACGAAGTTGCCGCCCGCCTTCGCGATCGCGCGGAACAGTACGGCCTCACGCGCCGCGACGGTTTTGCCATGAACCTGCCGGGCGGACGCACTGCGGTCGTGAACATGACGCACATAGAAAACCCGCTTGATCCGTTCGAAGCGGCGTGGAAGGGGATTGAGGGCAAAGAGCAGGCAGATCGCGCGTTGAGCTTTTTGAAAGCCGAATTTCCCGAAGCATTCGGCCGCGCGCGCGTTCGCGCCTACGGATTGCCTGGCATGCGCCAGACGAGGTGGATCGTCGGATGCCATCATCTGACCGTCGAAGAGGTGCGGCGGGGCGTCAAGTTCGAAGACAGCATTGCGCGAACGGCGTGGCCTCTGGAGCAGCATCATCACGCGGAAGGGTATGTATGGGAGCCGTTCGCGGAAGATCACGTACACTATGTGCCACTGCGCAGTCTCACGCCACCGGGCGCGGATAATATCGTGGCGGCGGGAAGGTGCATCGACGGCGACGCTGCGGCGCTGTCGAGCGTGCGCGTAATGGGCCCGTGTATCGCTATGGGCGCGGCAGCCGCGCATGCGCTGGATCTGGCGGGGCGCGGGAGCGTGCATCAGATCAACCTGGCGGCGCTGCGCGAGCGCATCCGGGCGAACATCGAGGAGTGAACGGATGCGACTGACCGACGGTGAACAAGCCATGCTCGACGGCAAGGCCGGAGCCGCCAGACAGAAGGCGATGGAACTGCTGGTGCGCTACGGCGAGGTCCTCGGGGCGGAGCGCTTCGTCGATACCAATAACGTGGCGGGTGTCCCCGGCTCCTCGAGTCTCTTTTTGCGGAACTACTATCAGCAGCAACACGGCGACTCCAGTTATCAGGCGATCTACTCGCTGTACGATTTGGATAGCGAAGAAATCGTGCCGGTTCCCCAAGTGGAATCCTATTGCTGCCACCTGCAGGGCGGCATGGATCCGGAAAACTGGACAGAGTTGGGAATGAGCCGCGAAGCGTTTGAACATTTCCGGGAGGACGAAGCGGAAGTGGCGGCGCGCGGGATTCAGGTTCTCAAGACGTGTACGCCATACCTGGCCGGAAACGTTCCGGTGAAAGGCGAACACTGCGCGTGGATGGAATCGTCGGCGGTGGTGTTCTGCAATTCAGTACTCGGCGCACGCACCAATACCGAAGGCCGCGAAAGCACCAGTGCTGCTGCGCTTACCGGCAAGATTCCGGATTGGGGTTTTCATCGCGACGAGTTCCGTTATGGGAGCCACCGTATCAACGTCGAAGTGCGGGTGGAGAGCGTGATGGACTGGGGCCTGCTTGGCTATTTCATCGGGTACGCTGTGGAAGAGAAGATCCCGGTGATTACCGGGCCGATTGCAAACACGAATCTGATCCGCCACAAACATTTCGGTGCGGCCGCGGCTTCTTCGGGCGGCGTCGAAATGTATCACATGGTGGGCATTACCCCGGAAGCGGCAACACTCGAGATGGCGTTCGGCGGAAAGAAGGCGATTGACACGATTTGGTATGGCCCGAAAGAACGCCGGGACATGTACGAGCGCTTGAACTCGATTGGCAGCAATCCCGAGGTCGATTACGTGATGCTGGGCTGTCCCCACGCCTCGATCGAACAGATTTGGGAGATCGCGCGTTTGCTCGAGGGGCGGAAGATCCGGAGCGGCTGCCGATTGTGGGTGTTCACCTCGCGCAGTGTGAAAAGCGTGGCGGACCTAAACGGTTATACGAAGACGATACAGGATGCCGGCGGCCTGGTGATGACCGACACCTGTTCGGCTATCAGCAAGGCGGTTCCAAAGGGTACGAGGGTGGTGGCGCTGGATTCCGCCAAACAGGCGCACTACCTGCCGGCGATGGTCGGGATTGAAGCCTGGTTCGGGACGACGCAAGATTGCGTGCACGCGGCGCTCACGGGCCGGTGGAACGGAGAGTTGCGATGACGGCCCCGACCATAATCCTGCGCGGACGCGGCGTGGTTCGAGGCTGCGCGGAGGGCGAGGCATTGGTCACCCGCCAGACCATCAGCGGCTGGGGCGGCATCGACCCGATGACCGGCACCGTCATCGAATCGCACCACGAGTTGCGCGGTGTAAGCTTCCAGAACAAGGTGCTGGTGTTTCCCGGGGCAAAAGGCTCCTCGGGCTGGTCAAACGCGTTTCACATGACGAGACTGACCAATTCCGCGCCCAAAGCGATGGTGTTCAACATCATGAACACGAAGATCGCGCTCGGCTCCGTGGTGTTGCGTGTGCCTGCCGTGACGGAGCTCGATCACGACCCGCTCACCGTGATAGAAACCGGCGATTGGGTGAAAGTGGACGGGGACCGGGGAACCGTCGAAGTTACAAAGAAGTGATGCCGGCGACCGCCGCGGATCCGGCCGCCGGCGCTACTCATCAAAACACGAATTTCATGGCCACTTGCAGGATGCGTGGGTCTTGCGCGGTGATGATCTGGCCGAAGTTGGAGCTGTTGCGCGCCGTAATGACAGCCGGCTGGCCGGGCGATCCCGCCCGAAAGCTATTGGTCAGGTTGAAGGCTTCCCCGCGCGCTTCCAGCGTCATTTTCTCGCGGAGATGGAACAGGCGGGACAACGCCGTGTCCAGTTCCCAGAAACCAGGACCCGGCACACTGGAGCGGCCTGAATTACCCAGGCTTCCGAGCGCGGGCTGCTGAAATGCTGCCGGGTTGAGCCAGCCGCAGGCGACACTCGCACCGTAACTGATCTGCGGGCAGAGTGGATCGGCCAGAACCTGGTTGGCGCGCTGGATGGCGGCGCCATTGCCGCTGAGCTGCTGGTCAATGCCGGTGGTTACGGTCTGGAAAGCGCCGGACAAGATGCGCAGGCTCGAAGAGAGGATCCAATCGGAAGCAGCGATCCGCGCCCACCTCTCATGAAAGCGCGGCGCTTGGAGCACCGCCGTAAAATTGGCCACGTGGCGCCGATCGAGAGATTGCGTTCCATCCAGCGTCGGCGTCTGGCAGTTGCCGCGGTCGAAGCGGCGGTTGTTGGGATCGAGCAAGCCCGAGCCTACGCCGCCGACCGAGGAAGCCTGCGTAATGTCGCCGATACAATGCGACCAGGTGTAATTCGCGTTGAGACTGACTCCTTGGCTGAGCCGCTTCTGCATCAGCAACATCAAACCGTTGTAGCTGACGGTCCCGCTGGAATCGAAGACGTCCACCGGGCCAAGCTTGATGCCGTCGGCCGGGTTGAGCTGATAGGCAATGCGGCGGAAGTTTGTATTGGCGGTGCTGTTGCAGTTGGTCGGTGTGTTGCATGATCCGCCCAGCGGGCCGGGGATGATGGTTGCCGGGTTCGCCTGGTAACTCACCCACAGGTGAGCGGTCTCTGTGCCCAGGTAAGTTGCGGAAACCAGCCAGCTGCTGCCGATCTGGCGCTGCACGCCGAAGTTCCAGGAATAGACGGTGGTGGCTTTGGCGTAGGGTTGCATCGCCATGTAGGATCCGAAGTTGATAAATGGCGCGTTGGGCCCGAAGGAGCCGGGGAAAGGATTGCCGCCCGGATAACTCGACCAGGGGTCGGCGAAATTCAGCGGCCCGGTGGGAGTGACTGTATTGCCGAAGGGCGGCGCGGTGGTGGGCGTCGACATGATCATGAGGTTCGGGAAATCGTAAGACATCCCGAAGGCGGCCCGAATCACCGTCTTGCCGTCGCCTTTGGGGTCGAATGCCAGGCCCAGGCGCGGAGCGAACTGGTCGTAGCGGCGCCCGATGCCGGTCATATCCGTGAAACCGGGATCCCCGGCGTAGAGCAGGCCCGCCGGCGCATTTTTGAATACGGTGCTGTGCACCCCGCGGATATAGCGGTCCGTGCTGAAGTTGTAGACTGCGCCGTTGTTGATGCGCTGCGGCAGGAACGGCTCCCAGCGGACGCCGAGGTTGAGCGTCAAGCGGCGCGTGGCCTTCCAGGCATCCTGTGCGTACAGCCCGTAATACCACTTGGTGGTGAATGTGGTGTTGGGCGAGCCTTGCGTCATGGTGCTCATCTGGCCGAGCAGAAAGTCCGCCATGCCGAGTCCGGTAGTCTGCCCGTTGAAATTGAAAGTGGCCGCGGAAAACACGTTGGCCTTCTGGCTGTGCTGATATTTGAATCCCGAGAACCCGAAGCCCAACTGGTGGCTGCCACGCACGACGCTGACGTCATCAGACAACGTGTAGTAGGACGGAATGAATGAAGCCTGGATCGCGGTTCCAATCCCAATCGTAGGACCGCCGGTCACGTTGACCACCGTCTGATGCGGCACGAAGCACGACATATTTACGCCAATGTCGCAGCCGGAGAAATAGTCGTCATTGAATCGATGGACTCCGATGCGGTTTGCCGCCATGCGGAAGGTATTCACCACCGTCGAAGAGGCCAGGAACGTGTGCCCGATGGCGACTGTCTGGGCCAGGTCGTCGAGACCGCCGCCGACGGTATCGAGGATATTTTTCGACAGGCTATACGACGGCGGCTGCAGATATTTGCTGGCCATATACCGGCCGAACAGCATCTGGCGGCTGCTGATCTGGTAATCAACGCGTCCCAGCACCTGATTTTCGTTTTGCTGCTGGATCGGGCCATAGGGCACGCGGCCGCACGGATCATTCGATTTCGGCAGCAGTTTCACGATCGCCAGCGCGGGAGCGCTGAATCGGCCGGTGGGGATCTGCTTGTTGGAGAACGTGCCGCCATTCGGATCGCGAATAGTAGCGGGGAAGGTCGGGCAGGCGCTGAAGTCCCCGGCCAGCATCGCTGCGGTCGGAACGAAGCCGGTTAGGTTCGCCGGATCAGAACGCAGCTTCGTGCCCTGGTAGCCCGCGAAGAAGAATAGCTTGTTTTTGCGGATCGGCCCGCCCACCGTGCCGCCAAACTGATTGCGTTTTAAAGTGTCGCGCTTGGGCGCGAAAAAATTCCGCGCGTTCATGTCTCCGTTGCGCAGGAACTCGAACGCATCGCCATGAATGTCGTTAGTCCCCGATTTGACGATGGCGCTCACAGCCGCGCCCGAATGCAAGCCGTTTTGCGCGGTCAGCGAGTTCGTTTCCACCTTGAATTCCTGCAAAGCATCAGGGAAGGGGAAGGGCATGTTCACGGCGTCGAACGGATTGTTGTAGAGCGTGCCGTCCAAAAAGTAAGTAACGCCGGAGAGCAGGCCGCCAGCCACCGAGATGTTGAGGCCGCCCGGATAGCCGGCGGTCCCGTTCCGTCCTCCCGGCACCGCGGCGCCCGCCAGTTGGATCAATTCGACGGCATTTCTTCCGTTGAGCGGCAATTCCAGGATGCGCTGATTCTCGATCACCGAGCCGACGCTGGTGCCCTGCGTGTCGACCAGCGCCGCGTTGGCCTCCACCTGTACCTGCTCGGTGACCGCGCCGACCTTGAGCGTGACGTCGACACTAGGGCTCGTGTTTACCTGCAGCACGATGCCGGTTTGCACAAACTCGTTGAAACCTTGCTTGCTGACTTCAAGACGGTACGGACCCACCGGAAGGTTCGCCAGCACGTAAACGCCATCCGTGCCGCTGACGGTGGTGCGCGCCAGTCCGGTGTCGGTCTGGACCGCCTTGATATCGGCGCCGGCTATGGCAGACCCCGAGGCGTCGAGCACCGTTCCTTGGATCTGGGCAGTTCCCTGAGCCCACAGACCCCCGCAACACACGACGACACTCAGAATGAGAGAAGCGAGCTTCATTTACCCCCCTGTACCGGACCGAGTGTATAGAACCGGAACCGAATGTGTCAACAAACGGGAACGGCAGGGAGAGTTGCCGCCGTCCCGGTCACGCGGCGTTGTGGGGAGGCTTCCGGCTAAGCACAAATTCGCTGAAGCGATTCACCGCGCGGAGATATTTTTCAAGTGCGGCCGGGCGGTTTTCCGGTGCGCTGGTGTGAAATTCTTCCTGCGCCTGCTGCACATCTCGCAGGAGTGCCTGCTCTTGTTCGCGCCGGTTTTTTTCGGGCGTCGGTGCGGCTGACATAGAAAACGACTTGCATCAATAATAAACAGGGCTGGCGCGCGTATTCCCCTGGGAAAACTACGAGTTTTTGGTCCGGAATTTTCCCTGACAAATGTCTGATTGTGCCGCAACATTCCACTCTCGTCTGTAGGGAATTCCCATTACAGGTTTTTGGAGGGATACCTGCAACCCATTCATCGCAATGGAGAATCTTGAATCGAGTATAGATTGCACTCTAATCGAACAATTGATCCTGAATCGTTACCCGCTGATTCTGGTCGAATGCGAACGGCAGATCGACTCCAACCTCATACGCCTCCGGTTAAAACCCGATTCATCCGTGAAAACGGTCCACATTACACCCGGCGATTTTGTAGAGGGCGATTGGGAAAACAAGGTGGATGTGGCGGTTCGCGAACTCTACAAAATCTGAGAAGATCGGGCAATTCTTACGCGGGAGGAACCCCCCCGCGCACTGCGTAGCGGATCAACTCGGCAGCGGTCCGAAGCCGCAGTTCCTCGATGATGCGACGGCGGTGAAATTCTATCGTGCGCGGCGACACGTGCAAGAGTTCCGCAATCTCTTTCGTGGTGCGTCCCTCACCAATCAACTGAAGCACTTCACGCTGCCGGGCAGTCAGTTTGAATAAGCCGTTCCGGCGACCGCTCGTCTCCTTGGCCCGGGCGCGCGTGACCGCTTTATCGATCGAGGGAGTGAGGTAAGTCTTGCCGTCCATCACTTCGCGAATCGCGGTCAGGATTTCGGTGGCCGCGGAGCTCTTCAAAACATAAGCTGATCCGCCGGCGCGGAGCGCGGCCACCGCGTAGCTCACGTCGGGGTGCATGCTTAAGAAAATGATTTTCACTTTGGAATCGAGCTTCCGGATCTGCCGGGCGGCCTCGATGCCGTTGAGCAGAGGCATGGAAATGTCGACCACCACGATGTCGGGACGAAGGATGCCGACAGCGGAAACCAGCGCGCGCCCGTCCGCCATCTCGCCCACGATGGTTACCGCCGGCGGCAGGATCCGGCGCAAGCCCTCCACCACCAGCGCGTGATCGTCCGCCACCAGGAGGCGCAGCGGCTTCATAATATCCGGAACCGGCCGGCGAGGAGCAAGCGTCTCGGAGCGCAACATGTTTCGATCAGAATCGCGGCCCAATTATCAGAGAAATTCCGAAACCTCTCCGCATGGATTTCCATCCTTCACACCGGCGGCATGCCCGGGTTAGGTCGACAAAACGGCCCGATTGAGGTTTGCAATCAATCTTAACGCAAGATCAACTGGCATGTTCCCCTAGTGAAACTACTGGTTTTTGACGGAATCCTCCTCCAAAACGCAAAAAGTATTCAACAATATTCACTCTGCACCGGTTTGCGCGGCGACAGCATGTTCATGTGGAGACAGCACAGGTGAGCGGGGATTGCGAGCCGATTGAACAATCGATTTTGAATCGCTATCCGCTGATTCTGATCGAATGCCAGGAGGGGCCGGATTTCAATACCGTTCGGCTTCGCCTCCGGCCGGATGCTCCAGTGAAAGAAGTCCGCATTACAATGCAGGATTATCTGGACGGGACCTGGGAACAGATTGTCGATGGCGCCGTCCGCGAGCTGTATTCCCGGTGAGCCTGCGTTCAGCGGCCGCGGTCGCCCTTGAGCGGAACGCGAAGCGTCACGGTGGTGCCTTTGCCCGGTTGAGAGTGGAGGCGCAGAGTCCCATGCAGCAGCTTCGCGCGCTCTTTGATGCTGAGAAGACCCAAGCCGCGTCCCCGGCCCTTTCGCGCGTCGAAGCCGGGTCCCTGATCCTGAATGTTAAGCATGATAGTTCCATTCGCGCCGCTGAGGCGAATCGATACAGGAGAGCTTCGCGCATGCTTGCCGGCGTTGCGCAGGCTCTCTTGAGCGATACGAAATACGTGCAGCGCTATGGCTGGAGGGAGACTCTCCGGAACTTGCTCTGCTACGAAAGTGACCGGATTGCCGTAGAGGTCGGAAAAGGCGAGGCACTCGCCATGCAGCGCTTCTCGCAACCCGAGGTCGTCCAGAATCGCGGGATGGAGTTGCCGCGAGATCTCGTGCATTGTGTTTCCCAGGTGCGCGACATTGGCCGAGAGTCGCTCGAGGCGGCGCCCGAGTTCCCGTCTTGATCGAGGCGGGTTCAGCCGCAGGGTATCGATCTCCATGGCCAATGCCGCCAGTTTCTGGCTCACCACGTCGTGCAGTTCACGCGCGAGGTTCTGGTTTTGCTCCTCCTGGGCGGAAAGCAGCATCCGGGCGCGGCCGGTGGCGCGGCGGCGGATGGGGGCAGGCTTGGAGGCTTTCATCCTCTGCCTGCCGGGGTGTCTCTCATCGCAGCCGAGCGCATGGGCGTAGGCTACCATTTCGGCCCGGAAGGCGCTATTGCCAAGCCGGAACCCCCATCGGCCGGTACGGGACGGCCTTCATTCATCGGCTTCCGGGCTGGGTTAAGCTGAAGAGAATGAGGATTTTGATCGTCGAGGACGAAAAACGTATCGCCGACTTCCTCTCACGCGGCCTGCAGGGCGCGGGATATGCCGTCGACATTGCCCCTACCGGCGGCCAGGCGTTGGAGTGCATCCATTCGACCGATTACGATTTGGTCGTTCTCGATCTCATGCTGCCGGACATGGATGGGTTGCAAGTCTTGCAAAAGGTGCGGAGCCGCCAGCCCGGGCCGCCGACGTTGATTTTGAGCGCGCGCGGCGGCCTGGACGACCGCGTCAAAGGGCTCGAGCAGGGAGCGGACGACTACCTGGTGAAACCGTTCGCGTTTGTGGAACTGCTGGCCCGCGTGCGAGCTCTCCTGCGGCGCGGCCAACCGGCGCCGGAGAAGTTGCAGGTCGCGGACCTTACGCTGGATTGCATCCGCCGCAAAGTGGCCCGCGCGGGCGATAGTATTGAACTGGCGCCCAAGGAATTCGGGATTCTCGAATACATGATGCGCAACAAGGGGCGTCCGCTCAGCCGGACTATGATCGTCGAGCACGTCTGGGATATGGATTACGACGGCCTCACCAACATCGTTGACGTCTACATCCGCCATCTGCGCAGCAAAATTGACGATCGGTTTCCCCTCAAGCTGATTCAAACGGTTCGCGGCATCGGCTATATGATCGAAGGGCCGGAAAAACCGCCGGAGCGGCAGACTGAGCCCGCCGTGGAACGACAACTCTAGGCATGGCCCGCAAACGCAAACCCAGGCACATCACGCGCAGCCTGCGCGTTCGATTAATGGTCAGCTATGCCCTGTTTTTTGCGATTCTGCTGATCGGAACCGCGGCCGTCTTTCGCGCGCGGCTGTCGACCGTACTAACAAACCAGGCGCAGGACATCCTCGAACAGGAATGGGCCGCCCTGAAGGGTGGGTACGTCCGCATCGGGTTCTACGGCAATAAGCCCCCGGAATTGAGCTGGTATTACGATCAGGAAGACCTCGATGAGAGATTTATCGTGGAGCGCTTGCGGCGCGCGCTCTTGCTCACCGATGCCTCCGGCACCAACGAGCTTTTCATTTCTACCACGTACGAGAACATGGCGCGAGAGACCCCGGCGCAAATCCAGCAGCGCGTCCGCATGATGCTGGCCAGTCCCGGCAAGTTCTTTCTGGACACGCGGTATGCCGATGGGGAGCCGTATCTGGTCCGTGCCGGCGTGATCTTTGATGAGTTGCACAAGGCGCCGTTCTACGCCGCGATTGGCACTCCGCTGACCAATAGCCTGAAGGTGCTTCGCGCCTACACACTCTTTTTCCTTGGGTTCATTCCCGCAGCGCTGATCCTCGGTTCGTGGCTGGGCTGGTACATGTCCGGGCGCGCGCTTACGCCCGTCCTGGCGGTCGCTCAGGCGGCACAGCGCATCTCCGGCTCCAATCTGAGTTTGCGCATTCCCTCGCGCGAGGCCAATGACGAGCTCGACTATCTGATCCTCACGTTCAACCGGATGATCGACCGGTTAGAAGCCTCGTTCCAGCAGATGCGCCAGTTTTCCACCGACGTCTCGCATGAGCTGCGCACACCCATCACGGCGATCCGCGGGCAGTTGGAAGTCGCGCTGTTTACCGCAAAGACGACGGAGCAATATCACGACGCTATTGTGAATGCGCTGCAGGATATTGATCGTCTCTCGCAGATGGTCCGAGCGCTGCTGCTGTTGTCGCAAGCGGAATCCGGTCAACTCGTCCTGCAGAAGACCGAGGTCGATTTGGCCGCCGTGGTGCGGGATTTTGTGGAGCAGTTCCAGATTCCGGCCGAATCGGCCGGCGTCCGGCTCGTGGCGCAGACGCCTTCACGCTGCCCCGTGATGGCGGACCGCGTGCAAATTGAGCGCATGATCACAAACCTGCTATCCAATGCGGTGAAGTTTACACCCGAAAAGGGAGAGGTGCGTCTGCAGTTGCGGAAGGATGAGGATTCTGTCGAACTGGTTGTAGCCGATACCGGCCGCGGCATTCCCTCGCAATACCTTCCGCACATCTTCGACCGTTTTTACCGGGTTCCGGGTACAGGCACGGCGCCCGGGCCGGATCAGGGGCTCGGGCTCGGGCTGAGCTTCGTGTCGTGGATCGTCAAGGCGCACGACGGCGTCATCGACGTCGAAAGCACGCCGGGTCAGGGGACCCGTTTCGAGATTAAGCTGCCGGTCGGCGACCTGGCTGCGGCTCCCATCGAGAGTGCGGTGCAGCCAATTGTGAGCGAGTGATACCCGACGGTCTGCCGAAATTTTCAGCGAAAGCTGCTACAATCCAACTGACGCTCTCGCTTCGGTTCGATGGGAACACCCGCACACAGTATTGCCGCCCCGAACGTCCTGCAGCGTGTCTTTAAAGCGCTTCACTACCGCGACTTCCGGTTGATGTTTACCGGCGCCTGCATCTCCAGCATAGGCACCTGGATGCAGAACCTGGCGCAGGCGTGGCTGGTTCTGGAAATTTCCAAATCCCCGTTCTTTCTCGGTTTGGACGCGTTTCTGGCGGGAATCCCGATCTTTCTCTTCTCGCTCATCGGCGGAGTGGTGGCGGACCGCGTGGAGCGCCGGAAAGTACTGCTGATGTCGCAGTACATTCAGATGGCCTCGGCATTTATCCTGACTCTGCTGATCCTGCTGAATGCGGTACACATCTGGGAAATCCTGTTCCTTTCATTCGTCGTGGGACTGGCGCAGTCGTTCGGCGGTCCCGCGTACTCGGCGTTGCTTCCGACCCTGGTGAACAAAGAAGATATCCCTAACGCGATTGCCATGAATTCCATTCAGTTCAATGTGGCGCGCGTGCTGGGACCGGCGATCGGCGGCCTGGCCCTGGACAATCTCGGCGCCGCGTGGTGCTTCGGACTGAACGGGCTTTCCTTCCTGGCGCCCATCGTCTCGTTGACCATCTTGAACACGCGTTTTCTTCCCGAGAAGACCACCGAATCGATGCTGACCAGCATGAAACAGGGATTCAAGTTCATCCGGCACCAAGGCGCGATGGAAGGTCTGGTAGTGCTGGGCTTTCTGGTCACCGCCCTCGGGATTCCGATGACAACTTTCCTGCCGGTGTTCGCCAAGGAGATTTTCCATGGCGGCCCGGGGACATTCACGATGTTCTTGTGCGCCTCGGGCGGCGGGGCGGTGGTTGGCGGCCTCGCGGTCGCATTTCTAGGCAATATCCGTAACAAGGGGCGGCTTGCCCTGGCGATGCTGGCCTTGTCCGGCGCCTGCATCTCCGCTTTCGCTTTATCCAAGTCCCTGCCTCTGAGCTGTCTGGTGTTGTTCGTGAGCGGGGTCGCGCTGATGACGGTTTTCACGAACATCTTCTCTTTGGTGCAGCTGATCACGGCCAACGAAATGCGCGGACGGGTCGTGAGCGTCTACAATACGGCTTTCCGCGGCGGCATGCCCATGGGAAACCTGGTGACGGGCTGGCTCGTCCCAATGTTCACGGCGCCGGTAGTGCTGGCGGTGAACGGCCTGCTGCTGGTTCTGCTCGGAATGTATTTCCTGATCGTGGAACGGAAAGTCGCGGCGCTGTAGAGGAAGCTCATGGGGACTATCGTATTGGCGGCATTTCTGGCCGCCGCGCCGGCCCTGCAGACCGCGCGCGATCAGCAGGACCGGGCGGCCCTGCAAAAACTGGTGGACGAATCCCTTGCCGCCGCCCAGCGGGCGCCCAAGGACGCGGATGCGCAATACCGGGCAGCTCTGGCCTCATCGTATCTGGCCGAAGTGGCGCTCGAACTGCGCGACAAAAAACTGGCGGAGCAGGCCGCGGTGCGGGGTGTAAAAGCGGCTGAGCAGGCAATCGCGCTGAAGCCTGAGATGGCGGAATACTATCGGGTTCTGGGCACGTTGTGCGGTCAGGTCGTGCCGGCGAATTTGATCACCGGCTTGAGCTACGGCAAGCGCGCCAAGGATGCGATTGATAAGGCGGTGGCGCTGGATCCGAAATCGCCCGCGGCCTACATGGCCCGCGGAGTGGGAAATTATTATTTGCCGGCCGCGCTCGGCGGTGGCTTGGACCTGGCGATCGCGGATTTCCAGAAGTCCGTGGCGCTCGATCCCAAGGATGCGGACGCCTGGCTGTGGCTCGGGATTGCGCTCCGTAAGCAGAATAAGAATGCGGACGCGCGCGCCGCGTTTTCGAAAGCTGTGGAGCTGAATCCGAAGCGGGTGTGGGCGAAGGAGCAGTTGGATAAAACGCCGCAATAAGAAGCGCCGAACCCCGTAGACGAGGCTTACCTGATCATTTTCG
>Ga0209060_10002991_pt1 | contig 14781 bp, 12 predicted proteins | sample Coa_R1_8_FD_187155 | JGI IMG/M metagenome (GOLD analysis project Ga0209060, IMG submission 187155) | Surface soil microbial communities from Centralia Pennsylvania, which are recovering from an underground coalmine fire - Coalmine... | ecosystem: Environmental > Terrestrial > Soil >...
AAAGATGGACATTTTGAACTGGCAAATGGAGGCACATTATTTTTAGATGAAGTGGCAAATCTTTCTTATGACATACAGGCGGCTTTATTGAGGGTGATACAGGAAAGAAAATTCAAACGTGTAGGCGGAACAAAAGAAATCGAATCTGATGTCCGCGTGATCGTTGCATCTAATGAAAATTTACAAGAAGCATACAGGAAAGGGAAATTCAGGGAAGACCTCTATCATCGCTTCAATGAATTTTCAATCAACCTTCCGCCATTAAGAAACCGCAAAGAAGATATTGAACCACTCTCCTATTTTTTTCTTGCCAAAACAAATAAAGAATTAGGAAAAAATGTAGAAGGTTTTGAGGAGAATGTGATCCGTTTATTTTTAAATTATTCCTGGCCCGGCAATTTGCGTGAATTGAGGAATGTAGTAAGAAGAGCTGTGTTGCTGGCCACTGAAGGAAATATTTCAGCAAACACTTTGCCTTCTGAAATTATCAATTTTAATGCATCCGCATCGCCAACTTCTTCTCCTTCACAACAGGCTGCAGAAAATAATCCGGCAATCGATCCGCATGATTTAAAAAATACAACGGCGAGGGCAGAATATCAAACAATCATCAATGTGCTCAAAGAAGTAAACAACAACAAAACAAAAGCTGCAGAGATTTTAAAGATCGACAGGAAAACCCTTTACAATAAGATCAGGAATTTTGAAAAAGAACAATAAAAAAACTGCCGCCTGATAATTGCGCTTTGCAACCGGCGACAGTTTCTCTGAAAAAAACAACCCTTGTTATTTTAATGCTCCTGCTTTAAATGTAAATTATCAAGCTGCCCCTCGTATTATTCTCAGCAGGATTGCAATGATTGCTATCACTAATAAAATATGAATAATACCGCCTACATGATATCCTAAAAAGCCAATTGCCCACGCAATAACCAATATAACTGCAATAAGGTATAATAGATTTCCCATAAAAATTGATTTAAAGGTCAAGAATGTAAATAGTATTGATAAAACTTTGCCAGTTTTTACAGGCAGGCATGAAACCCTTTACTGTAAAGGGTTTTGTGAAATTTACATTTGTTTTCAGAAAAGGGTCCTGCAGAAATTTATGAGGAATTATTTCCACGTGCTGAGAAGAAATTTTCCGCAAGGGCATTTTGCAACGTTATTTCAAAGCATTCAACCAACACTAATACTAAGGTTTGCAAGTACAACAATGTGATGGCATAATTTTCGATCTTAAAAAATGGACAAAGCAGTTATTTATTGATCATCAAAAATCAAATGCCATGTTTACAAAAAATCGTATATACATCACCGTTATAATAAGTGCGTTAATTCTCTTAACATCATGTGCAGCAGGCTATGTAACAGACAGGCCTGTTGATGTTGTTTATGAAAGAGGCCTTGCACCCGGCCCTGGTTATATATGGATTAGTGGCGACTGGTATTGGAGTGGTGGAAGATATATGTGGCGCGAAGGGCATTGGGCGCCGCCAAGAGCCGGCCGTACATGGAACGCAGGCCGTTGGGAATCTTCAGGAAAAGGATGGAGATGGCGCAAAGGGCATTGGTAGAAAAATAATTCGTAACCTTCACTATACAAAACAGCCTGAATAAACTTCAGGCTGTTTCCATTTAGTAACACACTTTATGTAAATAACATATATGATTAACTGAGTTTGAATTTGTATAAAAAACCAAGCTAATATTTACCCATGTTCTGCTAAAAAAATGGTATCGTAAATTTCCGATAAAAATCGGGCAGTTTCCCTCTTTGTTAGTATCGCTTCTGAATCTATTTTTGACATATCCAATATCCAAAATGAAATAACCTACAAATCCTAGAAAAACCACTTGAATCCTTTTCCGTCCAAAGAAAACATTAAAATTCAAGTTCATTGAAAAACCCCTGAGTAACATTAGGGGTTTTTTCGTTTTAGAGAACCTGCTCAATTCTGCTATTTTCTTCCCAAATAATTTTCTATAAACAGCATTTCTAATAATTGTTAACAATACAGTTATCTGGATTGGTTTATAAATTTTAATAAGTTTGCGCATCATACTCTTTAACATGCGCTCTGATCCGGCTACAAGTAAGGAAGCTAAAAAAGATATTACGAATGATGCCAGTCATTTGATTGCTGCATTAAATTCATTTCATCCTTTGACTGTTGAAATTGAAAATTATTTCAAAAAACATACGCAACCTTGTTTCTTCCGGCGTGGCAAATTAGTATTGAAAGCCGGTGATATTTGCAGGTATGTTTACTTCATTAAAAAAGGTGCGGTGAGGGGTTTTATTAAAGAAAATCACAGGGACATTACCACATGGATAACCGCTGAAAACGAGATGGTGACTTCAATTTCAGGGCTTGACAGTGATGAGCCTGCAATTGAAAACATGCAAACTATTGAAGATTGTGAAATGCTTTGTATATCTAATGACGATCTGAAAAACCTATACATTAAGCATCCGGAATTTAATGTAGTTAGCAGAAAATTATTGCAGCAATATTATCGCGATGCGGAAGGGCGTGCGTTCATTGCACGAATAACCAATGCAGAAAACAAATACAAATATTTTCTTACAAAATACCCTCACCTGGTAAACAGGATCCCACTAAAATACATTGCTTCCTTCCTGGGAGTTACATTGGAAACATTGAGCAGGATACGCAAAAAGCTTTCTGAAGGCAATTAGTTTGAAAAATATAGTTTGATTATTATCAATTAACGAAGTAAATGTTAACTCTTACATTCGATCCTTCGAGGATGTTGCGCTTATCTGTCTTATTATAGTTCCTATGTGGTAACATTTTTTTACCATATAGGAAGATTAATTTTCGTGTATGCATGAGTGTTATAAACAGGCCCGCATTACAGATGCTCAATAGAATTGTTGCCGTACAAGAGTGCGACGCAACGATGGCAAATAGAATTACGAAAGCCGGTGACAAAAAATTCTTTTATAATTTAATCCATTCATCTGCTGTAATCACGTCTGCCTGGCGTGGAAAAACTTTTGTAGTGAGCACGCGATGTACTTCTTCATCACCGTCGCCGCAGCAATCTGATAATAGGGTCACCTTATAATCTTTATCAGCAGCTTCACGCAAAGTTGACAACACTACTCCGCTCGTTGAAAAGCCGGTGAGCACTGTATGCTGAATATTGAATGCACGTAAAACAACTTCGAGGTCACTGCCGGCAAATGCAGAGATGCGGCGTTTTACAGTAATAATTTCATTGGGAAGCGGGGCAACATCGGGATGAATTTTCATCCATTCCTGCATATCTGCATTCGCCATTCTTTCTTTGCTTGCAGAAAAACCTTTGTTATTAGCGCTGACTTCCGGCATGCCTTGCCTGAAACCGACTACAACATATATAACCGGGATATTTTTTTTTCGTGCATGTGCAATTGCATTAACCGTGTTTTTTAATGCTGCTGAAGAAGTGGGCACCCTGTTTACGATAACGGATTGCATGTCCATAACAAGCAATGCCGTGTTTTGTGATTGTTGTTCCATTTTACTTTGATTTTATTTCTATACGTCTACTTTTCATCATGAAGTTGTGCCAGCAATTCTATTGCCTGTGTTATCTGTTCTTTTTGTTGTTTGTTATACTTTTTTGAGATAAGCGAAGCCAGCCAGTCTTCTTTTTGTTTTTTTCGCTGCTCGAATTTCTGCATCGTATCTTTTGATATGGTAACAATAGATTTTCGTTTGTCGATTTTTGATTGTTTACGCGAAATATAACCAAGATTATCAAGCCGGTTCAAAACCTGCGACATGAATTGAGATGAAAGATCGAGTTGTGCACAAAGCTCAGATGGTAATGCTTCCTGCTGCACCAGTAATGTGCGCAACACATTCTCCTCAGCAATCGATAGTTGCTCATTATAGCCAATCTGCTTACGAAGGCTCCTGCTTAACCGGGAAACCAGGTTACGAAGATTATGGGCAATTCTCTGATCGTTGGCGGTTAGCATAATTATCAAATTAATTTTGCAAAGTTACTTTGCTATTTTCGGGTAAAAAAATTTTACATTCATAGAAAATATTTTATGAGGAAAAGATTCTATAAATACATTTTTATATCTGTTGCTGTTCTATCTGTAACGTTCGCATTATCTGCTCAGGAGTTACACAGCCATTGGGATGAATTAGTAGCGAGCGACTGGCCGAAAGCATTGAAATTATCTGACAGCACATGCATTCTTCCAATTGGAATATTGGAAAAACATGGGCCACATGTTCCGATCGGTTCGGACCTGATACAAGTGCGTGAATGGGCAGCGAGGGCAACGAAGAAAGAATATGCTGTCGTTTTCCCGGATTATTTTTATGGACAGATCAATGAAGCAAGGCATCAGCCCGGAACTTTCGCCCTACCTGAACGAATAGTGTGGGATTTACTTGAAGCAACCTGCGATGAGATTGCACGCAACGGATTTAAAAAAATTCTGATCATTAACGGGCATGGCGGCAATCCTGAATTGATCAAATATTTTATTCAGACAAGATTGGAGAAGCAGCGAGATTATGCCGTATACTTTTTTCAACCTTCTTCTGATTCGTTATATCAAAAGAAAATGGATGCATTGCATAAATCGGATCAATCCGGAGATATGCATGCAGGAGAACGTGAGACGTCGTCTTTATTATTTCTTCGGCCTGATCTTGTAAAAATGGATAGCGCATCTAACGAATCAGGTGCTAATCAAAAAAGATTAAATATTCCGAATGTATATACTGCCATCTGGTGGTATGCAGATTTTCCCAATCATTATGCCGGGGATGGATCAAAAGCAACCAAAGAGCTTGGGCAATTGATCAATGAACACATAATCGATCAATTGATAACTGCACTGAAAGCAGTAAAGGCAGATACGAAAACACTAGCCCTGCAAAAAGAATTTTTTGAAAGAGTGAAAAAGTAAACGACCGGGACGATTATTTCTCATTCGCTGACGCAACTCGCATATCGTGCTTCTCTGCAGGTGTAAGCGGCATCACCCATGAGTTATCATAAGGCTTAAACGATTTGTTCAACAATAAATCGTTTAGAGAAATTTTCCCTTCCATATAAGACGCGAGCGACCGAAAGAGATCTTTGTTTTCCTTTTTTAAAATCAACAGAGCAGCATTTGCGCCGGCTTTAGCTGCGATAGGAACGCCTCCGCCTAACTCTGCCCAATGCCCCCCCAAAAAAAGGTTTTTTACGGGTGTTTGATAATGAGCAATTTTATTTTGCATATTTTTTTTTCCGGGTTTCGCGCCCATCATTGTACCGTTTCTATTTCCCGTATAACGCCAATGAGTAACCGGAGTTGCAACTTCATAAAAGAGAATATGAGAACGCAATCCTGGAGCAACTTTTTCTTCTACCCTGCTAATAATTATCTCTGCAATCTCATTCTTCAATTTTTTGTATTCGTCGCCACGCACATAATTCCCTTGCTCATCTATTGCTGTGTGCCAGTTATTTTCATAATCCATAATAGCAGGCATATATAAAGTAAGTGTGCCTTGCCCCTCAGGAGCAAGTGATTTATCCCTCAGCGAAGGAGCAAGAATGCTGATCTCGCTTTTCAAAGGATCGCCGCTGCTATATGCATCAAAACTTTCATTTTCATCAACAACATGCACCAATTCCTCATGAAAGCCAAGCGCTTCTGTGGGGCAATCCAGCGCAATAGAGATCGTGACAGATGAGCTATAAAGCTCAGCCTTTCTTAACTTTTTTAATAGTTTATCAGGCACTGTCCCGGCAGGAAGCATTTTTTCATACAGTGTTTCAACATCACAGGCAGCCACCACATATTTGCTTTTTAAAAGATATTCATTCCCCCGATGCTCAAAGCGAACGCCCTTGCTGGTATTACCTTCAACCAAAATTTCATTCACTTTGCATTTAAAGTAAACATGATTTTGATAATGCTCCACAACATATTGCAGCCATTTGGGGATCATCTGGCTGCCTCCTTTTGGCGGGCTTTGAAAATCGCCATAATATGCCCATCCGATGGGCACCAGGCATCCAAGCAATTCTGTTTCCGATGCAAAAATTTTATGAAGCCGCTCATCTTTGAAAAAACGTTTCAGGCCTTTTTTGAATCCTTTCTGCCCGCTGTACATTACATAAGGAATGAACGGGATCACAAATTTAAGCATGTGCATCTTGTTCCGCATCCGCTCAAAAAAATTCATAGATTCTTCTGAGCGAAAAACACTACTGAAATTTTTAAATGACCCGCCTAATTTCTTTGCGGCTTTAAAAAAGTTTTCTATCCCTTTTTTTTCGAGAGGAAATTCATTTATTAATTGATCTCGTAATTCATCAGGGTTATTTGTAAGGAGGTAATCAAAACTTTCGCCTTTGTATCTTCTGATTCGTTTTTGAGGCTCAGCAGCAGGATAATCATTGCCAATGATATCAAACAATTTAAAAACCAGACCGCCGGGCTCACATTGATTCAGCCAATGAATTGCAGTATCGAATAAAAAATTTTTTCTTCTGAAGCCGGCGAGATAGCCGCCAACATGCGGTTCCTTCTCAAGCACACAAACCGAAAAACCTGCTTTGCTCAACAAAGCCGCCGCAGTCAAGCCGCCAACTCCGGAGCCGATTACAATAACATCATATTCGGGTTTCAGCTCGAGTTTTTGCATTTGCGGAAGATACTGAATGGCAGCCGAATTATGATATTAAATAAAAGATATAATGGTTGCCTGAAGTAAATACAGTGACATCTATATTAAATATATCATCTCATTGATGACAACTGCTTTTCTTTGATTGCTTAGCCGTAAATTTGTAGGCTACTTAAATTGCTGGGTTGAAATTTTTTCACCGGCAAGAAATGAAAAATGCAAATGGAAATTCAAGAGACGTTCAGTGAGCGGTTCAGGCGGTTGAAAGCTTGTGTTATTATCCCGACTTACAACAACGCTTCAACGATTGCATCTGTGATAAGCGATGTCGCATCGTTCACGCCCGACATTATAGTAGTGAATGACGGCTCGACTGACAACACAAAAAATATCATCTCTTCTTTTTCATTTGTTCATATTGTTAGCTATGATAAAAATGCAGGCAAGGGCTGGGCTCTCAGAAAAGGATTTGAAAACGCTGTTGAAAAAGGTTTTGAATTTGCAATAACGATCGATTCCGATGGGCAGCATTATGCCAAAGACCTTCCTTTATTTTTAGACAAATTAGAAACAGAAAAAAATGCCATCATTATTGGCGAAAGAAATTTGAATCAGGAAAATGTTCCAAACAAAAGCAGCTTCGGAAATAAATTTTCTAATTTCTGGTTCAAAGTTGAAACGGGGATTACATTGGAAGACACACAATCCGGTTATCGCTTATATCCTTTGTTGCCATTAAAAGAAATCCGTTTTCGCACAGTTAAATATGAATTTGAAATTGAAGTCTTGGTTCGTGCGGCATGGAAAGGCATGAACATAAAAGCAATCCCTGTTTCCGTTTATTATCCACCGAAAGAAGAACGCATTTCTCATTTTCGACCGTTCAAGGACACAGTTCGGATCAGCATCTTAAATACATTTCTCGTGCTGGAAACCTTTTTATATGTAAGGCCAAGAAATTTTTTGCGTGCCATTACTAACAAAGAAAAAAGCAGGGAATATATCAGCAAATATTTATTGGAGAGCAGCCAGCCTGATTATATCAAAGCAATTTCGGTGGGCTTCGGCATGTTCATGGGCATCATCCCAATCTGGGGTTTTCAACTGTTAACGGCGGTCGCGCTTGCCATTCTTTTCAGACTCAACAAAGCGTTGGTGATTCTTGCAGCTCATATCAGTTTCGCACCGCTCATTCCATTCATAATCTACCTAAGCTACAAAACCGGCGCATGGTGGATGGGTGAAAATGCGGTGCACATGAAATATAGCTGGAGAATAACACTCACATCCATTAAGCAGAATGCAGAACAATATATTGCAGGCAGCATTATCCTTGCCATCATCATGGGCATTATCGGTTGGCTGTTGACGTTAGTACTGCTGAAATTGATGAAGAAGAAAAGTTTATAGTTTATGGTTTATAGTTCTGAGAAAATACAACGGTATTATTTTGTAATTTTTTTTATGTCTATGTCCCGGACGATATTACTTCTATCGAGCAGTCGTTGCGTCGCACTCTTGTACGGAAGGAATTCTATTGGACAATGTGCAGCAGCCATAACTATCCGCAATTGCCTGAATGTTGAAATTGCACTATAGAAACAAAGCATGGAAAAGTTTTTTATCAGCATATACAATTATTTCGAAAACCGGAAAACAGCTTTCTGGCTCTGCTTTCTTTTGTCATTTCTTTTTATCGCTTTTTTTGCTTCACGCATCCATTTTGAAGAAGACATTTCAAAAGTCCTCCCTAAAGACAAGAAAATAGAAAAACTCAATCAGGTTTTTCAGAACTCCAAATTTCTTGACAAACTAGTGGTGATGATTTCGCTGAAAGATTCAAATGCCGACGCACAACCTGATAGCCTGGTTTCCTTTGCAGAAAATTTCACTGCTGATGTTCAGCAAAAATTATCTCCTTACATCAAAAAAATAAATGACAAAGTAGATGACAGCGCAACACTCGGCTTGTTTGGAAGTATTACTGATCACCTTCCTATTTATTTGAATGAACAGGATTATAAAACCATTGATACATTAATTACTCCTGAAAAAATAAAGGAAACATTAGCAAATGATTTTCGAACACTGACTTCTCCCGCTGGTATTGCCCTAAAAACAATCATCAGCAAAGATCCTGTCGGCATTTCCTATCTGGGCTTGAAAAAAATGCAGTCATTGCAATACGATGAAAACTACGAACTATACAACAACTATGTCGTCACCAAAGACCATAAACATTTATTACTATTTATCGTTCCAGCATATCCGCCGAACAATACCGGGGAAAATGAAAAATTATTAAATGGCATTGATACAATAACAGACAGTTTAACTAAATCTGGTTTCAAAAATATTGATGCAAGTTATTTTGGAGCAACCGCTGTCTCGGTTGGTAATGCGCTGCAGTTAAGAAAAGATTCATTATACACACAAGGCATCACCGTTTTCTTTTTAATTTTCTTCATCGGATTATATTTCAGGAAAAAAAGAGCGCCTTTTATTATTCTTATTCCAGTGCTGTTTGGCGCATTATTTTCTCTCGCAGCAATTTATTTTATCAAAGGAACTATTTCTGTGATTGCTCTCGGCGCAGGTTCCGTTGTGCTTGGAGTTGCCGTGAATTATTCGCTGCATGTCTTCAATCATTACCGCCACACAAAAAGTATTCATGACGTTATTAAGGATTTGACAATGCCGCTGACTGTCGGCAGCTTCACGACTATTGGTGGCTTTTTATGTCTCGAACTTGTTGAATCAGAGATGCTGAAAGACCTCGGCTTGTTTGCAGCATTCAGCTTAATCGGCGCATCATTATGCTCGCTTATTTTTTTGCCGCACCTCATCGCTTCAAAAAAAGAACAGCAGCAACATATTGCCATTGAAAATTCATGGATTGATAAGCTCGCTTCTTATCACCCTGAATACAATAAATATCTGGTCGTCATTATTATTCTACTCACCGGCGTATTCTTTTATACAGCTCAAAAAGTAGGTTTCGAAAATGATTTGGCGAGCATGAATTACATGCCGGAAAAACTAAAACAAGCTCAATCAAAACTGAATTCGATTAATGCGTTTTCATTGCAGTCGGTTTATCTGGTAAGTGAAGGGAAAAATTTGAATGAGGCATTGGAGAATAATGAAAAACTATCCGGCAAAATTGAAGAACTGAAACAAAAAGGAATAGTAAAAAAATATTCCGGTGTTTCATCACTGATCATTTCCGACTCATCACAAAAAGTAAAAATCGCAAATTGGAATAATTACTGGACGGCAGATAAAAAACAACAGCTCATTTCTACATTAGAAAAAGAAGGGGCTGCTTTAAAATTCTCTCCAAGCACTTTCGGGAAATTCAAGGCACTGTTAAATACCAATTTTCTGCCTGCCGATACATCAACAATGGTTGGTTTACGAAAATCATTTTTGGATGATTACATCACTGAAAAACCAGATCAGTCAACAGTTGTAACATTGGTGAAGGTTTCAGCAGAAAACAAACAAAAAGTTTACAAGCTTTTTGAGAATGAGGCAAGCACAACTGTACTTGACAAACAATACCTCACTACAAAATTTGTTGAAATCATCAATTCAGATTTCACCAGTATTGCATTAATGTCATCTATTCTTGTATTCACAGTTTTGCTTATTACTTACGGAAGGATTGAACTCACACTTATTTCGTTTGTGCCGATGTTCATCACATTCATCTGGATACTTGGTATCATGGAAATCTTCGGCATGCAGTTCAACATCATCAACATTATTATTTCAGCTTTCATTTTCGGTCTGGGTGATGATTATAGTTTATTCATTATGGACGGGCTTTTGCAGGAATATAAAACAGGAAAGAAAAATTTGTCATCTTACAAATCATCCATTTTTCTTTCTGCCATCACAACCATTGCAGGTCTTGGCGTTTTAATTTTCGCGAAACACCCTGCGCTGAAATCAATTGCTATTATTTCTATTGTAGGGATAGCTTGTGTAGTTGTCATGTCGCAAATACTAATCCCGTTCCTGTTCAATATTCTGATTAAAAACAGAGTTGAAAAAAGGAGGTTTCCATGGACGTTTTTTAGTCTTGCCAAATCAACTTTTGCATTCTCATATTTTTTCATTGCAAGTTTCATTCTGGTAATATTAGGTTTCATATTCGTCAAGCTAAATCCATTTAGCAAAGAAAAAGGCAAATACATTTATCATTTTTGCATTTCGAAATTCTGCTGGTCGCTCATGTATATTATGGGCAATGTGAAAAAGACAGTCATTAACCCCAACAGAGAAGATTTTTCAAAACCAGCAGTTGTGATTTGCAATCATCAATCTTCTTTAGATATTTTATCGACTGTGATGCTTCACCCAAAATTGATTTTATTCACAAACCGAAGAGTATGGAACTCTCCTGTTTTCGGATTTGTAATCAGGATGGCAGAATATTATCCAGTGATTGAAGGAGCAGACAGCAGTATTGATCTGATTGCAGATAGAATCAAACATGGATATTCAGCAGTCGTATTTCCTGAAGGCACACGCTCCATTGATGGCAATATGAAACGTTTTCATAAAGGCGCATTTTTTCTTGCAGAAAAACTAAACCTTGATATCCTGCCAATCATGATTCATGGCACAAATTATACGATGGGCAAAAATGATGGCATGCTGAAAGACGGTAGAGTGACATTAAAATTTTTGCCAAGAATAAAATCGAACGATAAGCATTTCGGAAGTGGTTATTCAGAAAGAGCAAAAGTGATTGGCAGATATTTTCGTGAAGAATTTGCAAAATTCAGAGATGAAATGGAAACGCCGGATTATTTCAGAGAACAACTTATTTATAACTATATATACAAAGGACCTGTGCTCGAATGGTACATGAAAATAAAAACGAGGCTTGAAAAGAATTATAACATTTTTCATGAGCTGTTACCTAAAAAAGGTAAAATTTTAGATGGTGGGTGCGGTTATGGATTCATGAGTTACATACTCTATTTCGCTTCAAATGAAAGAGCAATAACAGGAATTGATTATGATGATGACAAGATTGAAACAGCCAATCATTGTTTCAGCAAAAATGATTCAATAAATTTCATGCATGTTGATATTACCAGGTTCGAATTCGAAAAGTATGACGGAATTGTTCTTGCTGATATGTTGCATTATCTTCAACCAGCTCAGCAAAAAGAGGTAATACAAAAATGCATGAGCAGTCTGAATGAAAACGGAATTCTTGTAATCAGAGACGGTAACAGTGAAATGACTGAGAGGCATAAAAAAACAGAAAGAACTGAATTCTTTTCCACAAAGTTTTTTTCATTTAATAAAACAACAGACAGTGGGCTATCATTTTTAAAAGCAAGCTTCATACGCGAAATGGCATCGTTGCATAAAATGCAATATCAGGAAATTGATCCGAACGATAATACTTCTAATATAATTTTTGTAATCAAAAAGCAAACTACATCTTTTCATGCAGCAGTATGATGTGATCATTATTGGCAGCGGCATCGGAGGTCTGGTGTGTGGCAATATCCTGAGCATGGAAGGGATGAAAGTTTGTGTGCTCGAAAAAAACAAACAGATTGGCGGTTGTTTGCAAACCTTCAGCCGCGACAAAGTAATCTTTGATTCTGGTGTTCATTATATCGGTGGATTGGATAAAGGACAAAACCTTTATCAGATATTCAAATATCTTGGTTTGATGGAAAAATTGAAGCTGGAGAAAATGGATGAAGATGCATTTGATAAAATTATTATAGACAACGACGAAAATGAATATCCACTTGCTCAAGGTTATGATAATTTCATTGCACGATTATCTGAATATTTTCCGGATGAAAAAAATGCGATAATAAATTATTGCGAAACAATCCAATCTATCTGCAAAAAATTTCCTTTATATAATTTGAGAAGTGGCGGGCAATACAGCGAAAAGCAAGATGTGTTGGAGATCGATACAAAAACATTTATTGAATCATTAACATTAAATAAGAAATTGCAGGCAGTGCTTGCAGGAAATAATATTTTGTATGCCGGTCAATCAGCAAAAACACCATTTTATGTTCATTCTTTGATATTGAACAGTTATATTGAAAGCTCCTGGAAATGCATTGACGGCGGGTCGCAAATTGCAAAACTGCTGGCGCAAAATATTCGCAAAAACAATGGCGAAGTTTTGACGAATAATGAGGTAAAAAAAATTGCTGAAGAAAATGGTATAGTGAAGTATGTTGAGCTGCAGGATGGAAGCAACTTATATGCAAAAAACTATATCTCCAATATACATCCCGTGAAAACGATGGAAATTTTAAAGACGAATCTTATTAAACCGGCATATAAAAACCGTATTAAAAGTTTAGAAAATTCTATTTCTTGCTTTAGCGTGAATGTTGTTTTGAAAAAGGATTCATTCAGATATTTCAATTCTAATTATTATTGGCATAAAGAAGGCGCAGTTTGGAACATGCAAAACTATTCTGCAGAAAACTGGCCGCTTGGATATGCATTGTTCTTGTCACCTTCATCCAAAACAAAAGAGTATGCCGATGTGTTATCTGTTCTTACTTATATGCATTACGCCGAAGTGAAAGAATGGGAACAAACATTCAACACTACTACAAAGCCAACAGAGCGAGGAAATGCTTATGATGATTTCAAAAAGCAAAAAGCTGAAATTCTGTTGAATGTTGTGCAAGAAAAATTTCCCGGGTTGAAAGATTGCATTCAATCTTATTATGTAGCAACTCCCTTATCTTATCGAGATTATCTCGGGACTGATGATGGTTCTTTATATGGAATTGTGAAAGATTATAAAGATCCGGTTAAAACATTGATTGCGCCACAAACCAAATTGCCGAATTTCTTTTTAACCGGACAAAACCTCAACTTGCATGGCATATTAGGTGCAACAATTACTGCGCTTTCTACTTGCAGTGCATTGTTAGGAAATGAAAACATCATAGATAAAATAAGAAATGCTTAAGATAAAAAATAAATTCTGGAGAAGATTATTATATGTCATCGCAGGTTTTTTCGTGCTGCTGCTGGTTCTTTTTATTTATCTCACCATCGTTTCAAAAACAAATCCACCGAAAATTGCCGATGAAAGCAGTTTGCAATGGCAAAGAACTGAGACAAGCGATGGATTTTATACTTTAAAAAATGATTGGTTCAGAAAAAGCAAAAGCGGCTTATATGAATTGTATGTTGAAGGCGAACCTTTCGAACGCGGTGTTGTGAACGGAAAGCTAACCAAAGAGCTGGTGCAAAAACAGGAGGATTACTTCAATGAGCAGATTAATAAAATGATCCCTTCCAAATTTTATCTGCACTTCCTGAAATATTTCGTAGGATGGTTCAACCGCGATCTTGATAAAAATGTAACAGAAGAATATAAAGAAGAAATTTATGGCATTTCAAATTCTGCATCTGATAAATATGATTATATCGGCACAAATTATCAGCGCATTTTAAATTATCATGCAGCTCATGATATTGGTCATGCATTGCAAAGTATGGCATTAGTAGGCTGCACATCTTTTGGTACCTGGGATGAAAAATCACAAGACAGCGAAATGATCATCGGTCGAAATTTTGATTTTTATGTAGGAGATAAATTTGCGCAGGATAAAATTGTCGCGTTCTTTAATCCTTCACAAGGATATAAATTTATGACAGTCACCTGGGGAGGTTTTATAGGCGCAGTTTCCGGCATGAATGAAAAAGGATTGACAGTCACCATTAATGCAGACAAAACAAAAATCCCAACGGCTTCAGCAACTCCTGTTTCATTGGTGGCGAGAGAAATATTACAATATGCAAAAAATATTTCTGAAGCTTATGAGATCGCGAAGAAAAGAAAAATGTTTGTATCGGAATCTTTCCTGGTCGGTTCCGCAGCAGATAATAAAGCTGTGATCATTGAAAAGACTCCTGACACATTGGATATGTATGATCCAAAAAAAGATTTTATTGTTTGTGCCAATCATTTTCAGAGTAACGGTCTTGCACAAACGAAATCGAATAAGGAACAAATGGATGAAAGTGCATCGCCATACAGATATGATCGACTAATGCAATTGCTAAATGCAAATGGAAAAAATACGGTTCAAAAAAC
>Ga0209060_10002995_pt1 | contig 14769 bp, 5 predicted proteins | sample Coa_R1_8_FD_187155 | JGI IMG/M metagenome (GOLD analysis project Ga0209060, IMG submission 187155) | Surface soil microbial communities from Centralia Pennsylvania, which are recovering from an underground coalmine fire - Coalmine... | ecosystem: Environmental > Terrestrial > Soil > Unclassified...
TGCGCTTGCAAAAATCCACCACGACAATCCTGTTCTGTATTGATAGCTCTGCAACCAGTTATGCATAAAATAATATGCAAGTGGGGAAGAAATTAATAATGAAATCAAAACAAGTAACACAAAATCTTTCGATAATAATTTCCAGAGATTGAATGTAGAAGCACCAAGCACTTTTCGCACGCCGATTTCTTTCGTGCGTTGTTCCGCAACAAACGATGCAAGCCCGAACAAGCCAAGGCATGAAATAAAAATTGCAAGCGAGGCAAATACAGTTGATAATTTTCCGATGCGTTCTTCTGTAGCAAACTTTGCTGCAAATTCTGTGTCGGCAAATTTGTAATCGAATGGTACAGACGGAATATATTTTTTAAACACCGCTTCGATCTTTGCAACCGATGAACTTGCACCTGCTTCAGGATTCAGTTTCATGATCATCCAGTTCACCATATTATAGTCCATGAAATATATAGCATGTTGCACCGGATCAAAAGGAGAATTCATCACCATATCTTTAACTACACCTATCACTTTATAATTTTTTGCATTCGCATCGGTTCCCCATTTTACAATCGCACCAACAGGGTTTTGCAATCCCATATATTTTACTGCTGCTTCATTAAGGATAATAGCAGATGAATCAGTAGAAAATTCTTTTGAAAAATCTCTTCCTGCCTGCATTTTCCAATTCACAGTTTTGCCGTAGTCGTGCGTAATCCATATCGTTGTAAAATCTGTTTGTGCATCTGATGCTTTTCCCGACCAGGAAAAACCATTATTGGTCTGCCATATATTTGTCATCGGGCTCGACGATTCTGCAAAATATTTTACAGCGCCGGCTTTCTTCAGGTCATCTTCCAGCAAACTGAATTTTCCGTAAAATTCCGGTGTCTTCATTCTCACCATCATCAAACCATTTCGGTCATAACCTATCGGACGGTCTTTTGTATACCGCACCTGGTTATATATTACAATCGTTCCGATCACTAACACAATGGAGATAGTAAATTGTAATACGACCAATACTTTTCTTGGCAGCGATGCAAACTCTCCCACTTTAAAAGTTCCTTTCAAAACTTTTATTGGTTTAAATGAAGAGAGATATAATGCAGGATAACTTCCGGCAATGATGCCACTGATCAATGCAAAACCAATTCCTATCAACCAGAATAAAATATTCGAATATGGCAGCGACATTTTTTTTGCAGAAAGTTCATTGAAAAAAGGCAATGCGAGTTGTACTAAAAAAATTGCCAATGCAAAAGAGATCATCACTACTAATAATGATTCGCTATAAAATTGCCCGATGATCTGCGAACGCAACGAACCAATTGTTTTTCGTATGCCCACTTCTTTTGCACGTTTTTCACTGCGTGCAGTCGATAAATTCATGAAGTTGATGCAAGCAAGTAGCAACACAAAAATTCCGATGATGCTGAACAATCTTACATAAGTAATAAATCCGCCATCGCGGTTTCCGTTATTATCCCAATGCGAGTGCAAATGCCAGTCGCGCATCGGGTTCAGGAAAATTTTTGTTTGAAATACTTTGTCTTGTTCAGCAACATGATCTTGTTTGCAGTTAATGATTTTTTTATCGATTGCTTCAAAATTTCCGTTATCTGTTATCTGAACAAAAAGCTGGAACGAATTATTATCCCACTTGCTTTCTTTGTCTGAGTTCACGATCCACCCTTCCGATGTTTTATATAAATCCCAGGGAGCAAAAAAGTTCATTCCGTAAAAAGAAGTATTTGCAGGCAGGTCTTCAAACACGCCTGTAACTTTCACATCCAGTCTATTATCGATGCGCATTAATTGGTCAACCGGCTCTTTATTTCCAAATACTGTTTTCGCAGTGGATGCAGAAATGATGATCGAATGCGGATCTTTCAACGCATCATAATTTCCTTTGATCATTTTCAATGAAAACATTTCTGGCGCAGCAACATCCATATACATTCCTCTTTCCGAAAAATGTTCGTTGTTACTTGACAACACATGATCGCCTTCGAATGACGACATCACCACATGTTTGAAATCACTTCCATATTCAGTTTGCAATTCCTTGCCCATCGGAAACGACATGTCGTTAAATGTTGTAATACCTCCGCCCGCTTGTGTTTGCTTCTGCATCACTTGGGCAATATGTTCGTAATTGTTGAAGTGTTTATTAAACGACAATTCATCCCACACCCAAAACCCGATGAGCATCGCAACAGCCATTCCCACAGAAAGCCCGCCGATATTAATAACAGAAGAAGTTTTATTCTTCAACAAATTCCTGAATGCGATTTTGAAATAATTTTTAATCACGAAATAAAATTTACGATTTACGATTTCTTCAATTCAACAACCCCTTTCTGATTTCTTATTCCTTATTTTTCATTTCTTATTATTTCTGAGCTATGATCGAAATGAATTTTGGAAAATTTGATATTCAATTATCCATTATCAATTCTACGCTCACTATTCACTCCTCAAACTCTTCGTCGGGTTCATCAGCGCAGCTTTGATGGATTGAAAACTGATTGTTGCAAGTGCAATCAAAACAACAATAATGCCTGCTACAAAAAACATCCACCAGCCTATAGAAATTCTGTATGCAAAATCCTGCAGCCATTTGTTCATCGCCCACCATGCAATAGGCGCAGCAATCACAAATGCAATCACCACGAGCTTTACAAAATCTTTTGACAACATGGTGGTGATGCTGCTCACGCTTGCGCCCAACACTTTTCTGATGCCGATTTCTTTATTGCGCTGTTCAGCCATGAATGCTGATAGTGCAAATAACCCAAGGCATGCGATGATGATAGCAAGAATGGCAAAGCTGGTGAAAATGCTTCCCATGCGCTGCACATCAGCATACATATTCTTAAATCCTTCATCCAAAAAAGTATAGCGGAAAGGTTGTGACGGAGCAAAGTTTTTCCACAACGAGCCTATTGAAGCAATGGCATTTTTCGCATCAGCAGTTTTTATTTTTACAGAGATGATAGTAGAGCCATCACCACCAAGCACAAGACAAAGCGGCTCCACGTTTTGTCTCATCGTTTCATAATTGAAATCTTCCACAACGCCAACTACATTAAAGTGCTGCCATCCATTGGTGATCTGCTGACCTATTGGTTTTTTTAGATTCATTTTTTCAGCCATTGTTTTATTGATGACAACAGCGGCGGAATCAGAAGCCATATCTCTTGAGAAATCTCTCCCTTCTTCAATTTTCATTCCCATCGTTTTAATGTAATTATAATCTACGCTCCATATCTGGCCGCCCACGCCAATATCTTCATTCATTTTTCCTTCTCTGTGAAAAGTATTTCCATTGCGCTTCGTGCCGGATATAGGTAGGAAATCGCTCACCGATACATCGTTTACGTCTGCGAGCTTTAGCAGTTCATCTCTGAAACTTTTTGTTTTGCTTCCAAGTGTCCCGGTTCCCTGTATCAACATTACCTGGTCTTTATCAAACCCGATTTTTTTATTAAGGATATAATGTGTCTGTTTATAAATAACCAAAGTGCCGATGATGAGTATAATAGAAGTTGTGAATTGAAAAACAACTAAACCGTTTCTCAACAGAGAATTTTTTGTTCCTCTGCTCACCTGTCCTTTCAACACATTGATAGGTTTGAAGGCAGATAAATAAAAAGAAGGATATAATCCTGCCACGATCCCAATCACAATTGCAGCAACAATCATCATGGGGAGAAGCCACCATGCTGCCCAGGGAATAGTCAATGATTTTGCGGCAAGCATATTGAAATAGGGGAGCAATAAACCTGCAAGCAATATCCCTAAGCCAAAAGACAAAAAGCTGAACAATAAAGATTCTGTCAAAAATTGTTTTATGAGGCTGCTTCGATGCGAGCCAACCACTTTTCTTAAGCCGACTTCTTTTGCACGATTCGCAGATTTTGCTGTAGAAAGATTAATGAAATTGATGCACGCAATAATGAGTATGAAACAAGCAACAGCACCAAAGAGCCACACGAAACGTATATCTCCTTTAGATAATCCGTCATCAATATCTGCTGATTTCAGATGAATGTCAGTAATTGGTTGCGCCACCAGTTTTGCTGTTTTAATAATGTTGACAAACCCTTTATCTCCACTTTTTTCTGCCATTGGCAGATAATATTTTGTGAGAATCATCTGAAGCTTGCTCTCAAATCTTGCGGCGTTTGTGCCGGGCCTTAACAAAATATAAGTAGGATAGTTGCTTGCGCTCCATTGTGTCTGTTCGCCATCCCAAAGCTGATAGCCTGTCATGGTCAATAAAAAATCATATTGGATATGAGAAGTCGTTGGAAAGTCCTGCATCACCCCACCAATTTTGTAGGTTTTGTTTTTATCATCATTCAAAACCAACAATTTGCCTACAGGATTCTGATTGGGGAAATATTTATCTGCCTTGCTTTTTGAAATCACCATCGTGTTTGGCTCAGCGAGCGCACGAGCTCTGTCTCCATAAACCATCGGCACTTTCAGCATATCGAGCATACTCTGGTCGGCATACACAAACTTATCTTCATAATTGTTTTCTATTTTGTCAGAAGTTCTTACCTCGTTGCTCCCTGCGCCATAAAAAAGAGGGCTCGCCATGAAGCGACCAGATTTTTCAACCTCAGGAAAATCTTCCTGTAATGCTTTGGCCATCGGCGCGGGCCAATCAGCTCCACTAATTTTTTTTCCGTTTTGAAAAGCTTCAACCGTCACCCTGTAAATCCGGTTTGCATCAGGATAAGATTTGTCATAACTAAGCTCATCTTTAATATATAAAGCGATCAATAAACAGGCAGCGATGCTTAATGCGAAGCCTCCAATTTTGATAACAGAATACATTTTCTGTTTCTTCAACTGTCTTACTGCGATTTTGAAATAATTTTTGAACATGATTTTATTGTTTATCTATATAAGACGTTTGAGCCTAATCGGCGGGTTACATTTCATCTAAGGTTTTTTAAGTTGCGCTTCTCATTCTGTTCTTAGGCTTTTCATCGGGTTCGACACTGCAGCTTTTATCGCCTGGAAACTCACAGTGATCACAGCAATAGCAATCGCGATAATGGCTGCGGATAAAAATATCCACCAACTGATTGTTGTGCGATATGCAAAATCCTGCAACCATTGATTCATAAAATACCAGGCAACCGGTGTTGCGATCAGTATTGCAATCAATACAAGCTTTATGAAATCCCTCGAAATAAGTGATGCAATACTGATGACAGACGCGCCTAATACTTTTCGGATGCCAATTTCTTTTACGCGTAAATGTGTGGCAAGATGTGTGAGCCCAAATAATCCAAGGCAACAAATCAATATAGATAATACAGTTGCCGCACTAATAATTTTTTGCCATTTTATTTCCTCTGAATAATCTTTTGCATTGCGCTCATCCCAAAATGTATAACTGTATTCAGAGCCGGGTATCGCCGTCTTATATATTTTTTCCAATGCTGCAAGCGATTGTTTCTGGCGTCTTTTATCAATTTTTAAAAGTATAGTACCCTCCCATAAATTGTTGACTCCTAAAATAGCAGGTTGAATCATTTCTTTCAGTGAATTAAAATGATAATCTTTCACCACTCCGATGATCGTTGCATCCTTCGTATACCAATCATTTATTTGCACCGAAGTGCCGATAGGATTTTTCAAACCTGCAGCTTTTACAAAAGCTTCATTCACGATAACTGCATTTGTTTTATCCGTAGGATAAGAATCAGAAAAATTGCGCCCTTCCTTTAAAGGAATTTCGAGCAGCGGTATATAGGACGGCAGCACTACTTTGTAATCAGAAACAACAGCGTTATTTCCTACATAAACTTTAATATCATTTGTCCATGCTTCGAGAGAAATTTGTTTGATGCCCGGCTCTTTTGATAATTCATTTGTGAAAGCTGTATAAATTGTTTTTGCATCCCGGCGATTAGGAATATCAACACGGATAATATTATCAGGATTATATCCCAAATCTTTTGTGCGGATAAAATCCATTTGCTTATAATAAATAATGGAGCCGATGATGAGCACGATCGCAATGGAAAATTGCAGCGTGACTAAACTTTTGCCCAGCCAATTGCGCCCCGACAACGCAATTTTATTATACAATACTTCAGCAGGTTTGAAATTGGAGAGAACGTAAGCAGGATATAAACCGGCTAACAAAACATTAATGACCAGCAAGCAAATGAAATAGCAAAACAGTTTCCAATCCAATAAAGCAGCAAGTGAAATTTGCTGGTCTGCTAACTGGTTAAAAAAAGGAAGCAAACTTTGCGTGAGTACAAACGCAATGCAAAGTGCAGCGATACAGGTGATAGACGATTCTATCAAAAACTGAAAAAAGATCTGACGTTTGTTGCTGCCATTTATTTTTCTTACACCAATTTCTTTCGCCCTGTTTAATGAGTTGCCAATATTCAGGTTTATAAAATTGATTGATGCCATCACAAGAATGAACAGTGCTATTCCCATTAAAAAATAAGAATAAACGGGACTGCTTCCATTTGAAGAACCTCCTTCGCGGCTTTTGCCGGAATAATAGGGGTGCAAATGAATATCCGTGATCGGTTGCAACCAGTATGAAGTTTGCTTTTCTAACCCAGATGTTTTTCCTTCTTGCTTTAATTGTTCTTTTGCATTGGCATTGTGAATGGATACAAATTCCTGCTCGATCTTTTTTAAATCCGCTTGCGGTTGAACAACTACAAATGTGCCGAGATAAGACATGTTCAGCCATTCATTTTCTTTCAAAAGGGTTTGAAAATAGCTGAACGGGATCAGTATATCAAATTGAATGGAAGAATTATCGGGCAAATTTTTTGTGACCGCAGAAACGGTAAAAGAAGCGAATAATGAATCTTGTCCCCCTGCATCGGCTACTTCTAATCTTTTGCCAATGGCATTTGTTGTGCCGAAAAATTTCAGCGCAGTTTTTTCTGTAACTACAATAGCATGTTTATCACTCAGGCAGGTATTTGGATTTCCATATAATAAAGGGAAGGAAAAGACTTTAAAAAAAGTTGAATCAGCAAAATCAGTCGAGAGATTAAATGCCTTATCAGAAGATTTCACATTCTCAATAATATCTCCGGAAAACACACGCGCATAATCCTTGATTTCCGGAACCTGATTTTTAAATGCCGGCCCCTGAACTTGTCCTGTTCCGCCGGTTCTTTCTACAAATCCGGTTTTAGTGTCTTTATAAATTATATTAATTCTGAAAAGGTGAGGATTGTTTTTATGGAACGAATCAAAGCTTCTTTCATTTTTGAAATATAGGATTGACAATACCATGCAGGTTAAAGCAATGGCTAATCCTGATACATTTATAAGAGAATACAACTTCTTTTTCCAGAGATGCCTGAATGCTATTTTAAAATAATTTCTGAGCATGAATCAATATTTAAGATATATGATTTCTTAAAAAAATTTTACGGCATCACAAATTCATCTCTGATCTGATAAAGCTGTTTCCAGACATCATCTGTTTTTTCATGTGGCGATGCAATAAAAAAAAGATATGTTTTTTGTGTTTTCGGATTTGGTAATACTTCTACTTCCATATTCAGTTTTACCGGGCCTCCGTCTGCAAAAACACCGAATATATTCAGCAAAGCATCATAAATGGCTCCTCTTGTAGAGCCGTCTTTTTTTGTGCCAACAGTTACAGTTATTCTGTTGACATCAATGGTTAGTTTGCGCTCAAGGGCTGTGCTGCTGCATAAGCCCTTGAAATATCGGAAGAGATAATCATTGATATTGAGTTGGGAAAAATCCGTAGTACTGTCAAGCTCTGCGACAAATGCATACGTGAAATACTCGGCTGAATTTTTATTGAACATGCCCGGAGAAAAGCGCAATTCTTCAGCACCTTTATATGGGAAGTCTTTTGCAAACTGCGGCGGCAAATTAAATCGCTCAAATTGCCAGTTGGCAGGTTTCTTCAACAATTGAGGCTCATTATTATTTTGTGCCATCGCAAACTGTGATAGAAAAAGTAATAAAAAAATAAATTTAAATGACATGCTTCGCATACAAATATTTTTTTGTGTTTAAGAACATCACTCACTCCGCAAACTCTTCACAGGATTCGCAATTGCAGCTTTTACTGCCTGGAAGCTTACCGTGGCCAATGCCACAATAATTACCAGCAATGCTGCAAATGCAAACAATCCCCATCCAAGCGATACACGGTATGGATAATTCTGTAACCATTTTTCAGAAGCTATCCATGCAACAGGAATTGCAATCATCAATGCGATTATCACCAGCTTCAAAAAATCTTTTGATAAAATTGCAACCACGCTTCCAACGGAAGCGCCCAGCACTTTTCGCACGCCAATTTCTTTCACACGTTTTTCTGCCATCATTACGGATAATCCAAACAAACCAATACAAGAAATAAAGATGGTTAATACTGCACCGAATAATAATATTTGCTGCCACTGCATTTCTGCTTCATAGTCTTTTGCATTTTGCCTGTCCTTAAAATCATAAGCATAAGCATCCAACGGAAATATTTGTTTAAACGATTTTTCAATAGTTGCAAGGCTTGATGTTTCACTGCCGGGTTTTATTTTTATGTACACCGATCCGTAGCTATTACGCGGATCCATCGTAAATAATTGCGGTTCTATTTTTGAAGTCATGGCGCGAAAATGATAATCGCGCACAACGCCGACAACCGTGCGTTTTTCATTCGGCTCATAAAAAGCTACCTGTTGCCCGATTGGATTTTTCCAACCTGCTTGTTTTGCAAATTCTTCATTCACTAAAACAGAGTTGAAGGAATCTGCAGGAAAATCAGCAGAGAAATTTCTTCCTTGAACAATTGGAATTTTTAATACAGAAAAAAATGATGGGTCAATCGTTTCCAAAATCATATTTTCCGGTTGATCACCATTTACTTTCACTGTGTTTCCTGAAAACCCATTATTTTTTGGGGCAACATCAATAATATTTGGGTTCTTCAATAATGAAAGTTTGAACAATGCAAAGTCATTTCTTGATATATTATATTTATCAACCACAACAAGATTGGAATCATCATATCCTAATTTCTGAGTTGTCAAAAATTTCAACTGAGAATAAATTGTCAGAGTGGCAATGATCATGAATGAAGCCAGTGTGAATTGGAAAACCACCAATGATTTCTGAAGATAATTTTTTCCAGCAAGATTAAACCGGTTATATAAAGTCTCTACAGGATTATAACCAGATAAAACAAACGCAGGATACAATCCGGCAAGTAGACCTGTCAGTAAAAAAAGAAATACATAAGCGCTTACTAATTTTACATCCAGCAAATAAGAAAGAGAAAGCATTTTGTTGGAGAGCTGATTGAACAACGGTAACATCATTTGCACAAACACAATCGCAGTTACAAATGCGATCAAACAAAGAACAAATGATTCGCCAAGAAATTGCAACATCAACTGCGTGCGGCCGCCACCAATTACTTTGCGTATGCCAATTTCTTTTCCACGTTTTACTGAACGTGCAACAGTAAGATTGATAAAATTGATACACGCAATGACTAAAATAAAAACGGCTATGCCTGAAAGCACAAAAGAAAAAACAGGATTGCTTGCCCCATAGAGTGGAGTTTGCGCTGGTGCATCTTTGCTTAAATGAATATCAGAAACGGGTTGCAGATAAAAAGAAAGACCGGGATCCTTCAATCCATATTTTTCTTTGATCATTTTTATCGCTTCATCCGCTTCCGATAAATACACTTTCTGTATTTTATCGTCAATTTTTTTCACATTAACATTTGGATTCACCACCACAAATGTGTTCAAAAAAGAGTTGAACCAATTGTCAGCTTTGCCCATATCTTCTTTCGAGGCAATAAGCGCCATCAATATATCAAATTGAATGGAAGAATTTTGGGGACAATTTTTTGCAACTGCGGTAATCTTATACGGAGAAAAATTATCTCCATCTCTTAACAGCATTAATTTTCCAATCGCATCCGTTGTGCCAAATTGTTTTTTTGCCATCTCTTCTGTGACCACCACCGAACGGGGATCGCTCAATGCTGTTTTCGCATCACCACTCAGCAACGGAAAATTAAACACAGAAAAAAAGTTAGTGTCAGCAAGAAATATTTGTTGCGAATGGATATCCGATCCGTTCTTCAGATCTCTTACAATTTGTTGATACCGCACAAAAGTTTCTATTTCCGGAACATTCGCTGCAAACCGTGGTCCTTGCAGATAACCGGTATATCCGCTTTTATCAATATTTCCGTTCGGTCTTGTCAATTGCCTGTTCACGCGATAAAGCTGTTGTGCATTTTTATGAAATCTGTCAAAGCTCACTTCATCTTTTACGTACAACATGATCAGCATGGCACAAGCAAGCCCAAGACTCAATCCGGCAACATTAATAAACGAATACACCTTATTCCTTGCAAGATTTCTGAAAGCGGTTTTGAAATAATTTCTTAACATAAAAGTGATTTACGAATTACGGTTTTGGATGTACGATTTCTTTAATTCCATCATTCGCTTTCTAATTTATTATTCCTTATTTTTTATTTCTCATTTTCTGAACTATGATTAAAATGATTTTTTTAATTCTGTGATTTTTCATTTTTAATTCACTATTGACCATTCACTATTCACTCCGCAGGCTCTTAACCGGATTTGCCATTGCAGCTTTCACTGCCTGAACACTTACTGTGATAAGCGCAATCAAAACAGCGATCAGTGCGGCTATTGCAAACAGCCACCAATGGATGGGCACACGATAGGCAAATCCCTGCAACCATTTTTGCATCATAAAATATCCCACCGGAACTGCGATGATGGTCCCGAGCAAAACAGGCTTCAATAAATCTTTTGATAACAATATCACGATGTTTTCTACTGATGAGCCGAGCACTTTTCTTACGCCGATTTCTTTGGTTCTTTTGAGAGCAGTGTAAGATGCAAGACCAAACAATCCAAGACAGGCAATGCAAATGGCAATCACTGAAAATATGCTCAACAAGGATTCCTGTTTTATTTCAGATTTATAGAGATCATCAAACTGCTCATCTAAAATGAGTATTCGAAAGGATAATCAGAAGCATTGCTTGCATATATTTTTTTAATCCGCTCAATGGATTGCTGAACATTGGCCGTTTTTAATTTTATCAGCGCAAGGCGCCTGTCATCTTTTTTTGTCGAAATAACAAGCTGCCCGATCGGTTCCTTAAGCGAAGCATAATGATAATCTTCTATGACACCTACGATTTTTCTCGGCAAGCTATCTGCTGCAATATTTCTCACCCATTTTCCGATTGCTTGCTGCGGGGTATACCCAAGTTTATTAGCAGCGCTGCGATTGATGATAACTGCTTCCAAAGAGTCCGTGGGAAATGAAGGTGAAAAATCTCTCCCTGCAATTATTTTTAATTGCAAAGTTTTTACATAATCAAAATCTGCGAATTCAGTATTGAATATCATCTTTTCGCCAGGCTTTGCTTCTGTTTCAAAACCATAACCATCGTGAAAACCACCCGGCTCACCGGACATCAATGACACGCTCGATACTGATGGGTCTGACAGCAATTCGTTTTTGAATTGTATTTTTTTATCCCAGATAGAACCATTATCGAGCCTCACGATCATAGATTGTTCTTTGTCGAAACCGAGATCTGTATTCCTTACATAATGCATTTGATTCATCACAACGGTTACGCTTGTGATTAATAGCACTGAGATGCCGAATTGAAAAACGACCAATGCTTTTCTGAAAAAAGCACCATTTTTTCCAACTTTTAATCTTCCTTTCAATGATTCAATAGGAGAGAAGGATGAAAGCAGCAATGCGGGGTAACTACCTGCAAGCACACCAACAACAAGAATGACTCCGGCTACAAAAACATACAGCCATGGATTATTGAAATAAGGAGGCAGTTTGTATCCTAAAAAATTTGTATAAGCAGGCATTAATAATTGCAATAACAAAATCGCAAGAACTGCTGCAACAGTTGCAAATAAAAGAGATTCAAAAATAAATTGCCAGGCAAGCTGTTTTCTTACTGCGCCGAGCACTTTGCGAAGACCGACTTCTTTTGACCTGTCAGTGGCACGAGCAGTTGCCAGGTTCATGAAATTGATGCAAGCAATAATAAGAATAAGCGCTGCAATGCTCATGAATATATATACCATCTTTTTGTTTCCGTGCTTCACATGATCAAAGGGAGATTCTCCTTCAAAATAAATCCCGCTAAGCGGATTGATAGTAAGATCCATTTTAAAGCCGTTCTCTCTATAATACTTGCCCATGTATTTATCCATGAATGCCGGAAAAAGTTTTTTGAGATGGTTAGGATCAACGGCAGGATTTAATTGAACATATACAAAGAGACTATTGCTCGGCCATTGGTTCATCCAGTATTCATTTTTCCAGTTGGAGAGCGGTACAAGCATATCAAAATCCAGATGAGAATTCACAGGAGCATCTTCCGCAATGCCGGTAACCTTGAGTCGCATTTTTTTATTAAACTCAACCACTTTGCCAATCGGGTCTTCGTTGCCAAAATATTTTTTTGCAGCAGAGGCTGTCATCACAATGCTTAACGGGTCATTCAGCACTGTTGCAGGATTGCCTCTTAACAAATGAAAATCGAAGAATGTGAAAAAATTGCTGTCGGTCAGATAAATTTTCTTTTCATTGAACGCAATATTATTATAGGTGATCAGATCGTTATCAACATCCACTCTTACAGCTTTTTTTACAAAATCCGGATAATCATTCAATAAAGCTGTGGCGTAAGGTGGCGATAGATAAGGGATCTCTCTTCTCTCGCCATTTGCATTGCCGACGCGCATCACACGATAGATATCTTTTCCGTTTTTATGAAAATTATCATAGCTGAACTCATTCATGATGAATAAAAAAATCATCAGGCAGCAGGTGATACCGATTGTGAGCCCAAGAATATTAATGAGCGAAAACATTTTCTGTTTCCTGAAATTTTTAACCGCGAGTAATAAATAATTTTTTAACATTAGATAATATTTATGATTTCCGATTTTGTGATATTTGATTTCTTCAGTTCAACCTTTCCTTTCTAATTCCTTATTTCTCATTTCTTATTTTTCTGTGATGACATTCATAATTTACTACTGACCATTCACTATTCACTCCGCAAGCTCTTCACCGGGTTCGCTGTCGCTGCTTTTATTGTTTGAAAACAGACTGCAAGCAAAGTGACTACCAGCGCTGATAACACAGCAACTGCAAAAACCCACCAGCTGATTTGTGTGCGATAGGCAAAATCCTGCAGCCATTTATTCATCAAAATCCATGCAATAGGTGCAGCCACCAAAAATGCGATGATGATCAACCGTAAAAAATCTTTCGATAATATCAGCGATATGTCTTTCACGGAAGCACCAAGCACTTTTCGGATGCCGATTTCTTTTGTCTTTTGTTCAATCATAAATGAAAGCAAGCCGATTAGTCCAAGAACATTTATAATGATTGAAAGAAAAGTAAAGAGGCTGAATAGCTGTTGCGTCTTTTTTTCATCTTTATACATATTAGCAACCTGCTCATCCATGAAATGCGATTCAAATATTTGATTTGGATAAACTGATGTCCATACTTTTTCAATTGCAGCAAGTGTTGAGGCATTGTTGCCGCCGGATAATTTCATGCCAACATTGTAATAGAAAAAAGGAAATTCTACCATCAGCACAGAACTAACAGACTGATGGAATGATGCAATATTATAATCCTTCACAACACCTATAACCGGAGCTGTGATATCATTCATTCCAAACGTAACGTATTTACCAATCACATCTTGAGCAGAGGTAAATCCGAGAGATTTGACGGCAGTTTCATTTAGTACGAATGCATATTTGCGCAAAGAATCAGGAACGGTATTCGCGATTTTGCTTTCGTCTGTTTCATCGAACCATCTTCCCGCAACTAAACCTAATCCATAAGTTTTTAAATAATTTTTATCTGCAGCTTTTATTGCAACAGGCAATTGCTGAGAAGCATATTTTTCTTTTACATTAAATTCTGTGTTCACCTGATTGTTTCCAACCGGTGCGTCAAGCGATATGCTGAAACTATTGATGCCCGGAATTGTTGACAATTGATTGTATAATGTCCTCAATTGTTCAGGTTTGTTTTCCGGAAGCCCGATATTAATTACTTTTTCTTTATCAAACCCCAATGGCGTTGACTGCACATAATGCATTTGTTTGGCAACTACGATTGCGCCAATGATTAAAATTTGCGCAGTTAAAAACTGAAATGTCACTAATCCTTTTCTTAATAAAACCACTGATGTTTTTGGCGCAGACATTTTGCTTTTTAGGGCAGTAATGGCATTAAATCCTGATAAAATAAATGCTGGATATAATCCCGACAGCAATGAAACGCTTATCCATAGAGCGATCAGGAATGTTGCGCTTTTCAGATTGAACCAGTCAAGCGGAATATTTTTATCCAGAAAATTATTTAGTGCAGGAAGAAAAAAGCTTATTGAGAAAATAGCAACTATCATTACAATGGCTGACAATAAAAAAGTTTCTGATAAAAATTGTTTGATGAGATGGCTGCGCGTTGCGCCCATTGTTTTTCTTACTCCGACTTCTTTTGATTTTTTAATGGCAAGCGCTGTGGAAAGATTTGTGTAGTTGATGCAGGCGGCAAGCATGAGAAATAAACCGATAGCACCGATCAGATACAAATAACTATAGTTGATGGTGTAAGAAGGATTTTTTGACGCATACAATTGATTGTAAT
>Ga0209060_10002999_pt1 | contig 14766 bp, 12 predicted proteins | sample Coa_R1_8_FD_187155 | JGI IMG/M metagenome (GOLD analysis project Ga0209060, IMG submission 187155) | Surface soil microbial communities from Centralia Pennsylvania, which are recovering from an underground coalmine fire - Coalmine... | ecosystem: Environmental > Terrestrial > Soil >...
GAGGCGCTGTTCGTTCGTCCGGCCCCAGCGTCGCGTTGCTCCGAGTGTCGCTTCGCTCCGTTCACGATCGCTGATCGACGCGTTCATGATGGAGCGAAACGACTGTTCACGATGAGCGAAATCAGCACTTCACCCGTCGCCGCAGTCGGGCACCGGACTTGAACGTCGCGCACTGGTACGCGGTCGCGGTCTACTCAGTCGCGCTCGCCGTGATCGGTGCCGGGTGGGCAGCGGGGGCGGTCTTCACCACGCCCCCGGATCGGCTGGGGGAGGGCGTGATTGTGCTGTTTCTGCTCGGGTGGGTGAGCCAAGCGATCATCGGACAAGCCTACAAGATCACGCCGTTCCTGATGTGGCACTACCGCGCGACGATCCCTGACGTGCTCACGATCTCACGCCAGCCTACAGTCTACCACTGGCTTTCTTGTCCTTCGCCCAATGGCTGGTTCGCCGAAGCCGGGGCAGATCTACGCGATTAGTTGGCGTGCCCAAAGAACGGGTTGAAGAGGCTCGTAACCCAGGAGGCTGTCTCACAATAACTGGCCCCGCTGAATGGGGGCATGTCACGGTTGCGACCCCCGGTGCGCCGCCGTGACGCTGCACGTCTGTATGCATCACGGCACTGCCATGTTATAGGACGCGTGCGCAGATGATGTCATCCTCTGGCGGCAAATGCATCCCGGCGTTGAATGTAGCGAGCGTACCGCTCCCGCAGGCCGAGTTCGGCGATCAGCGTCTTAAGCTGCTCAAGCTTCGCGCCACGCAAATCCGCAAGGGGCTGCCGAACCGAGCCTACCTCAAAGCCCATCAAGTTTAGCCCGGCCTTCACGACAACAGGGTTTGTGAACCAGTACATCGCCTTCATGAGGGGCAGTATGGCGAAGTATTTCCGTCGCCACTCTTCGACATTGGTCCCAGCCCCAAAGGGCTGGGCGATCTCCGCCATTTCTGCGGGCGCCATATTGCCCGTCACGCCGGCGATGCCCGATCCACCCAGCGCAAGCGTCGGCGGGATCAACCCATACTTGGGATAGTCGCAGCAGTATACTCGGACGCGCCGGGCGCTTGCGACTAGCACATCCGCGATCTGTGAAGCGTCCGCGACGGCCTCTTTGTCGATGGTGACGTTCGGGGTTTCCTGGTTGATGGACGCAATGGTCTCTGGTGCGAGCGTCACGCCGACGCGGGACGGGTTGTTGTAGAGGGCAACCGGCAGAGCCACCGACTTCGCGACGGTGATGAAATGTTCGGCCACCGCGTCCGCCGGTGGCGTGACATAAGGGGGGACTGTCAATACCACCCCGTCTGCACCTTCGCCTTCAGCATATCGGGTAAGCGAGACCGTGTCGCGCGTTGACGCGCACGTGGTACCGAAAAACACCGCAATCCTTCCGCGTGCAAACCTCGTGATGCGGCGAATAATCGCCCGCCGTTCTTCGCTCGTGAGCAGTGTCGCCTCCCCGCACGAGCCCATCACCAGCAAGGCACACGACGCGTTCTCCGCGTGGAACGCGATGAGGTGCTCAAACACATCGAAGCGAATCGACCCGTCGGCGTCAAAAGGCGTCGGGATGGCAACCCAGGAGCCCCTCGGTTCGATCATGTCGGCCTCCCCTCCATGTGTGCGTGCCATTCAAGCCACAAAAGGCCTCTGCGCGTCGTCGACTATTCGTCAAGGTGAGCATACCCGGCTGGCCTTCGATGCGCTACGTCCGCGTAGCCACAGCGATGAGGTCGTCGACGCTCGGCCCTACCCTGAAGGTCCTCGCTCATCAACATCGCCCGCATCGGGCAACGATGATAAGAGGACTTCCTCCCTCGGGGATCGAATATTGTCGATTGTATACCATCTACATTCGCGAGCGAGGACCCAAAACCCTTTGGCTGAAGCGCTTCCTGTGATCGCGGCCGAGGCATTGACCGACCGCGCCGCCCAAAGTCTTCGTGACGCCATCGTCGAAGGCAGACTTCGACCGGGGCAACGTTTGGTGGAAGTGCGACTCGCGTCTCAGATGGGCGTCAGCCGGGCGCCTGTCCGTGAGGCCTTGCGGATTCTCGAGCGCGAAGGGCTCGTCACGAGTCGTCCACGGCGCGGCGTGAGCGTGACCGTGCTGAGCAAACACGACGTGCAGGAAATCTATGGGCTTCGCAGTGCGCTCGAGTGTCAAGCGGCGAGAAACGCGTGCAAGCGGATCACGCCTCCGGACGTCGAGGAGCTGCTCTCCTTAATACGCGCCATGAAGCGGGCTGGCTCTGTCGACGACCGGAAACTCCTGGCTCGACGGGACCTCGCGTTTCATCAGAAGATCCTCGAGATGTCAGGGAACCGGCGTCTTCTCCAGGCGTGGCTCGGCATCATGACGCACGTACGCCTCCTTCAGCGGCACGTACTCACGTCGGAGGATGCGAGCGTTCGCGAGCTTGCACGCCGGCACGAGACGATCGTGAATGCGCTTCGATCCTCGAATCCCAACACGGCCGAGCGATGTATGCGGGACCATATTGAACGCAAGGCACATGCCGTATTCGAATCGTTTCCCGATTCCGATAGAGCTGCGGCACACGAGCGGAACGCTGGCCGATTGTAGCACAGCATCCGCAGCGTTGATCACGAGCGATGAAGAGAACACTGTCTCCCGGGACGCCCGCGGTTGTTCCGGGGGCGGGGAGCCGGCGGATCCTGCGATACAGCGCGCCATACGTTTCGGAGTGGGAGGGAGCGAATGTCGACAACGACCGGTGCCGCTGCGAATAGCCGAACGATCGGCCAAGGTCCGATTATTCTGTCGGGGGGATACGTTTCTCCCGAGGCGTTTCCCACGGCGAGCCTTGCCGGTCTCGCTGCGGAGCTCCTGCGCGTTCGTGGGGCAGAAGCGCTGCAATATGGAGCTGAAGCGGGCTACGCACCCCTGCGCCGTCTGATCGCAGACTGGCTGCTCGCCGAGCAGGTGCAGGCCCGCCCCGAGGAAATCGTGACGGTCATGGGGTCGAAGCAAGCCATCGACATGTGTGCTCGGACCTTTTGCGCCGGCGGCGGGGCGGTGGCGGTTGCTGAACCCGTCTACAGAAATGCCCTTAAAATATTCAGCACCGCCGGCACCGGTTTCGTGACCGTCCCGGGTGACGATCGGGGCATGGATGTCGATGCGCTGGAACGCCTCCTTGCCGACGCTCATCCGGGTGGGGCGGTCCGTCCAAGGTTGATCTACGTGATTCCCGACTTCAACAACCCCGACAGCGCGGTGATGCCTGCGGAACGGCGGGAAAAGCTGGTGGCGCTGGCGACCCGCTATGAGATTCCGATCTTGGAGGATAATCCCTACAGGTGGACGCGCTTCGACGGGGAGCCGATCCTCCCGCTTCAGCACTTCGATCGCTCGGGGATCGTCATCTCAACCGGGACCTTCTCCAAGCTGTTCGCTCCGGGGCTGCGCGTGGCGTGGGTGCATGCCCGGGCGGAATTTCTCGAAAAGATCATGGCCTTCAAGGCCGATGGTGGAATTAGTCCCCTGACGCAGATGCTGACGTACGAGTTCTTCCGGGAAGCGGGCAGCCGAGAGCAGCACCAAGCGTTTCACGCAGGAGTCCTGCGGGCACGGCGTGATGTCGCATTGCAGAGCCTGGAGCAGCATCTGAGCGACCGGGCGTCGTGGAATCGTCCGAGCGGCGGGAACTATTTGTGGGTGCGGTTTGGCGAGGGCGTGGATACGGATGCGCTGGCCGCCAAGGCGCAAGCGGCCGGCGTCGTCTACTTCCCCGGATCGGGATTCTACGCGCGCCGCCGTCCACCCCGTAACTACCTGCGCCTGTGCTATTCGTTCGAGGCGAATGAACGGATGAAGACGGGTATCGCCATTCTCGCGGACGTATTCAGCAGTTCCGCGCCAACGTTAGAGCGCGGTCGGGATGGCGGGACAGCGATGGAGCATCCGTAAGGCGATCGCGGCAGCGGCGTACGAGTTCACAGCCGCGCGGAACATGATCCGACGCCCTGCCTTAGGGGAGGTGATCGTGTGTTGACGGTCGGTGGGAAGCGGGTTCTCACCACACCCGATGAGATCTTGGATCCGGGCCGTGCGGCCGTGGTGGTGGTCGACATGCAGAATGATTTTTGCACACCCGGCGGCGTCTTCGCCCAGTGTGGGTGTGATCTCACAGCCGTGCAAGCGGTGATCGCGCCTATCGCACGGCTCCTGCAGGGGGCGCGGGAAGCCGGGATTCGGATCGTCTATCTCATGATGACCACGATGCCCAACTATGAGAGTTGGGGCGCGTCGTACATTCGGTTCAATCTCGAGTACCTCAACGTTCCTCCCGGACGATTGTATACGGTTCCGGAGACCTGGGGGTGGCGCGTCGTCGACGGCTTGGCACCTCGGGGTGACGAGATTGTCGTCCGCAAATGGCGTTCGAGTGGGTTCATCGGCACGAACCTCGACCTGATCCTGAAATCATACGGAATCGAGTCCCTGGTGATCTGCGGGACGGCCACCTACGCCTGCGTGGATTCCACCCTTCGGGACGCCACCCATCTCGATTATTACACGGCCGTTCCGGCGGACTGTGTGGCGGGCACCGATGCCGACCTGCACGATGCGGCGCTGCGCATCATGCGTAGGCGCACCATGGTGCTTGAGAGTCCGGAGATCCTGCGCTACTGGGCGCCGTCGGCGGGGAAGCGAGTGGACGTGTAAGCGGCCCGGGCCGGGCGATCTTGCCTGTCGGCGCTGGCGATTAGGGAGGCGGCATGGAGCGGATAGCGCGGCTTCGGCACCACATGCGGGCGCATGGTATCGACGCGTTGCTCTGTCTCAAACCGCAGAACACCTTCTATCTGACGGGGTTCAATCCCGTCCTGTATAGTCATCCGGTCGTGGCGGTTTTAACGATGACGGACGACCCGGTACTGCTCGTGTACGCCTTGCGCGACGATCACGCGCGGCTTTCCGGCGTCAAGAATGTCCGCCTCTTTGGGTCGTGGAGTACGAAGACGACCATGGGCGCGGACTGGCTGAGGGCGCTGCAGACGATCCTTGAGGAGCTCACGCTAGCCGGGGGAACACTTGGCATCGAAGGTGATTTCCTACCGGTGAACACGGCACAGGAATTTCAGCGGCGGTTTCCTCGCGCGCGGTTTGAAGACGCATCGGCGATGATCATGGACACACGAATGACAAAGGACGATGAGGAGATCGCCCTCATTCGCTCGGCGGCCGAAATCTCGGACGTGGGTATGGATGTCGCCTTGGCGGCCGCCGCGGAACGTCGAAGTGAACGCGAAATCAGCATTCGCGCCATGGCCGCGATGAACCAGGTCTGGCTCGAGCGCTTCCCTGATCGTGAGGTCGCCGACTTCGGGAGCCTGGAGGGCGGAATCCATAACGGACTCTGGTGCTATTGTCTTGTCGGCGATCGCGTTGCCCTGAACTGTGATAATCCGACACTGCGACGCCCCACTGACGGCGAGCTCGCGATGATTGTGATTTGGACGGTCTGTAACGGCCTCCACGCCGAGAACGAGCGGACGGTCGCTGTAGGTCGGCTCGACGATCAACGCCGTCGCGCGTTCGAGGCGATTTTGCAAATCCGTGAGGCGGCCCAGCGAACGATCCGTCCCGGGGTGACGTGCTCAGCCCTGTACGGGACGGCCAAACGCCTCTACGAACAGCTGGGCTATGGGGACTACGTGCCCGGGCGCATCGGGCACGGCATGGGGTTAGGAGGGCACGAGTTGCCGTCGATCCAAGCCTCCGATCAGACCGAGCTACGCCCGGGCATGATTCTGACGTTTGAGCCGAACCTCCGGATCCCCGAGTTCGGTGGCCTGCAGCACGCGGACACGCTCCTCGTAACAGAGACCGGGTTCGAGTTCTTGACCTCGACCCGCCGGGATTTCCTCCGCGTGTAGCCGGGCGCCGAGTTGGCGAGACGCCACGCTCCATGCCATCGTCGAGAAATACTCTACCTCTCGCCGGGAGATGTCCAGGCGGTCGATGTGACCATGCGAGAAGTCATCGATGTCGTCGAGGGCGCCTTTCGCGAGCGTGGGGCGGGGCGGGTCGAGATGCCGCCCAAAATCGGCGTGCACACTTCTGCCGGCGGGTATTTTCACGCGATGCCTGCCTACATTCCGGCCCTCCATGCCGTGGGCGTGAAATGGGTCAGCGTCTATCAGGACAATCAAAGACGAGACCTCCCGCGCGTAGCCGGGCTACTTGTCCTCAACGACGAGGAGACCGGCCTGCCTCTTGTCGTGATGGACGGCGCCTGGGTCACGGCGATGCGGACCGGAGCGGCGACGGCGGTCGCCGCCCGCTACCTCGCCAACCCCGAGTCGGCTGTTCTCGGAGTCCTCGGCTGTGGAATTCAGGGACGCAGCAATCTCGAGGCCCTTCGTGAAGTGGTCCCCCTTCGACACGTCGTTGCGTACGATGTGCATCCGGACCGGGCGGCACAATTCGTCGCAGAGGTTGCGTCGCGGTGGGGACTATCGGTGGTGCAAGCCGCCGAGCCCCGAGAGGCGGTGGAGGCGTCCGACGTGGTGGTGACCGCGGGACGGATCGTTCGCCCTCCGCATGCCACGATTAAGGCGGGCTGGCTTCGTGCGGGCGCGTTTGCGTCCCTGGTCGACTACGATGCGTACTGGGACCGTGCGGCGATGCACGAGACATCCAAATTCTGCACCGATGATCTTGGGCAGCTCGAGCACTATCGCGCGCGTGGCTACCTGCAGGATATCCCGCCGATCTATGCCACCCTGGGAGAGCTCGTCTGCGGAACGAAGCCCGGGCGTCAGGATCGCCATGAGCGTACGATGATCTGCAACCTCGGGCTCGCGCTCGCAGACATCGCGACCGGCCTCCTCGTGTACCGGCGCGCGGTTGAGAGCGGTCGAGGGATCTGGTTGAGCGCGTAACGCAGAGGCGATCGACACACCGCGGCGGCACAAGCGGGACGTTCGATGAACAGCGTTCAGGTCGTTCTTGACAATAGTATGCGGGAGGTGGGTTTCATGAGACATCTCTTCGAGAAATGCAGTGTGCTGGTGGCGTTAATCCTCGGTCTGACTCTGATCGTCCTGCCTACCGCGCGAGTGCTCGGGCAACCGAGCGCTCCTGAACTCCACGTCGCGTTCTCCGTTGGCCCGCAGACGCTCGAACCGCGCGTCGGGCAGGGGACGCCGGCACAAAGCGTGCTACGGATGATTTATGAGCCATTGCTCTCCCACGATCGAAATGGCAAGCTTCTTCCGGTCCTGGCCCAGTCGTGGCAATGGATCAGCCCGACAATCCTTGAGCTCAAGTTGCGGCAGAATGTGAAGTTCACCAACGGAGAGCCGTTTACGTCGGAAAGCGTGAAATACACGATCGACAGTATTATTGCCCCGGATAGCAAATTTCCGGTCAATCGTGACCGCCTTGCCGATATTGTGCGCGTGGACACGCCAGATCCTTATACGGTACACCTCGTAACGCAGCATCTGTCCAGACCACTGCTGTTCGCCCTCACCTTCTGGCCTCTTGGGATGATGCCGCCGAAGGCCAGTGCCGAATTGGGGCCCCGCCTTGCAGCACAGCCAATCGGCACCGGGCCGTACAAGCTGGTGCAATTCACGCCAGGCCAAACGGTGGTGCTCGAGGCCAACCCGGCGTATTGGGGCAAGAAGCCCGCGTATTCCAGGATCGTCTACAACATCATCCCCGAAGACGGGACACGGATTGCCGCGTTGGAATCGGGCCAGGTGATGATGATCAATAACGTGCCTCCCGATCAAGTCGCCCGACTGAAAGCGAACCCGCAGCTCTCCGTCGCGTCCGCGCCCGCGGCACGGCCCATGTTTTTGGACTTCAGAATGGCGAAGCCTATCGTCAAGGATGTGCGATTCCGACAAGCGGTAAGTCTGGCCATTAATCGGCGTGCGATCGTGAATGACATCCTGGGGGGAATGACGAAGGTCGCCGTCAGTCCCCTGCCGCCGATGGTCTGGGGGGCCGTTGCCTTGCCCGAACCCGAGTACAGTCCAAGCAAGGCCAAAGCGTTGCTGAAACAAGCCGGCTACCAAGGGGAGCCGTTTGAGCTGTTTGCCACGAATGGACGCTTCATTCTCGACAAGCAAATCGCCGAGGCCGTGGGCGGATATTTGCAGGCCGCGGGAATCAATGTCAAGCTCCACGTGCAGGAGCCGGGTCAGATCATCAACGAGTGGTTTCACGGAAGCACGTGGGACGGGCTGCTCTATGGCTGGGGCATTACCACGTTTGACCCCGACGAATTGTTTGCCCCGATGGTGCACTCCGCCTTTAGTCCCGGGAAGTATCATAACGCCGACGTTGATGCGCTGATCGATGCCGCGAAGGCGACGACGGACGAGACGAAGGCCCTCCAGTACTATGCAGCCATTCAACATATCGTATGGACGGATTTGCCTCTCATCTTTCTCTATGACGAGCCACAAATCTATGCCGTGAATAAGCGGCTCAGAGGATACGCACCGCTGCCGGATGAGTTCATGTATTTCACCAAAACGTCGCTTCAAGCGAAGTAGGCATCGCGCGAGGGTGCCTCGATGGAGTTGGACACTTGAGGGGCACGCCCGAACGGGGCGCGTTCCGATCTATCTCGCGGGGACTGTGAGCTCTGTGGGCAGGGTAGCTCGCAGGCTCGCCCGACACTCGCGTGGCTCTGGACGATCACGTCGGCGGGTGACGCTGATGCTGTCACAGGCCCCGCGGCCACGCTGCGGAGATGCACCGATCCCGTCCGCCACGATATGACGGCTGATTACATTCTTCGGCGGTGTCTCCACTCGGTGTTGCTGCTGTTCCTTGTGACCGTGGTGGTGTTCTTGATTCTCCACCTGGTGCCCGGTGACCCCGCGACTGTCATGGCGGGTGTCCAGGCCACGCCACACGAAATCGAGCTCCTACGCAAACAGATGGGACTCGATCGACCGTTGTTGGCACAATATGCGCGTTACATGACCGGCGTGGTTCGGGGCGATTTGGGTACGTCGATCAGAGCGGGGGTCCCCGTTCTCGGGTACGTCGCACAGCGTGTTCCGGCCTCACTGGCGCTTGCGTCAGTCGCCTTCGTTTTGATCCTCGGTGCCGGTGTTCCTGCGGGTGTGATCGCAGCGACACGCAAAGGATCCTATATCGACCATCTCGTGATGGCGGTCGCGGTCCTGGGCCAAGCCGTTCCGGGTTTTTGGCTCGGGCTCTTGATGATCATTCTGTTTTCCGTCAAGCTGAGGCTCCTTTCACCCTTTGGATTTGCCGGACCAGCCAACTTGATCATGCCGGCCCTCACGCTCGCGTTTCTTCAAACAGGGTTGGTGGCCCGGATCACTCGGTCGGAAATGCTCGGGGTCCTGTCCCAGGACTGCGTTCGAACGGCACGGGCGAAGGGGCTCCGCGAACATACCGTCATCATGCGACACGCCTTGAAAAATGCGCTGATACCGCTGGTCACTATTCTCGGCATTCAGTTTGGGACGCTGATGGGAAGCGCCGTCGTGACGGAAACCGTGTTCGCGTGGCCGGGCATCGGAAGCCTCGTTGTCAACGCGGTCTACCAACGCGATTACCCGGTCGTGCAGGGAGTGGTGCTCCTCCTTGCTGCAGCCTTTGTGCTCCTGAATTTCGTAGTCGATGGTCTGTATGCCACACTCGATCCTCGCGTTGTCTACGCGTGAGTCACGGCGCGTGGCCGCGTCGCGCGTCGTCAGCCTACAATATCTGTTGCGGAGGAAGCTGGGCCTGGCTGGTGCGGCGATCTTGGTCGTCATAGCCGGGGCGGCCGTTGTCGGTCCGGGGTTGATTCCCCACAACCCGTACGTTCAGGACATCGAGGCGAGGCTGAAACCGCCTGGGTATGCGGTCGCGGGGAGTGCACTAAGCGTGCTCGGCACCGATCAGTTGGGACGCGACATCCTTGCGCGGATCCTTCAGGGCGCACGGGTGTCAATCGCGATCGCGTTCTGTGCAGTGGTACTGTCTGCGGCTCTGGGCACGGGGCTCGGGCTAGCGGCAGGCTATTACGGAGCGTTCCTCGACGTCGTGGTCATGCGGCTGGCGGACCTTCAAATGGCCTTCCCGTTCATTCTCTTATCACTTGCCATCCTGGGCGCGCTTGGTCCCAGTATCGTCAACATGATCGTCGTATTTGTGGTCACCGGATGGCCAGTCTATGCTCGTACGATCCGTGGTTCGCTGCTTACGCTGAAGCACGGGACGCTCGTGGAATCCGCCCTAGCCATCGGGCTACCTGAGTGGAGAATCCTGTCCACATACATCTTGTTGACGTGCCTGGACCCGCTCATCGTGCTTGCGTCATTTGAAGTGGGCCGGGTGATCTTGCTGGAGTCGTCGCTGAGCTTTCTTGGACTCGGTATCCAGCCGCCCACGCCCTCGTGGGGCAATATGGTCGCCGACGGTCGCGACTACATTAGTACGGCCTGGTGGCTCATCACGTTTCCTGGTTTGGCCCTCATGCTTACAGTTTTTTCGGTCAATGCAGTCGGTGATGTGCTGCGGGAGTATCTCGATCCGAAACAACGGCGAAGTTAGGATTGCGCTGGCGCACCGTGCCGATAATTGGCGCCGTGGTTCGAGCGACACCCCGATGGATGGCGTGGGGCAGAAGGGTAATCCGCGTGGCGGGCCGCCGGTGCCGACCGGATGTACTGACACCACTCTGGCCAAAGGCATCGCGGTGCCCAATGATACCTGGTGCGCGACTGTCGAGTGCGCCCATGCGGCGGGGGGCGCGTTAGGCACGGGGGCATTGCCATGAAGACTGGAAAGCCCGTAGTCGTCATGTTGGACTGGCAGGGGCCCGAAAATCGTGCGATCATCGAGGCCGAGTCGCTGCCCGAGGTTGAGTTGCGTATGGTGACGTCCCGCGATCCGGCCGATCTGCGGGCGCTCGTCGCCGACGCGGCATTTTTTGTCGGCGGCGTGGAGCCGATTCCGGCGAGCCTCATTGAAAGCGCCCCCGGCCTTCGCTTGATCCACAAATGGGGCGTCGGGGTTGATAAGATCGATCTTGTCGCTGCTCGCGCGCGCGGAGTGCCCGTGGCCGTCACGGCAGGGGCAAACGCGGTGCCCGCCGCCGAGTTCACTGTGCTGCTCATGCTGGCTGTCCTGCGCCGCCTCGTTGCGCGCGGCACGAAACTGCGAACAGGGGAGTGGCAGCAGGCGCGGGCAGACGCTCGAGCGGACGCCCGGCGGCTGGGGGGCAAGATCGTTGGCCTCGTTGGAATGGGGGCGATCGGCCGCGAGGTCGCCAAGCGGGTGCGAGCGTTTGAGGCGGGGATCCGCTATTTCGACCCGCGGCGCCTACCCGTGATGGAGGAGCAAGCGCTCGGCTCATGCTTTGTTGAACTAGAGGCACTCCTGCCGGAAGTGGACATCTTGAGCCTGCATGTGCCGTTAGTGGAGCCGACGAGGCATCTCCTATCGAGAGAGCGGATCGCGAGACTGAAACCGGGCGCCATCGTCATCAACACCGCCCGAGGCGCGGTTGTGGACGAAGAAGCGCTAGCGGAGGCTCTCGAGAATGGTCGGCTCGGCGGCGCAGGCATCGACGTGTTCAGCACCGAACCGCTGCCTGCAACACATCCGCTTCTAGGGGTGACTTCGCCGGGCCTCGTCCTCACGCCGCATGTTGCCGGATCTGCGTTTGACAACGTGGCCGCGATCGCTCGCCATGCATTTGCCAACATTCGGCGCGTGCTCCGCGGTGAGCCGTTGCCATCCGAGGATCTTGTGTCGCAATAGTTGGCAGGGGGAACCGGGCAGCACGACGACCCGTACTTCGAACATTCCGCCATACCTTGTTGGAACATACCCGGCCGTCGAGAGGGCACGAAGTCCCCGCGTACCAGGTGACCCGTTTTGACAACTCATGGGGGCAACATGGTGGCACAATCTGGAGTGTCACTCTAAAAGCTTTGGTAATTACACGCTAGCGATGGAGCGGGAAACGGGACTCGAACCGCGACCCTCTGCTTGGGAAGCAGACACCCATGGTATGTGCCCGTTATGCTCCGTATCGCTAGGCCTTGTCTTGCAAGGGTTTTCGAGGTATGGGCACTTCGAGCCATATGGTCGAATATGCCCCGATATCGCCCCGCTCGTTTGCAATCCGTTAGCAAAACCGCCCCCCAGGGGGAGCTCAGCCGGAGCTCCCCTGGGTTCGGTTCCGCAGAACTGTCGGACCTTTTGTCACGGGCTGAACCACCACTTGGCAGACCGCAAGGTATCCAGTGGCGATGCCCATCACAGCGATCGGGCTTCTCATCTTCGGAGTGGCCGGGACCCGGGTTTGCTAATGCCTGCACATACCAGAGGCAATCGCGCCGCCTGACACAGTCGAATCGGAACGGGATGCTGGTGGAAGGCATGACCTGACCGGTTTCCCTCGACTACGGCCTGAGATCACGAGGGTCGATGGGATTCGAACCCACCGCGCTCTGAAGCGATTCGCCGCATCCTGTAAGCAATTCTAAACCACCGACCGGGCAGTTGTTACGCCAGCGTCACGTAAACCTAGTCGTAGAGGTTCACTCATGCCCGGTACTTGACATCGCTTCGTTGGTACTTTCTCCCTAAAATCATTCAGGCACCCGTGAGATAGAGAATTGGCCGGCGGGACCCCTTTTCAATCCAATCCCAGTAGCGGATCAGGATGGCGTAGACGATCAGGCCGATCTCGCCTTCTCCCAACAGCAGATACCGGAGCGACTGGTGCATGAGGTTCCGCCCTGTGAGACCGAGGAAGATGCCGATCGGATCGATCAATTCGCTGAGGTAGGCGATGGTGTTGGCGATCGCGATCGCCCCTGCCACTTCGATCACGAAGTTCTCCCCCTCTCGCGTCACTCGGACCCGAAGAGGCGCAATGAACTCGCTGCGATTATCCAGGAGCTTGACGTGCAGGAAGGCCAGGGGCTCGGCCACCTGATAGTGTGCTCGAATCTCAGCGGCCTTGCGGGCGCGGAATGCCGAGGTCGTCGCGTGCAGCGGGACGAGATTGACTTGTTCCCCGAGCAGGCTGGGCCAGAGCGCTGCGGAGGATTGGTCGGCGAAGGTCAACCCGGACACCCGCAACTCCGTGGCGCGTTGAACGCGACTCATGGCACTGACGGTAAGTGTAACCAGGATGAAGATGGTCGAGATGACCACGCCCGCGGGACGCTCGATCATATTCGCGATGAGCGTGTAGGTGAATAGAGCGCTGATTCCCCAGAAGCACAGGCTGAGCACCGCCGTTGTTCTGCCGTGCGAGGGGTTCGCTCGAGATTCCCGCGACAGGGCGATGGCAACCGCGACAGCCGCTGACAAGATAAGCGCGAGCACTCCTGTCGCATAGGCGCTCCCTTGTGCTTCCACGTTCGCGCGGAATGCCAGTGTCACGACCAGATCGATCACCAACAGGGCCAGGACCAACGGGCGGCGGTAGACCACCCATTCGGGAGCCATGCCGAATCGGGGCAGATATCTGGGGATGAGATTGATCAGTCCGGCCATGGCGGATGCCCCGGCGAACCATAAGATCGCGATCGTCGAGAGATCGTACACGGTGCCGACCCCATCACCCAGAAGACGGTGGGCGAGATAGGCGATGGCCCGCCCGCTCGCGGGGCCGCCCACTCGATAGGCGTCTTCCGGGATGAGAAGCGTGGTCACGACGCTGGAGAGCAATAAGAACGCGCCCATGATCAGCGCTGCCATGGTGAGCATCTTTCGGGTGGCGCGGATTCGCTCCAGCGGCACGGCTTGGCCGTGATCGCGCTCCCCTCCCGAAATCAGCGGCATGACCGACACGCCGGTTTCGAATCCGCTCAGCCCGAGCGCCAGTTTGGGGAAGATCAATGCCGAAGCGATGAAGAGCCCGGTCCAGTCTCCGCGTCCGGCGAGGCCGAGCCGCCACCTCGTGAACACCTCCGGATGACGGGCGACGTCGATGCTCCCGGCGACGAGTACGATGAGGTTGAGCAGCAGGTAGGGGATTGCGATGACCGTGGCCGCCTCGATGGCCTCTCGAAGGCCGATTAGAAAAATCAGGGCGAGGAGCAACAGCAACGCGATCGTGAACAGCATGTGGGAATGGCCGACGTAACGTCTGAGGTAGGGGTTCTCCATGGCATGTCTCGCCGCATCGGCCGCGGAGAGCGTCATGGTGATCACAAAATCGGTCGCGGCAAACCCCAGGAGGACCAGGACGAAGATCTTCGCCGCCCACCCTGACAGCAGGTGCTCCAGCATCGCGATCGATCCTTGGCCCGCGTAGGAACGGCGGGCCACCTCCGTATACACGGGCAAGGCTCCCCCCAATGTGACGGCGACGAGAATCAGGGTGGCGGGGGGCGCGAGCGCTCCGGCCGCGATCAGCGCGATGCCGGGTTGATAGGCCAAGGATGAGAAGTAGTCGACCCCTGTCAGCCAGATGCCCCGGTACCAGGGATGGGAGCGTCCTTCATCGCGAGGCTGGTCCAGGCTCCCGCCCCCGAGGAGCCATCGGCCGAGTGCGGTTCGTGGACGGCCGATCTCCGGGATCGACCATTCGGGCACCCCGTCGGGAGATTGAGCCGATTGTGGCGGCTGATTGTTGCTCATGCTCGAAGTACAAGAGATTGTCAAGGTCGGATGAAATCTCCCCAAAGGGGCGGTTGAAAATTCCCTACCCCCCAGCCTTCCGGTAGCCTTCCGCCTCACCTCCTTTCCGTCCGGCCGCCGCGCGGCGCACGCGTCGACGTCACCG
>Ga0209060_10003004_pt1 | contig 14749 bp, 11 predicted proteins | sample Coa_R1_8_FD_187155 | JGI IMG/M metagenome (GOLD analysis project Ga0209060, IMG submission 187155) | Surface soil microbial communities from Centralia Pennsylvania, which are recovering from an underground coalmine fire - Coalmine... | ecosystem: Environmental > Terrestrial > Soil >...
GATCGGCATTATCGGACTTGGGCGAATGGGCGGCAACATCGCGCGCCGCCTGGTAAGGCATGGCCATGAAGTGGTCGTGTACGATCGGATGCCGAAGGCCGTTATGACTCTGGCCGACGAAGGGGCAGTTCCAGCCACTGGGCTGGAAGATTTCGTGCGCAAGCTGAGCGGGCCCCGCGCGATCTGGCTGATGCTGCCGGCCGGTGAAATCACCGAAGACGCGATCCGCGAGCTTAGCCTCATGCTCCAGCCGGATGATGTCGTCATCGACGGCGGCAATACCTTCTGGAAGGACGATATTCGCCGCGCCGCTGCGCTCAGTGAACGCGGCTTGCACTACATCGATGTTGGAACAAGTGGCGGCGTGTGGGGTCTGGAGCGCGGCTACTGCATGATGATCGGCGGCGAGAAGGACGTAGTCGACCGCCTCGATCCGATCTTTGCCACCCTCGCTCCGGGTGAGGGCAACGTGCCGAGATCCCCGGGCCGAGACGGCCGCGATCCGCGTGTCGAGCGCGGCTATATCCACGCCGGACCGACCGGTGCGGGCCATTTCGTCAAGATGGTGCATAACGGGATCGAATACGGCCTTATGCAGGCCTATGCTGAGGGTTTCGATATCCTGAAAAACGCCGCGTCCAAGGCGTCGCCAGAGGCTGAACGGTTCGACCTCGACATTGCGGATATCGCCGAGGTGTGGCGGCGCGGCAGCGTAATCACCTCCTGGCTTCTCGACCTCACGGCCTCCGCTCTCGCGAAAGATCCGAGTCTCGATTCCTATTCCGGCTTCGTCGAGGATTCGGGAGAAGGTCGATGGACCTTGCAGGCGGCAATCGATGAAGCCGTACCCGCTGAGGTGCTGTCGGCTGCGCTCTTCGCGCGATTCCGTTCGCGTCGGGAGCATACTTTTGCGGAAAAAATCCTGTCCGCCATGCGGAAGGGATTTGGCGGACACGTTGAACCGAAAGTCCATCAGCCATGACGGCCAAACGCCCAGCAACGTCGGCAGTACCAGCGGACCCGTGCTGTTTCGTCATCTTCGGCGCCTCCGGGGACCTCGCCCATCGCCTGCTCGTCCCGGCGCTTTACAACCTCGCCACGCGAGGCTTATTGCCGAAAACCTTTGCAATCATCGGCGTCGCGCGTGGCGAGAAATCCGGGGATGCATTTCGCGCCGATCTGATGAACGGACTGCGGCAGTTTGCAATCGGTAAAACCGACAGCGAAATCCTGGACCGACTGCTCGGTTGCGTCGGCTATGTGAGCGGCGACGCCGACGATCCTGCAACCTTCCAGAGACTTGAGCAGACGCTGACGCGGATTGAGCGTTCCTGCGGCACGCGCAACCGCCTTTTCTATCTCGCGACTCCGCCGACCGCGTTCGCGCCGATCGGCCGCCATCTTGGCCGGACCGGCCTCGCGCACGAGGAGAACGGGGCATGGCGCCGGCTCATTATCGAAAAGCCTTTCGGCACCGATCTGGCCTCGGCGCAAGCGCTCAATCGAGAGCTGCTTGAGGTGCTGCGTGAACATCAGATCTATCGCATCGATCACTACCTCGGAAAGGAGACGGTGCAGAACATCATGGTGCTGCGATTCGCAAATGGGTTGTTCGAGCCTATCTGGAATCGCCATCACATCGACCACGTGCAGATCACAGTGGCCGAAGCGCTGACCGTCGGCAATCGCGGGCGCTTCTACGATGCAACCGGCGCCTTGCGCGACATGGTACCGAACCATCTGTTCCAACTGCTCTCGCTCGTCGCCATGGAGCCCCCGTCGCGCTTCGAGGCAAATGCAGTCCGCTCAGAAAAGGCGCAGGCGCTCGACGCGATCCACGTGCCGCATAACGGCTCAGCGCTTCAGGACGCGGTACGCGCGCAATATATTGCGGCGCGGATCGGCGACAACGAAGTGGAAGACTACCGCAAGACGAAGGACGTCCGGCCGGACAGCACGACCGAAACTTACGTGGCGCTCAAGCTTATGATCGACAATTGGCGCTGGGCGGGTGTTCCGTTCTACCTGCGTACCGGAAAGGCGCTTAAATCCCGCAGGACCGAGGTCGCGATCGAGTTCAAACAGGCCCCGTTTGCGATGTTCCGCGATACGCCGGTCGAGCGGCTGGCACAGAACTTTCTGGTGATGAGCATTCAGCCGGACGAGTGTATTGGCCTGCAATTCAATACCAAGGTGCCGGGGCCGTCCATAACCGCTTCGGGCGTGCGCATGACATTCAAGTACCAGGACTATTTCGACGCCACCCCAAGCACAGGCTACGAGACGCTCATCTATGATTGCATGATCGGCGATGCGATCCTGTTCCAACGGGCGGACGGGATCGAGGCGGGATGGCGGGCCGTGCAGCCTTTCCTCGATGCCTGGCGTGACGCTGGAGCGCACGGGCTGACGGTCTACAAAGCCGGCACGGAGGGTCCCACGGAGGCCGATCAGCTGCTCGCCCGGGATGGCCGCCATTGGCGACCGATTGCATGAGATCGGGGAAGCGATGCGACGACAGCGTGGGGACGTGATTGTTGTGACGGATCCCGATGCGCTCGCGCAGACGGCCGCGGAACGAATCTTGGCCCGTCTGCCGCGATCAGGCAGTCGCCTCGCCGTCTGCCTCACTGGCGGCCCGACCCCGCAGCGCCTCTATGCGTTGCTGGCAACCGAACCCTACCGCGATGCTTTGCCGTGGGATCACATCCATTGGTTCGTTGGCGACGACCGCTTCGTGCCTCATAATGACCCGCTCAGCAATTTCGGCATCGCGCGCCGGCTGCTGCTCGACCACGTTCCCGCACCCTCGGGCAACATTCACCCGATAATCACAAACGTCGAGGATGTAGACGATGCCGCGCGCCTGTACGAAGCGGAGCTTCATCGCCTTTACGGCGCGGAACAGTTCATCCCCGGGCGTCCACTGTTTGACGTGGTGCTGATGGGGCTGGGCGCGGACGGCCATACGGCATCGCTTTTCCCCGGCCATGCCGAGCTGGATGAGAAGACACGTTGGGTCGTCGGGGTGCCGGAAGCCGCCCTCGAACCGTTCGTCCCGCGCGTCACCTTGACCTTTCCAGCTTTGGCATCGACACGCGAAATGCTGTTCCTCGTCAGCGGCCCTTCCAAACGAGAGATCCTCACCCGGGTGCTGGAGGGGGCAGATTTGCCGGCTGCTCGCGCCTATTCGGAAGGACAGCTGGTTTGGCTTGTGGACCGCGACGCTGCGCCGGAGCGCCGCGATGAGCCAGCACCTCGTCCTCTGGCGAGCCGGGGAGGTTAGGGTGGAGGCGGCACCGACCGTCATCGTAGTGATGGGCGTCTCCGGCGCCGGCAAAAGCACGATCGCGGCCATGCTGGCCCTTCGCTTGGGCTGGACCTATGAGGATGCCGACTGGTTCCATCCGCCCAGCAACATCGAAAAGATGCACGCCGGGAAGGCGCTCACCGACGAAGACCGCTGGCCGTGGCTGGAAGGAATTGCGGCGTGGATCGAGGCAACCCGAAAGGCGGGCGGCCATGGTGTGATCGCCTGTTCGGCGCTCAAACGCGCCTATCGTGATGTCCTGGTCGGCGCTCGACCTGACGTGCGTATCGTCTATCTCAAGGGCGAGCGCGAGCTAATCGCGCGCCGATCTACGTTGCGGCATGGACACTTCATGCCGGCATCGTTGCTCGACAGCCAATTCGCTGCGCTGGAAGAGCCGGGAGACGATGAACGTCCGATCGTCGTATCGATCGACGCAAGACCGCGCGACATTGTCGAGGCGATCGCTACGCAGCTCGGAATTGGGCTGCGGAAGGATCGCCCGCTTCCCCCGGGAGATGACACGCAGTTTGGCGCAACTGCACGCCGAGGACTCCTAATCTGACGGCGCTGTTTCCGGCTTCACCAGATCCGCCGCCTCGGGATTGAGTGGCTCGGAACGGCGGAGCGGCTCGCTCAGCGGCTCTGGCCGCACCCGCTGCTTCCAGACGAGATCGCGGCCGGCCATGAGGCCTTCGGCCTGCTGCAATGCCAGGCGCTCAAGGTCCCGCTGGCGGACGTACTCCGCCACCTCGACGGCGCGCTCATGTGCCAAGCCAAGGCCCTCGAGCGTGGCGCGGCCGAATTCGACCGCGGACTCGAAGGTCTCCCGCATTTCGTAATCGACGCCCTTGGACAGCAGTTCCAGGGTATGGCGGCGATCGTAGGAGCGCACATAGAGCTTGAGGCCTGGAAATTCGGTGCGCACGAGATCGACGATCCGGTCGGCAGTCTCACGTTTGTCGACGCATACGGCCACGAGCCGCACCTCCGTCCTGATCGCGGCGCGCAGCACGTCGAGGCGGGCGCCGTCGCCATAATAGACTTTGACGCCAAACCGACCGGCGTTCGTGATCATCTCGGGATCGTTATCGATGGTGACAATATCGACGGATTCGGCGAGCAGGCATTGCGTCACCAGTTGGCCGAAGCGGCCGAAACCGATGATGAGCGCCGACCCGCGGACGCCGTCCAGGTTATCCGGCTCGGGAAGGCGCTGGCGGCTCACGCGAGCAAGTACCGTGTCGGTGAGGGACGCGACCAGAGGTCCCATCAACATGGTGATGGCGGCGATTGCCGCGAACAGGCTCGCTTCGCGCGCCCCCATGACACCGAGCGTGACGCCAAACGGGATCAACACATAGGCGAACTCGCCGGCACCAGTAAGCACAGAGCCGGCCCGTAGCGAGTCGCTTGGGTTGACGCAAGTGGTACGAAACAGCACCGTCACGATGCCAGCCTTGAGAACTGTGATGACGACGGCCGCGGCAGCGATCAGCATGAGGTTTGCGGTCACCACCTGCATGTCGATGGACATGCCGACGCTCATGAAAAAAAGCGCCAGCAGCAGCCCGCGGAACGGCTCGATATCGGCCTCCAGCTCATGGCGGTAATTCGAGCCCGCGAGCAGTACCCCGGCCAGGAACGCGCCGAGCGCCATCGACATGCCGGCAAACTGCATAAGCGCCGCGGCCCCGAGCACGACCAGGAGAGACGCCGCCGTCATTACTTCGCGCGCGCCGGTGCTGGCAAGCAGCGCCAAAAATGGATTAAGCAGGTAGCGCCCGGCAATAACCACGGCGGCGATGCAGGCGGCGATGCGGCTGACTGCAATCAAGGTCTGGGTAAAATCCGCGACCGGGTTGCCGGCCCCGGGCGCAAGCAAAGGCAACAGGGCTAGAGCCGGCACGACCGACATGTCCTGGAACAGCAGGATCGCAAAGGCGCGCTGGCCGTAGGCCTGCTGCAACTGACCGCGATCCTCCAGAATCTTCAGCGCGATGGCAGTCGCCGACATCGCGAGGGCCAGACCCGCGAGGATGGCACCGCGCCAGCCCGTCAGCCCGAGTACGAAGGCAAGGCCCCCCAATACAGCAGCCGTCAAAGCGAGCTGCGCCGCTCCCAACCCGAAAATTGCCCGGCGCAACGCCAGCAGCCGCGAAAATTCAAGTTCCAGGCCGATCAGAAACAGGAGCAGCACGACGCCGAGTTCGGACACCGCCACAATGGTCTCAGGCGCTCGTACCAGCGCGAGCCCAAACGGGCCGACCGCCACGCCTGCCACAAGATAGGCTACAATTGCGGAGAGCCGAAACAGTCGCCCGAGCGGCACGCTGATCACCGCGACCGCAAGCAGCAGCAATGGCAACAATAACAGGCTGCCGCCGTGACCTTGATCCATGACGAAGTCCTATGTTTGTTCCGCCGGCGGACGCTTTTGCTTAGAGCGCGTTTTGGTGACATTTGTCCAACGTCATTGGCGCGCCCCACTCTGCCCCTAAAGAAGATGGACCCGCAGGTGGCAGGCAAGAAGGATGGATCCATTCGCCGGAGCGCACCCGGCGGGTCCAGGCCCGGGGAGACGCCGGACATTTACGATATGTTAATTATTTGACTGTTGCGTTCGACCGTTGCGCACCTGCATTGTCCCTTGCGAAGCGCCACGAATGGAGACCGGGGAACGCATGGCCGCGGGCGCGTCAAATCGTGGCGGCTTGTGAGACGGCTCTCGCCTCATCGCCGCCGTTTCTTTAACATCATCAAATTCCGAGGGGGTCATGGGCGGGGCCCCGGACAGCTCAGGACGGCGGATGGTTCGGGCTCTTATTGCATTGACGTTGATGATTGCCGCTGTCTTGTCCCTCCCACCGGCGTCCCGCGCCCAAGTGGGTTTCGACCGCCGCGGCAGCGACTATGCGAGCTTTCCGGTCAGGTCGGGCGATCCAGCCGTGTGCGCCGCCCGATGCGACCGCGAGGCGCGTTGCCGGGCGTGGAGCTTCAATTACCCAACCGCAGATCGCCCGGCGATGTGCTGGCTCAAGACTCAGGTGCCGCCCCGCGTCGAAGACAGTGCTTCCGCGTCAGGGGTCCGCGGCGCAGGCGTTATCGAGCCGCGCCACGGCATGCGGGAATTTTCAATTGACCGCACCGGCGGCGACTACCGCAATCTCGATGTACCGCCTGACCCGACGGGGGAAACCTGCAAGGCCGCTTGCGACGGCGAAGCTCAATGCCGCGCTTGGACCTATGTGCGGCCCGGCTATCTCGGCCCAGAGGCGCGGTGCTTCTTGAAGGACCGCGTGATGCCTCCCCATCATAAGCCGTGCTGCATATCGGGCGTGATGCGGTAGCCCAACGCGGCCGAGGGCAAGCAATGGATTCGCGTCCCGACGTGAAATTCGATAAGAGGGACCGCAATTGCTTCGCCGCATCTCGAATATTTGCGCGACGGTGCCCATGACGAGCCAAGAGACGCGTTTCAACGCCGTCATTGCGGCCATCGATGACGCAAATGCGCGCGATCCGAGGATCGTGCACATCGACGGCGGCGCCGTGCCAGCGGAACTCCTCTATGGCCACCGCATGAGCGATGCCCTGGCGCAAATGGCCCCTGACGCATCAGAGCTATTGCGGATCGCCGCGCGCGGGCAGCACATCGAACGCTGGACATCGCCGCGCAACAGCTATCCGGCCGGTCGCGCCGGATATATTACATGGCGCAATGACCTCAAGGAATTTCACGGCCGACGCCTCGGCGAGATCATGACGGCAGCAGGTTATGGCCCGCATGATGTGGCGCGTGTCGGAGCGCTCGTTCGCAAGGAGCGGCTGCGCAGCGACCCCGAGGTGCAGATGCTCGAAGATGTGGCCTGCGTCGTCTTCCTTGCGCACTATCTGACGGACTTCATGGGGAAGACCGACGAAGCCAAGCTTGCCAGGATCCTGACGCAAACTTGGAAAAAAATGTCGGCGAAGGGCCACACTTATGCGCACAAGCTCGATCTGCCGCCGAACGTGCTAACGCTGATCGGGCGCGGAATCGAACAAACCTCGGACAACACGAACCTCTGATGCCGTCGAAGAAGGCGCGTTCGAGCTGTCCGACGATCTCGGTTCAGGCCGGCTTGCCGTCCCGGCGTTTGCGGGCGGCAGACTTCACGGCCCGGATGATCTCCGGATAGGCGGCACAGCGGCACAGATTTCCCGATAGATAATCACGGATACGATCATCATCCGGGTCCGGATGTTCGTCGAGCAACTGCTTGACCATGAGCACGAAGCCCGGCGTACAGAAGCCGCATTGGAACGCGCCTTCCTCGATGAACGCCTCCTGGACCGGGTCGAGCACATTGTCGCGATCGAGATACTCAATCGTCTCCACTACTGCGCCATCCGCGAAGGCAGCGAGGTAAAGGCAACCGGAGACCGCGTGGCCATCCACGATCAAGGTGCAGCACCCGCACAGACCTTGGCCGCAGCTCTCGCGGGCCCCATAGAGACTGAAATCGTTGCGCACGACTTCGAGCAGGCTGTGGTGAGCGGCGATCTGGGCGGAGACTTGCTCGCCGTTGAGGGTGAACGAGATGGTTCGGGTGACGGTCATTGTGAGGCGTTCCTAAACCGGAGTGCGGTTCCCAAATGCGTAACGACCTCGGGCCACCCTCCCCTGGAGGGGGAGGGTCGGACTGCCGAAGGCAGTCCGGGGTGGGGTAACAGCGGTGCAGCAGATGGCGGCCATGCAGTGTGTGCGGAAGGGCCATCATCCCCTCCCGGCCCGCTGACGCCGGCCGCCCTCCCCCCTCCAGGGGGAGGTGGCGACCTCGCGTCCGCACGCGACCGCACCGTCGAGACGATTCCCGATCCGATCGCATTATCCCGGCCGTACCGGCGAACGATGACATTTGAAACTTTGTCCATCACGCATCCTCGATCGGCCGATTTTCTTTGGCGCGCAACGCGCGCAGCACGGTTTCCGGGGTGAGCGGCAGTTCCGTCAGCCGTACCCCGACCGCATCATCGATCGCATTCCCGATGGCGGGCGACACGCAGAACGTCGCGACCTCGCCGACACCTTTGCCGCCGAAGGGGCCATTCGACTGATACGCGTCGATGGTCTCATTCTCAAAGGTCACCGGCAGGTCGTGGATGCCGGGAATCTTATAATCTGCGAGCGAGGCGTTGGTGACCTGGCCGCCGTCGAAATGCATCTTCTCGAACATCGTGAAGCCGAGTTGCATCGTGCTGGCGCCGGAAATCTGGGACTCGCATATCTTCGGATTGATCGGACGGCCGATCTCGCAGACATTGAGCAGCCGGGTGATGCGGACATGCCCGGTCTCGGTGTCAACTTCGACCTCGGCGCCCACACCCGAGATCATCCAGAACGGGGTCGCGTTCGGGGTCAGACCGGTGCCGGGCTCGGGAGGAACGTAGTCCGGCTTGTAGACCCCGGTGCCCACGATGTTGCCGGCCTGCATTCCGTATTTTTTTTGGAATAGCTCGGCGACCGAATAATTGGTGCCTTCCGGCAGGCCGAGATCGCGGGCGAGCGCCGCGATCTTGTCGCGCGCCTCCTCGGCTGCAAGTTTGACGGCGTGCCCCATGTGGAACAGCGAGCGTGATCCGAGCGTGCCCATGTCATAGGGCGTGACGTCGGTATCGCGTGGCACCACGTTTACGCTCTCAGCCGGGATGTTGAGGATTTCGCCCACCATCTGCGCCATGGCGGTGTCGGAGCCCTGGCCCATATCGACGGTGCCGCAATAGAGTGTGGTGCTGCCGTCGGCGTTGACATTCACAATCGCGACCGAGGTGGTCGGCGAGATCACGGCCTTGATGGCGATCGCAAGTCCGCGACCGCGCCGAATCGCGCCAGAGCCGCGGTCGATCGGTTTCGACCAGTTCATCCGCGCGGCGACATGCTCCAGCACTTTTTCGACCGGGGCATCCTTGAGCGGCGTGCCGGTGGCGTGTTTGCCGCCTTCGCGCATAATGTTGCGGCGGCGAAATTCGAGCGGGTCGATATTCAGGGCCCGCGCCACCCAGTCAGTGTGCGACTCGTAGGCCCAGACCAGTTGCGGCACGCCGAACCCACGCAATGCGCCCGCCGGCGGCTGATTGGTATAGAGCGCGTAGGAATCGATCGATACGTTTTCGATGTCGTAGGGCCCTGAAGCCGTGAACCCCGATTTCTGCGCCACCCGCGGCCCAACGTCCGCGTAGGCGCCGCCGTTCCAAAACACTTCGCAGCGCCGCGCGGTGATGCGGCCGTCCTTATCGATGCCGCTCTTGATGCGAAACGTCATCGGATGCCGGGTGATGGTGTAGAACACCTCCTCCATCGGCAGCGAAATCTTCACCGGGCGCCTGACGATCATCGACAGCGCCGTCACCAGCGCTTCGAGCTTGATGTAGAGCTTGCCGCCGTAGCCGCCGCCGAGGAACGGCACTTTGACGCGAACGCGGTTCTCGGGCCAGCCGAGCAGGCGGGCGATTTCTATGCGCACGAAAGACGGGCCCTGCGAGGCCGTGTAGAGCGTGAGGTGCGTGCTCCTATAGTCTGCGATCGACACGAACGGTTCAGAGGCGAGGTGCAGCACCTTCTGGGTGCGGAACTCGTGCTCGAAAACGTGGGCGGCCTCGGCGAACGCTTTATCGACGTCACCTTTGCGCAGCTGATAGTCGAGCGCGATGTTGGTGCCCTTGACTCCTTTGAGGTGCTTCAAATCCGCGAAAGTGCCGGCCGGCTTGAGTTCATCGTGTACCAAAATCTTGTTCTGCGCGGCTTCGACCTCGTCAAACACGGCCGGCAACTCATCATATTCGGCGATGATGAGAGCAGCCGCGGCTTCGGCAACATGAGGGTCTTCCGCCAGCACCACGGCGACCGGCTCGCCGACATAGTGCACCTTGCCGATCGCGAGGATCGGCTGGTCGTGAAAGGCCGGACCGTAATAAGGATGCGGAATGACTTTGACGACGTCCTCCGCGGTTACGACCCGGTAGACGCCGGGCACCGCCCCGGCAGCACTGGTGTCGATCGACTTGATGCGGCCGTGCGCCACTGTCGAGCGGAATATTTTGCCGTACAGCATGCCGGGCAGGCGCAGGTTGTGGGTGTATTCGGCCCGGCCGGTGACTTTTTCGCGCGCTTCGAGGCGCGGCAGGCTGCGGCCGACTTGCCCGCCCGAGATGCCTGTCGCAGTAGTTGCGGTTGCCATTACTCTGGCGCTCCTTCTCTGGCGTCGTCACCATTCGCCGGGAAGGCCTGACGCACGGCACGGCGCACGTAGACCCGCACCAGCTCACGCTTGTACGGTGCCGAGCCGCGCACGTCGGATATCGTTTCAGCCTCATCGGCAGCGGCATCGCCCGCGCGGGTCAGCACGGCGTTGTCGATCGCTGCGCCGCTCAGAACCTCCTCCGCGCCCTTGAGCCGGATCGCCTTTTCGGTCGCGGCGCTGACGACAACGCGCGGCGACCGGATCGTTTCGCCGTCCGCCTCGAACGAGACCGCGACGCCGAGCGCCGGCCAGTCATCGGCGGAGCCGGTGGTGCACTTGAGATAAGCGGCGCGACGCGCACCCTGGTGCGGAATCCGCAGCTCCGTAATGATCTCGTCGCGCTTGAGCACAGTTTCGTAGTAGCCGGCAAACAGATCTTCGACCTTGAGGGTGCGTTCGCCCGCACGCCCGACCACCTGAATTTCAGCATCGAGCGCCATCAGCGTTGGCGGCAGGTCCATGTGCGGGTCGCCATGCGCAAGGCAGCCGCCGATCGTCGCCACGTTGCGCACCCGCACGTTGGAAAGGCGCCGCATCGTGCGCACGATCACGCCGGCACGATGCGCCACCTCGGCGGAGCGCTCCACGTTGGAGAGCGGCGTCAATGCACCGATCACAAGGCCGCCATCGGGTGTTGCGGCGATGCGCGACAGCGCGGTCAGCTTGCGCAGGCTGACCAACCGGGTCGGTCGAAACACCCCGGCCTTCATCATCAACATCAGGGCGGTGCCGCCGCCGAGCGGGCGTACCGTGCTGTCATCGGGATCGAGCAGGCGCAGCGCGTCCTCGAGCGTCGTGGGTTCCGCAAGCTCGAACGGGTTCATGAGGCGGCTCCCAACGCGCCCTTCTGCAGCGGTCCCGCGAAGGCCGCGCGCATCTTCTCGGCGAATTTCTGTTCCATATCCTTGGCCTTGGACTTGAGCACCGGCTGGCCCATGCTGCCGAGCTTGCCGGTCAGCGTGGCATCGATTGCGTACTTCACCAGCGTCTCTCTCCCGGCCTCGATGAGGTCGGTGGTGGAGGTGGCGGTGAGGCGCCCGACGATGCCAAGCGGGGTGCCTTCGATTTTGGCTTCGATGCGCTCGGGCGGCGATAGCCGCGTGACCTCCACGCTCACCTTGAAGGTGAACTTCATGTACGCAACCCGGGTCTCCAGTACCGCATCGTAGTGGGTGGCATCGATCTCCTTGAGATCGCGCACGCCCTCCACACATGATGCAAAGAACGGCGCGTTCTGCAGCACCTCGAATACGGTCTCGCGGGGTGCCGGAAGCGTAATTTCACCGGTGACGATCATTGGACGGGCGCCATCTCGAGGAGCTTCTGCAATTCGGCGATGATCCGCTCGGGGCATTCGAGCGGCGTGAGATGGCGAGCATTCGGGATCACCGTCAAGGTCGAGCCTGCGATGCCGCGATGCAGAGCCTCCGACATCGCGACCGGCGTCGCGTAGTCTTCTTCCCCCACCGCAATGCGGACGGGCGTCTTCAGGCGCGGCAGCGCGTCCGTGAGATTACACGCCCCCAGCATCCGGCAGGTCTGCGCGTAGCATCGGGCCGGGTTGGCGAGAAACACCGCCACGGCAGCGTCCAGCACGTCCTTGCGGCTGGCGCGGAACGCATCCGTGAACCAGCGCGTCGTCTGGAATTCCAGCATGGCTTCGAGGCCTTTGGCCTCGGCGGTGGCGGCGCGCTCTTCCCACTTGTCCGGCGCGTTGTACCAGGCCGTGGTATCGAACAGGCCGAGCCCAGCGGCGCGCGTCGGATAGGCCGCCGCGAATGCGAGCGTGATGCATCCGCCCATGGAGGCGCCGGCCACGACGGCAGAGCGCCAGCCCAGACAGTCCAGCAGATCCGCGAGGTCCTCGGCGAACTGCTCCACGCGGTAGGGACCCTCCGGCTTGTCGGATTGGCCGTGTCCACGGCAGTCATAGGTCAAAACGGCGGTCGCCTCGCTCAGAACCGGCGCGACGGCGTTCCAGAACGTGTGATCCATTGCCAAGGAATGGATGAGCACGAGCGGCGCTGCGTCCCTCGCGCGACCATGCACCTTGTAGGCCAGTTGCTTACCGTCACGGACCTTGACCTTAGAAATCGCCATTGGCGCGTCCCGCTGACATCATCAGTCACCCCCGGGCTTGGCAATCCATCCCCTCTCCCTAACCCTCCCCGCGAGCAGGGCGCTAGATGGACCCGCGGGTCAAGCCCGCGGGGACAGACGAAGCGTGGATCGCCGAAACAGAATACCCATGTTTCATACACATGGCCGCTCACGCCAACAATCCCTCGGAACCTCTGTTCTCGCATGAGTTTTTTCGAGAACTGTCTCGTCCGTGGGTGGCAAGACGCCCGGGCCGGCATTCGCTAAAATCTGCGTCATGATTCGCCGTCTGTTCGGTTGCGCGGTTGCGGTCATGATCCGCGGCCCGTTGGTCGCGGCAATGCTGGTAACTGCCGGCCTGAATCTTCTGCCGGCGCAAGAGCCGTCGACATCGCCGCCGGCGCCGGCCTCCCCTGCGGCCGAGCCGGCCGCAGGGCTTGACGCGGTCAAAACGACGCTCGGCGCTGTCGAGAGCAGCTTCAATAATGACGCACAGTCCGAGGAGGCACTGACGTCCCTCGCACGGCGGCTGACACCGCTGATTGAGGCGCTGAGTGGCCGGGTGGGAGAGCTTGAACCTCGGCTGAGACAGATCGACCAGCGTATCGCCCAGGTTGGTGCGCAATCGGAAGGTGTAGGCGACACAGCGGTAACGGCCGAGCGACAGAGGCTTGCGGCGCAGCGAGGCGAAGTTGAAGGCGCGCTGCAGCAAGCCGGGGCGCTAGCCAACCGCGCGCGCGACTTGGACGAACGGATCCGCCAGCGCCGCCGTGAGGTGTTCAACAATCGTCTCTTTGCGCGCAGCGCCGGCCTGCTTGACTCTGCGTCTTGGAACGATCTCGCCACATCGACGACGGCAGAAGCTAATGGCCTCGCCGGGGTGCTGTCGGCCTGGGTGGCCTATGGGCGCGATAATGGCCGCATCGCCGGCGCGGTCGCGGCGCTGGCTGTCCTCGCGGCGCTCGCCATCTCTACTTGGTTCCTGGCGCGGTGGCGGCAAAGCCTGACCTCCGCACCGACGCCAAGGCGCTTCGACAAGGCCCTCGCGGCCACTATCCATCTTGCCTCCGGCACCGTGACGACGCCGGCGCTCATTTTCGTGGTCGTGCTGGCGCTTCGCAATTTCGGGCTGATGTCCGAGCCGATGGTCGAGGTCGGCTTCGGACTTGCGGCTGGAGCCCTGGTGGCGGGATTTGGTCGCGGCGTCGCCGTCGGGCTGTTTGCCCCTGGCGAATCCGGCCGGCGCATCATCGCCATGTCCGACCGCGAGGCCGCGACCTACGCGTCGCACCTCACCTGGGCTGCGCGCTTCTTTGGCGTCTCGGTGTTTGCCAATGAGCTGCACCGGACGCTCGGCGCTTCGGTTGCTCCGTTCGCGGCCACTGGGGAATTGCTGGCGCTTGCGATTCTGGCCATCGCGGCGCACCTGTTGTGGCGCTCCACCGACGCCGAATTCCGCGCCGCTCAGGATGATGCGGGCGCGCGGCTGACGTGGTTGCGCGGTGTCTTGTGGTTGCTCTGTATCGCCATCGCCAGCGGTCTCGCCACCGGTTACGTGAGACTTGCCGTGTTTCTCGCCGGCCGAGTGCTGGCGCTTCTGGCGTTGGGGGGCGCCGTCACCATCATCGTCGCTACCATCGACGCGCTGCTCACGGACGTTCTGGCGGCCGATACGCCAGGCGGACGCCGGATCGCGGCCGTGTTCGGGCTAAGCGCCCGAGCACTCGATCTCGCGGAAATGCTTGCATCCGCGATCTTGCGGCTGGTCGTAATCGTGCTCGCGGTGCTGGTGGTGCTCAACTCCTCAGGCATATTCGCGGACGATATTTTCAGTGCGCTGAAACGCGCCGCTTCGGACTACGTGGTCGGCGGCGTCCACGTGTCGCCGGTTGCTGTCCTTTCGGCGTTGGCTTGCCTGGTGCTCGGCGCGCTTGCAGTTCGGGCGGCCCAGCGCTGGCTGGCCGTCAAATTCCTACCGCGTACCGGGCTCGATGCCGGGCTGCAGAACTCGATCGTGGCGTTGTCCGGCTATGTGGCATTGATCGCTGTCGTGGCG